>ERZ1645187.827-NODE-827-length-30110-cov-21.804059_pt1 | contig 30110 bp, 30 predicted proteins | sample MGYA00575352_ERZ1645187 | MGnify/ENA primary metagenome ERZ1645187 (study PRJEB40837, sample SAMN11349314) | freshwater sediment metagenome | isolation source: river sediment | host: Sediment | place: India: Wazaribad , New Delhi | collected 2017-02-21 ...
TCTTGCCGTGGTCAACGTGACCAATCGTGCCAACGTTTACGTGCGGTTTGGTACGCTCGAATTTTTCCTTAGCCATTCCAGTTCCTCAATAATCAAATAAGCAAAAAATCCAGAATCCAAGCTAATCGGTGGTGCCCATGGGCAGGATCGAACTGCCGACCTCTCCCTTACCAAGGGAGTGCTCTACCACTGAGCCACATGGGCCTACCTCAAAACTCTTGCCGTACCGCATCGTGGAGCGGGTGAAGGGAATCGAACCCTCGTCTTAAGCTTGGAAGGCTTCAGCTCTACCATTGAGCTACACCCGCTTAACCCTTGCCCCGCAGCACAAACTGCTACAGCATTCAATCTGGTGGAGGGGGAAGGATTCGAACCTTCGAAGGCAGAGCCGACAGATTTACAGTCTGTTCCCGTTGACCGCTTGGGTATCCCTCCGGAAGAACCCGAGATTATCCAGATGCCACCCCACCCTGTCAACACTCTCAAAAGAAAAAAGCCGACCAAAGGCCGGCTTTTTTCGGGCGAAAGCAGCAGAATTACTTCTGAGCCATAACCCAGGTGGCCAGCTTGGTGGCTTCTTCCGGGGTCACGTTGTTCGGCGGCATCGGGATCTCACCCCAGTTACCCTTGCCGCCAGCCTTGATCTTGGCAGCCAACGTGGCAACAGCGCCCTTGTCAGCCTTGTACTTGGCGGCAACGTCCTTGTAAGCCGGGCCAACCAGCTTTTTGTCGACGGCGTGGCAGGACATACAGTTCTTGGCCTTGGCCAGTGCTTCGTCAGCGTGAGCCTGACCGGTCATGACGATACCGGCGGCCGCCATCATGGCAACGTAAACAGCTTTCATATTCTCGCTCCGTTAATCGGTGGGTGGGTAAATCAGACTGGGATAATAAAGCCCCTGAATGGCGCTTGCAAACCCTTTTCGGAGCGGTCGTTGCCGCTGCACGTGCCACATCCGTCAGGCAATAACGCAGCATGCATTCCCGGCGATGACACATACCATCGCGACGACGTTTCAATGGCGTGACGAAACTGCCAGCAGCGACCCTGCGGTAATGAAGACGACGCCAAAAATACGGTTCTGCCAGCGGACGTGCCGTGCCGCTCCCAGCCAACGCCCCATTTGCAACGCAGAGACAGCATAGGCGGACATCACGATCAAGTCTGTCGTGCACAGCGTAGCGGCAATCACGGCATACTGTGTGGCGAGCGGTCGCGCCGGGTCAATGAACTGTGGCACCAAGGCTCCGATGAAAACGATGGCCTTCGGATTGGTGAGATTGACCAGCAAGCCCTGAACGAACAAACCGCGTGTTGGCAAATCGCCTGACTTGACAACGACTGCATCCACGGGCGCGCGCCATTTCTGTACACCGAGCCAGATCAGGTAAGCAGCACCCGCCAATTTCAGCAGGCCAAACGCCGCTTCCGATGCTGCCAGCAAGGCCCCCAACCCCAGTGCGACCAATATGAGCTGAAGCAGCAACGCTGCCTGCAAACCCAGTATGGCGAGAAGGGCGCTGCGGCATCCGTAGCGCATGCTGACGCTCATGCTAAGAACCGCCCCTGGCCCAGGCGTGATCGCGATCAGCACTGCCGCGAGCAGGAACCCGAGCCAGAGGGCGAAACTCATTTACGACGGGCGATCTGCGAAACGTCGCGGACGGCGCCCTTGTCCGCGGATGTGGTCATCAGGGCATAAGCCTGCAAAGCTGCCGACACGACACGTTCACGATTGACAGGCTTCCAGGCGGCATCACCGCGCGCCTCCATTGCGGCACGGCGGCGTGCCAGTTCGTCATCACTGACCGCCAAGTGGATGCGGCGATTCGGGATATCGATTTCGATGGTGTCACCCTCTTCCACCAGGCCGATGGCGCCACCATCGGCAGCTTCCGGCGAAGCGTGGCCAATCGACAAGCCCGAGGTACCACCCGAGAAACGGCCATCAGTCAGCAGGGCGCAGGCCTTACCCAGCCCCATCGACTTGAGGTAAGAGGTGGGGTAGAGCATTTCCTGCATTCCCGGGCCGCCTTTGGGCCCTTCGTATCGAATGACAACAAGATCGCCTGCTACGATCTGGCCACCCAAGATGCCATCCACCGCAGCGTCTTGACTCTCGAACACACGGGCGCGACCGGTGAATTTCCAGATCGACTCGTCTACACCAGCCGTTTTCACGATGCAGCCATCGACGGCGATGTTCCCGGACAGCACCGCCAGGCCTCCGTCTTGCGAATAGGCATTGGCCTTGTTGCGGATACAACCCTTGGTGCGATCGAGATCAAGTTCGTTAAAGCGTCGGTTTTGCGAGAAAGCCACTTGCGTCGGGACACCACCGGGCGCCGCCTTGTAGAAGTCATGAACCTTGACATCATGCTCACGGACAACATCCCAGCGGTCAATCGCCTCGCCCAGCGTGCGCGCGTGGACAGTCGGCACCTGTCGGTGCAACAGGCCGGCACGATCCAGTTCGCCGAGAATCCCCATGATGCCGCCAGCACGATGCACGTCCTCGATATGGTACTTGTCCGTCATCGGCGCAACCTTGCACAGACAAGGCACGGCACGCGAGATCCGGTCGATGTCAGCCATCGTGAAATCCACCCCTGCCTCCTGCGCTGCAGCAAGGATGTGAAGCACCGTATTGGTCGAGCCGCCCATCGCGACATCAAGCGTCATTGCATTCTCGAACGCAGCCTTGGTCGCGATGCCGCGCGGCAGGACCGACGCATCGTCCTGTTCGTAGTAACGCTTGCACATCTCGACAGCCTGACGACCAGCGCGCAGGAAAAGGTCCTTGCGATCAGCATGCGTGGCGACGATCGTACCGTTCCCGGGCAAACTCAGACCGAGCGCCTCGGTCAGACAGTTCATCGAGTTCGCCGTAAACATGCCGGAGCAGGAACCACAGGTAGGACAAGCAGAACGCTCGATTTCGTCGAGGTCGGACTGGGACACAGAGGCATCGGCCGCCTTGACCATGGCATCGACCAAGTCCAGATGCACCACCTGCCCTTGAATCTTTACCTTGCCGGCCTCCATCGGCCCGCCTGAAACAAAAATGGCCGGGATATTGAGACGCATCGCAGCCATCAGCATCCCGGGCGTGATCTTGTCGCAGTTCGAAATACAGACCATGGCGTCTGCGCAATGCGCATTGACCATGTACTCCACTGAGTCCGCGATCAGGTCACGGGATGGAAGCGAATAAAGCATCCCGTTATGGCCCATCGCGATCCCGTCGTCGATGGCGATGGTGTTGAACTCCTTGGCCACGCCGCCAGCCGCCTCGATCTCACGGGCGACCATCTGGCCGAGATCCTTGAGGTGCACATGGCCCGGCACAAACTGCGTGAATGAATTGACGATGGCGATGATGGGCTTGCCGAAGTCACCATCCTTCATGCCCGTAGCCCGCCAAAGCGAACGGGCTCCTGCCATGTTGCGACCATGAGTGGAAGTGCGGGAACGATACTGGGGCATGAGTTCTCTCCGTAAAACTGACCGCCGGGGATTGCCGGCAGTTTGCGCGACTATAATTTACGGATTCTAGCCCAGTCTGACGCCACAATGCTTCTCCACCCACAGTTCGACCCGGTCGCCATTCACCTCGGCCCGCTGGCTATCCGTTGGTACGGTCTGATGTACCTGCTTGCCTTCACCCAGTTCGTAATGCTGGGACGTTGGCGCATCCGCCACACCCCGGGAGAGATTAGCTCCGAACAACTCGACGACCTACTGTTTTACGGCATGTTGGGCGTCATACTTGGCGGCCGCCTCGGTCAAGTATTCTTTTACGAACCCGGCTATTACTTTGCCCACCCACTGGAGATCCTCGCCGTGTGGAAAGGAGGCATGAGTTTCCATGGCGGCTTCCTCGGCGTTCTCGTCGCGATGGTGATGTGGTCGCGGAAGAACAAAGTTACCTGGCTCACGGTGACCGATTTCATTGCCCCACTGGTACCACTGGGCCTCGCTGCCGGGCGTGTCGGCAACTTCATCAACGGTGAATTGTGGGGCCGCGTCGCTGACCCGAGCCTGCCGTGGGCGATGATATTCCCCCAGGCTGGCGATGTTGCCCCGCGACATCCTTCGCAGCTCTATCACGTCGCTCTCGAAGGCCTCGCGCTCTTTGTCATTTTGTGGCTTTTTTCGCGTCGACCGCAGCCGACCGGTGCCGTCTCTGGCGCCTTCCTGATTGGCTACGGCGCATTCCGTTTCATCACCGAATTCTTCCGCGAACCCGACGCCGGCATCTTTGGCCAGTCCTATACCATCAGCATGGGACAATGGCTGTCGCTGCCGATGGTCGTCGCGGGTATCATTCTGCTCGCGCAGGCACGGCGCAAGAACGCACTATAATTATGGATTACGTTACCCACTACCAGACAGGAATCGCATCATGACTCGTCCGTTCAAGGTTCTCGGCATCCAGCAAATCGCCATCGGCGGCCCCTCCAAGGACAAGCTTCGTACCCTTTGGGTCGACATGTTCGGCCTCGAAGTCACCAGCACCTTTGTTTCCGAGCGTGAAAACGTCGATGAGGACATCTGCGCCATGGGCAGCGGCCCGTTCAAAGTCGAAGTCGACCTGATGCAACCGCTGGATCCGGAAAAGAAGCCGGCAGTTCACGCTACACCGCTTAATCACGTCGGCCTGTGGATCGATGACCTGCCGAAGGCCGTCGAATGGCTCTCGGCCAATGGCGTGCGCTTCGCGCCGGGTGGCATCCGCACGGGCGCCGCTGGTTTCGACATCACCTTCCTCCACCCCAAGGGCAACGATGAGTTCCCGATTGGTGGCGAAGGTGTACTGATCGAACTGGTGCAGGCACCACCGGAAGTCGTCTCCGCTTTTTCCAGACTAGCGGCCCAGTAAACGCCTGACGCCATGGCGGATATCCCCGAGGATGATCTCGCGGCAACACGCGCTGCTATGGCGCCGACGCTGAACGCGACCGCCTCCATCCTTCCCCTCCTGGCGAGCACCCGGGAAGCCCGCTTTGCCCCCCAGTTGAACCAGCGCTGGCTTGCCACCGTCGCCAACCTGAACATCGACTGGGGTTCGCGTCATCAGACGGGAGAGGTTGCAGTTCGACCCGGGGTCTTCGCACTCTATCAACTGGCGCTGGAGAGTGGCGACACCGATTGTCTGCACCTGGCCGAGGCGCTCGCGAGCGTCATTGACCGGATCGAGGACGTCGGTCCTACCCCACGCCTGGTTGCCGCCTTCAGCGCCTGCCTGGAGACATTGGGTGACCCGGCCGGTCTGGAACACGAGGCCTTCTCAGCGCGCGCACAACATTTCGCCGAGCGACTGACCTCCGTCGCCGGTGAGTCAGTCGAAGCAGCCGCCCGCTCTGCGGTCATTGACCAGCTTTTTGTCGGGGAGAGCGAGGACAAGGTGGGGCAAATGCGCGACGCACTGGCCGCCCTGCCCCCAGACGCCTATGCACTGAAAACGCTCTCCGCCCAGATCGCCCAGGAGGCTGAGCAAATCGGCATGTACGGCATCATGCATCTGGCCCGCCAGCTCAACCGTGCAATTGGCGATGGCGCCCACCTGGAACTGACAGCGGTGCACACAGGAATCGCCCGGCAACTGGATCTGCTCAGCGCTTCACTGGCTGTGGTCGACGGCTAAATCTCGCGAAAAATACCCAAGGCCAGACGGCGACCATCGCTGATATCTGCCACTTCGGTTTCAATACGCACCGGGACGACGCGGCCATCGCAACGCTGAATTTCCGTGGTTACCGCCTCACCGCTGGCACCGGTTACCCGACAAATGAATTCGTTGGCGTTATGAGACTGTTCGGCTGCAGGGTGCAATTGACGCTGATGCTTCCCGACGAGCTCGTTTCGTGCGCAGCCGAATAAGCGCTCCGCCTGGCGATTGGCATCGAGAATCACGCCACTGTCGCCATCCGCCAGCAACAAGGCATCCCGCGAAGCATCGAAAACCGCCTGCATCCGCTCCTGCGCCAAATCGGCCTGACGGCGCGCTTCATTGGCCTCGTATTCGACCAAGGCCAGCGTGACCAGATTGGCCACTGCCTGAGCAAACATCCGGTGTGCTGCCGTCCATGGCTGGCGGGTTGAGACTTGCTCCAGCGTTAGGACACCTTGTAGCGCCCCTCGGATGTGAATGGGCGTATCCAGCTTCGCACTGATACGGTTCGCCTGCAGATAATCGACCGCCAGTTCGCTGGTCAAGGGATGCGCATATACGTCGTCAGCGGCAATACAGGATTCGTTACGCAGTCCGCCGAAATAGCGCGGGAAACGTTTCGCAGAAAGCCCGCCGCCACTCTGATGGCGACCGCTGCTGCGCTCGAAGCGCTCCAGACATCGCAGTTCCTGATGGTCATCGGTCAGTGCCCAGATTCCCACACGCTCAACGCCCGACATCTGAGCTGCAGCCTCGGTCAGCACACTCAACGTAACATCCAGCGATGCCTCCTTGAAGTAAAGGCCCCGCGACAAACTGGCGACCCCCTCCTGCATATCGGCTGGCGACATCAGGGTAGGCGAACCACCACCCGGATTGAGCATACTTCCCATGGTATTCACAACAATCAGGCCCCATCAGGGTCATTGAACTGGAGTGAATTGTAGGCCTCGGCATACCCTTGTAGCTGTGAAATAAGCCACACACAGCAGACATCAGATGACCATTAGCTGCTCACTCTGGTCCTGGCATCGTTTTGAAGATGAATGCCGCCTTCTCGATATTCGCAATCCACACCAGACCATCGCCGTAGTGGCCCGTCTGGGCGACTGCAGTAATTCGCTCGAAAATGGCTTCGGCAACCTCATCCGGTGCAACGATCTCGATCCGGACCTTCGGCGTATAGTCGGTCAGTTCATCCTTGATCCTGACCTTGGCAGGAACGTGCCGGCTCGGCGCGCTGCAGCCTTCAACCTTGGTGACTGTCATGCCTGGAAACCCTGGGAGCGAGACCAGGGCGTCGCGCAGCGCCGACAGTTTGTTGGGACGAATGATGGCCTTGATTTCCTTCATAAACGTATCTCCGTCAGGCCTCGACCTTCTCTTCGTCGAACCAGCGATAAATAGTGGGCAATACGACCAGCGTCAGCAGCGTCGAGGTGATCAGCCCGCCAATAACGACGATCGCCAGCGGCCTTTGAACTTCGGAACCCGGACCGGTCGAAAAAAGGAACGGGATCAGGCCGAGCATGGCAACCGTTGCCGTCATCATTACCGGCCGGAAACGCAAGGTTGCACCTTCGACCACGGCCTCACTGACGCTACGCCCGTCCTCGCGCAGGCCGCGAATATAGGACACCAGCACAACACCGTTCAGTACGGCAATGCCCCACAGCGCAATGAACCCCACAGACGCCGGCACAGAAAGGTACTCGCCGCTGACGAACAGGCCAACGATGCCGCCGATGGACGCAAATGGAAGCACGGTAATGATCAACGTCGCAAAGCGCAGTGAATTAAAAAGCAGGAAAAGAAGGAAAAAGATGGCCGCGATGGTGATCGGGATGATCACGCTGAGATGGCCAAGCGCCCGCTCCATGTTCTGGAACTGCCCACCCCACTCAAGGTAATAGCCTTCGGGTAGCTTTATCTGCTGCCCCACCTTCTGCTGAAGCTCAGCTACGAAACCGCCGAGATCGCGGTCCTTGACGTTGACACCGATAACGATGCGACGCTTGCCCAGTTCACGGGAAATCTGGGCAGGACCATCCATGACCCGGATCTGCGCCAGATCGGCGAGACGCGCCCGGGCGCCGTTCGGCGATGTAAGCAGAATGTTCGAAATGGCCTCGATATTGTTGCGGAAGCGTTCCGGCAAGCGGACAACACCGGGGAAACGGCGCTCACCTTCGAAAATCTCGGTCGCCACCTTGCCCCCGACAGCCGTTTCCAGCACGTCATTGACGTCGGCTACGTTGAGGCCAAGTCGGGCAATCGCTTGACGGTCGATTTCGACGGACAAATACTGCTGCCCACTGACCCGCTCGATACGCAAATCCTGCGCTCCTTGCAAGGTCTGCGCAACCTTGCCGATCTGACCGGCGATCCGCTTCAACTGATCGAGATCATCACCGAACACCTTGACGGCGATGTCAGAGCGAACACCGGTAACCATTTCATCGACACGGTCGGAAATCGGCTGCGCCATGACGATCTGTACACCGGGCAGGGCCTTCAACTTTTCCCGCATGGCATCCTGGATGTCGTCCTGAGTCCAGCCATCCGGCCATTCGGCACGTGGCTTGAGACTGACAATCGGCGTTGATTCATTTGGCCCCTGCGGATCCGCTGGCGATTCGCCGCGCCCGACACCGGAGACTGCTGATTTAACACCAGGCACTTGCATGACCAGTCGCATCGCCTCCATTTCCATCTTGATCGACTCATCAAGCGAGATGTTGGGAACACGATTGATGCCGGGAACGACAGACCCCTCCTTCATTTCGGGAATGAAGGCGGTTCCGAGGAAAGGCAACATCGCAACCGACAGTGCGAAACTCGCAATCGACAACGTCACTGTCTTTTTGCGGTTAGCCAGTGCCCAGTGCAACATCTTCAGGTATCGGGCCTTCATCACCTGGACAACGCGCGTATCGTGGTCACCATCATGCGCCGGTGGCTTGAGCAGGTAGGTAGACATCACCGGGGTCAATGTCAGCGAGAGGATAAGCGAGATGCCCAGCGCAATCGCGATGGTGTAGGCCAGGGGTGCAAACATCTTTCCTTCCATGCCCTGAAGGGTCATCAGGGGCAGGAAGACGAGGATAATGATTCCGACACCGAAGATGACTGGCGTCGCAACCTCCACCACCGCACGCAGGATCACACGCAGCGGACTCTCGCCACTCTTTGCCGTGCGCCCGAGTTGCAGGAATGCATTCTCGACGACCACCACCGAGCCATCAACCATCAAACCGATGGCTATTGCCAAACCGCCCAGCGACATCAGATTAGCCGAAATCCCAAGCTTGTTCATCGCCATGAAGGTCAGCAGCGGCGTCAGCACCAGCGTGGCGACGACAATGATCGACGAACGCACATCGCCGAGAAAGAGGAACAGGACAACAATGACCAGCACGACACCTTCGAGCAACACCTTGGTGACAGTCCAGAGCGCCGCATCGACCAGTTCAGAGCGATCGTAATAAGGGACGATCTTCAACCCATCCGGGAGCATCCCCTTGGCGTTGATTTCGTCTACCCGCGCCTTGATCCGACCGACGACTTCCTTGGCGTTGCCGCCAGCAATCATCATCACCACGCCGCCGACTGCTTCCGTGACGCCATTCTTGATCACCGCCCCTTGTCGAACCTCGTGGCCGATCTCGACCTCGGCAACGTCCCCGACGCGTACCGGCACACCATCCTTTTCCTTGAGCACGATGGCGCGCAGATCATCCAGGGTGCGCACCAGACCGACGCCTCGAATGAGGTATTGCTCGGCGTACTGCGGCAAGACGCCACCGCCGGCATTAGCATTGTTGCGACCGACTGCCAGATAAACATCAGCGATTGTCAGGCCGAAATGGCGCAAGCGGTCTGGATTGACCAGCACTTGGTACTGTTTGGCAAAGCCCCCCTGCGAGTTGATTTCGGCAATCCCCGGAATCGAACGCAACAAGGGACGCACGACCCAGTCCTGCGCGATACGGCGCTTCATCAACTCCTCTTCGCTTAATACCCTGTCGCCATCGTCCGGACGATCCAGCGTGTATTGGTACACCTCGCCGAGGCCGGTCGATACTGGTCCGAGCACGGGCGTAATGCCTTGGGGCAAGCGCGAACCGACTTCCAGCAGGCGCTCCATCACCAGTTGACGGGCAAAATAAACGTTGGTTTTGTCGTTGAACACCAGCGTAATCAGCGACAGCCCCGGCTTGTTCAATGAGCGCATCTCCTCGAGCCCTGGCAGGCCGGTCATCGCCACCTCCAGCGGGACGGTGGCAAATCGCTCAACCTCCTCCGGCGAACGCCCCGGCGCCTCGGTAGCGATCTGTACCTGAACGTTGGTGACATCGGGGAAAGCGTCGACAGACAACTTCTGTGCTGCATTCAGTCCGAAGAAAAACAGGATCGCTGCCACGACAGCGATGATCAGGCGCTGGTGGAGCGCCGAGCGGACGAGCGACTCGATCACGCCCCCTCCATTTCCTGACGATTGCGTTCATTGTTAAGGTGGAAGCCTCCAGTGACGACCAGCTTTTCCTTGCCTTTAAGGCCCGAGAGAACAACCCGTTGCCCGCCCTGCTCCGGCCCAAGCTTGACTTTGGTCAGACGGAATTGCTTATCGCCTTCAAGTACGAAGACGTGATCCTCGTCGTTCTCACGGACAACGGCACTAGCCGGTACAACCAGCCGCTCCACCGGACGCGCCTCGATCAACATCGAGGCCAGCATGGCCGGCTTGAGACGGCCATCTCGGTTATCCAGTTCGGTCCGCACCAGCACCGTACGCGTTTCCGGATTGATGGTCTGGCCAACGAAAATCAGCTTGCCGACAATTTTTTCATTCCCCAGCGCCGGTATTTCAATGCGAACTGCCTGCCCGGCCTGAACCTGACTGACCTGCTGCTCCGGCACCTGGGCCACAGCCCAGACCCGCGACAGATCAGCCACGACAAACAGGGAATCGGCTGGCTGCACCACCTGCCCCTGAGCCAGTTTTCGTTCAACCACCACCCCGTTCAAGGTCGCAATCACCGGCGTAACCGAATCGACAGCCCCCTGCCGCCCCAAACGCTCAATGGCCGAGGCACTGACCCCAAGAAGCTGCAACTGATCGGCTGCTGCGCGCGTCTCTGCCTGCGAGATCTGGTACTCGCTCTGCCGGCGCTGCAACTCCGCTGCGCCGATCACATCGGCATCGAACAAGGCGCGCGCCCGTTCGGAATTCCGGCGGTTAAGTTCCAGTGCCGCACGCGCCTTGAGATAGGCGAGTTGCTGACTCGATAGCTCACTACTATTCAGCCGCGCCAGAACATCGCCCTTCCTGACCGACTGTCCAAGGATGGCGTCGATTTCAGTGACTCGCCCGGTCACCGTAGCCCCGATGCGAGCCAGGCGCTGTTCGTCGAAATCAATGGTCCCCGCCACGCGCAGAGTCTCCGCCACTGGCTGGACACTCACCTCTAACACCGTCAGTTGTGCCAGCAAATCGGGGCCCGGAGCCACGATTGCGGGATCGTGAGCAGCCGCAACAGCGGACTTGCCCGCCTTTTCATTGCAGCCGGCAAGCAGCGCTGCGGTCAACGTCAAAAAGAGCGCAATTTTCATGGTGCTTTTCCTGCAGGCAATGCCCGCAATTTTTCAACTTCAACCCAGGCAGCAGCCAGCTCGTAACGCGCCGTAATTAGTTCGGCACGCGCGGCGCGGAAGACCCGCTGGGCATCAATCACTTCCAGGAAACCGCGTTCGCCGAAACGATACGCAGCTTCCGCGACCTTCAGTGCCGCCTCCGCCTGTCGAACGATGCCGGATTCGAGCGCCGACACCTGTGCCTGAGCAATTTCATACTGCTGGTACGCCACCTCAAGCGTCTGGCCGAGCGCAAATTCCTGAGCCGCCAATTCGTTCCGCGCACGGGACAACTGCGCAGCAGCCTCTCCCACCGGCCCGCGACGACGATCCCAGAGCGGAATCGAAACCACCACCCCAAGCCGGGAATCGCGAACATCCGGATCCTGCTCCATGCCGGCCTTGAGGGCGATGTTGGGCCAGCGCAGGCTACGCTCCAGCTCCAGTTGACGCTCGGCGCGCACCGTTTCAGCGCGTGCGCGCGCCAGATCGGGGCTTCCGCTCGCTACCCCCTGACGAACCTTCTCGATGGGCGGCAGTTCGCGTACGTCGCGCAGACTGCCGCTAACGACAAAATCGGCCGGCAGGGTAGCCCCCACCATCTGCCGCAACAAGGACCGCGCCTGCTCCACCCTGACACTGGCGGCCTGCGACGCCTTCTGGGCATTAAGCATCTCCGCGTCCGCCTTGATCAACTCGAACTTCGGCGCATCGCCCGTCTCGACACGTTTCTCTATTCGTGAGCGCACACTCTCAACCAAAGCCACGTCTTCACGTGCATTCCGCAATTCCGCCTGTCGACGCAGCAATTCGAAATAGCGCACCCGCAACTGGGCAATGAGTGCCACCTCCACGCTTCGCCCCCCCGCCACTGCGCTATCCAACCCTGCTTCGGCTGCCGCCACCCGAACAGCCCGCCGCCAAGGCAGATCCAGCGGCTGAGTCAGCGTCACGCTGCGAGCATCGCCCGAGGGGCCGCCAACACCGCGCGGCCTGACCGAGCCCCCCATGTACTCAAGTTCCGGGTTGGGAAAGGCCGACGCCGTATCGACGGCGGCGCGCGCAACTGCAACCTGGTCGCGCACAGCGAGCAGGTTGCGGCTACTCTCGAGCGCCATCGCTTCCAGGCGGTTCAGGTCGTAGGCCTGCTCGGCCGTCACCACTGACGACAGCAGCGCGAAGGCCAGGACGAATATTTTTTTGCGTCGCATCATGAAGCTGGTTTAGCAATCGACATGCCAGAAATCAGCGATTTGCCAGGGCAGCAATGCGCTCTTCCAGTGGCGGATGGGTCGCAAGCAGGGCCATGATGCCCTGACCTCCTGCAATACCCGAGGCCGCCATATTCTGGGGAAGCGGTTCGGTATGCAGGTTGCCCAAACGGCGCAAGGCATTCTGCATCGGCACCGGGCTGCCCATGAGCTGTGCGGCACCGGCATCGGCTCGGAATTCACGCTGACGCGAGAACCAGGCAACGATAATACTGGCGACAATGCCGAAGACGATTTCACAAATCATGCTGGTAACCATGTAGCCAATCCCGGGACCCGTGCTTTCCTCGTCATTGCGACGCAAGAAACTGTCGACCACGTACCCGACAACACGGGCAAGGAAAACAACGAAGGTATTAACCACCCCCTGGATCAGGGTCAGCGTTACCATGTCGCCATTGGCGATATGGGCCACCTCATGGGCGAGCACTGCCTCGGCTTCGTCGCGGGTCATGCTTTGCAGCAGGCCGGTAGAGACTGCCACCAGTGAACTGTTCTTGGTTGCGCCGGTCGCAAAGGCATTGGGTTCACCGTCGTAAATGGCGACCTCCGGCATCGGCAGGTTCGCGCGCTTTGCCAACTTGGCGACGGTATCGACCAGCCAAACCTCGGTAGAGGAACTCGGTGCTTCGATCACCCGGGCGCCGGTGCTCCACTTGGCCATGGTTTTCGACATCAGCAACGAGATGAATGCACCGCCAAAGCCAATGACCGCCGAGAACGCCAGCAGCATGCCGAAATTCAGGCCGTTAGCCGTGAGGAATTTGTTGACGCCCAGCAGACTGGTCACCACGCTGAGGACCAGCATGACGGCCAGGTTGGTCAGCAGGAAAAGGACGATACGTTTCATGGAATTCTCCCATTTCAGTTGATGCCCGAATCTTAGTGCGTTGCACAAACACATAAAACCGGAGCAAAATTGAAAAACACTTCGGTTTTTTCTGATGAACTTATGACACAGATCAACTACAAGCACCTGCATTACTTCTGGGTCGTCGCTCAGGAGGGCAGTATTACACGGGCCGCCGAGCGGCTGGACGTTGCGGTTCAAACCATCAGCGGCCAGCTTTCACTGCTCGAAAAGCAGCTGGGAAAGACCCTCTTCAACAGCCAGGGGCGCGGCCTGGCACTCAGCGATGCAGGAAGAACGGCGCTGGGTTACGCCGACCAGATCTTCCAGCTTGGCGAGGCATTGGTCGAAGCCCTGGCCCAGAGCGACAGCCCGAGCACGCTGCGGTTGCGAGCCGGTATTTCCGACGGCATCCCGAAGCTGCTCGCGTATCGCCTGCTCTCCTCGGTCACCCACATGCCAGCAGACATCAGGCTGGTTTGCGACGAAGGCGAATTCGAGACACTGCTTGCCGACCTCGCTCTGCATCGCCTCGATGTCGTGCTGACCGACCGCGCCGCCACCGTCGGCAGTAATCTCAAGGTGTTCAGCACCCGCCTCGGCGATTTTGCGACCGGCCTGTTCGCAACACAGGAGCTGCATGTGCGTTACGCAACAGGCTTCCCGGCCTCACTCAATGGCGCCCCCATGCTGCTCCCCACTCGCCACAATGCCCTGCGTGGGCGCATTGAACGCTGGCTGGAAACGCAACAGCTTCGACCAAAGATCGTTGGAGAATTCGAGGACAGCGCCCTGCTCAACACTTTTGGCCGCGGCGGGCTAGGCATTTTCCCGGCCCCCATGTCCTTGACCGAGCAGGTTGCCAGCCAGCTGAATGCGCAAGCACTCGGCGAGATGCATGGCGTCAGCGAACAGATTTACGCCATCTCCAATGAGCGTCGCATCCGGCATCCGGCGGTCGAAGTGCTTTGCGCGGCCTCGCCGCAGGGTGGCACATCGGCAGGGGTATAATTCGCTCCCCCAACGCAACTCACCAGAAAAACACGCCATGTCGCTGTTGCAATTCGTTTTTCCCCTGATTCTCGCACTCACCTCCATCACCTCAGCCCACGCCCAGCAGTTGCCGGTGCCGCCACAGCTGGCCGCAAAATCCTGGCTGCTGCTTGAAATGGGTTCCGGACAGATACTGAATGCTGAAAAACCAGACGAGCGCCTCGAACCAGCATCGCTGACCAAGCTGATGACCGCTTACCTGACCTTCCAGGCCATCCACAAGAAGACGCTTGGCCTGCAACAGCCGCTACCGGTCTCGGCCAAGGCCTGGAAAACCGGGGGCTCGAAGATGTTCATCAAGGTCGACACGCACGTACCGGTCGAAGACCTGATCAAGGGCATGATTGTGCAGTCCGGTAACGATGCCTGCGTGACGCTGGCGGAAGGCATTGCCGGCAGCGAAGAGAATTTCGCGCAGATGATGAACCGCGAAGCCCAGCGTCTGGGCATGAAGGGCTCCAGCTTCCGCAATTCCACCGGCCTGCCCGATCCACAGCACTACACCACCGCCCGCGACTTGTCGCTGCTGGCTGCTGCGCTGATTCGCGACTTCCCGGAGGAATATCGCAAGTATTACTCGATGAAGGAATACACCTACAACAAGATCACCCAGCCGAACCGAAACCGCCTGCTCTTCATCGACCCGACCGTCGATGGCGTCAAAACCGGCCACACCGACGCTGCCGGCTACTGCCTGATTTCATCGGCGCTGCGCGACAAGCGCCGCCTGCTGTCGGTGGTGCTCGGCACCAATTCCGACGCCACCCGCGCCAGCGAATCGCAGAAGCTGCTCAACTGGGGCTTCATCTCCTACGACGCCGTGCCGCTTTTTGCCAAGGACCAGGCTGTAGACAAGCTGCGCGTCTGGAAGGGCACCCAAAGCCAGGTGAAGGCCGGCTTCCCGCACGATTTCACGATCTCGGTGCCCAAAGGCTATGCCGACAAGGTGCAGACCCAGTTCCTGCCACAGTCGAAGATCATGGCGCCAGTACAGGCAGGCCAGACGCTGGGCACGCTCAAAGTGACCATCGAAGGCAAGCTGTACGGCGAATATCCGGTCACGGCTCTTGAAAATGTCGCCGTCGCCGGCATCTTTGGTCGCGCCATCGATTCCGTCAAACTTTGGTTCAACTGAACACCATGACCCCTTACGTCGCCGACCCTGTCTATCTGAATGGCCGCTTCCTGCCGCTGGCGGAGGCCGGCGTGTCGCCGCTCGATCGTGGCTACCTGTATGGCGACGGCGTTTATGAGGTCATTCCGGTCTATTCGCGCCAGCCCTTCCGCATCGACGAGCACCTGACCCGGCTGCAGGCGACGCTGAATGGCGTCAAGCTGGCCAACCCCCTGGACGTCGCAGGCTGGAAAGCCGTCATCCAGCAGTTGATCGCAGCCGCCCCGTGGGAGGACCAGTCGGTCTACCTGCAGGTCACGCGCGGCGCCGACAACAAGCGCGACCACGCCTTTCCACCGGCCAGCGTGCCACCCGGCGTATTCGCCTATGCGGGGCCGCTGGTGACACCGACCGCAGAACTGCGCGCCCGTGGCGTTGCGGCGATCACGGTGCCGGACCAGCGCTGGGCGCGCTGCGACCTCAAGGTGATTTCGCTGCTCGCCAACATTCTTGCCCGCCAGCAGGCCATCGACGCCGGCTGCGCCGAGGCGCTGCTGATTCGTGATGGCTATCTGAAGGAAGGCGCTGCGTCGAACATCTTCGTCGTCCGCGACGGCGTCCTGCTGGCACCGCCGAAGACGCAACTGATGTTGCCGGGCATTACGTACGATCTGGTCCTCGAACTGGCAGCCACCCACGGTCAACCCGTAAAAGTGGCCGAAATCAGCGAAGCGGAACTTCGCAGCGCCGACGAGGTCTGGATGACCTCTTCAACCAAGGAGATTCTTGCCATCACCACCCTCGACGGCACCCCGGTCGGCAACGGCGCCAACGCCGGCAAGCCTGGCCCGTTTGGCGAACGGATGTGGCAGTGGTATCAGGACTTCAAGAATACGATCATGCGCAAGGGCTGACATGGCTGGCTACAAGGACACGCTCCTCGAATTTCCCTGCGAATTCCCGCTCAAGATCATGGGCAAGACCCATGACGATCTGGCGCAGACGGTGCTGACCATCGTCACCCGCCACGCGCCGGATTTCGATGGCGCGACCATGGAAATGCGCGCCAGCTCCGGCGGCAACTATGTCAGCCTGACCTGCACGGTGATCGCCACCTCGAAACCGCAGCTCGACGCGCTGTACATGGATCTGACCTCGCATCCGCTGGTGAAGGTCGTCCTTTAAGGTGAGCATTGTCGTCAAACGTCTGGGGCGGGTGGATTACGCGCCGACCTTTCAGGCGATGCAGGATTTCACTGCAGCCAGAACCGAGGCGACTGCCGACGAACTTTGGATCGTCGAGCATCCGCCGGTCTACACGCTTGGCCAGGCCGGCAAGCCGGAGCACATCCTGCGCGATGTCGGCATACCACTGGTCAAGATCGACCGCGGCGGCCAGGTCACCTACCACGGCCCCGGGCAGGTCGTGATCTATCTGCTGCTCGACCTCGCCCGACTCAAAATCAAGGTTCGCGAGCTGGTCACCGCCATCGAGCAGGGCGTCATCGATCTGCTCGCCGAGCATGGCGTCACCGCCGAACGCCGCGATGGTGCCCCCGGTGTCTATGTCGGCGATGCCAAGGTCGCGGCGCTGGGGCTGCGCATCCGTAACGGCTGCTCCTACCACGGCGTATCGCTCAACGTCGATATGGACCTTTACCCATTTACGGCGATCAACCCCTGCGGGTATGCTGGACTCAAGGTCATCCAGACCCGCGAGCTGAACATCCCCCTCTCCGTCGACGAGGCCGGCGAGCAACTCGCCAAACACCTGCTGCGACAACTGGACACACAACATGGCTGAAACCAAGCAACCCGGCGCTAAAGAAAAAGGCGTCAAGCAAAAAGGCGAACTCAAGACCGCGCGCATTCCGATCAAGATCGTTCCGGTCGACACGCCGCTGAAAAAGCCGGACTGGATTCGCGTCAAGGCCGGCAACAGCGCCGGGCGCTTTGGCGAAATCAAGTCCATGCTGCGCGAACGCAAGTTGCATACGGTGTGCGAAGAAGCCACCTGCCCCAACATCGGGGAATGCTTCGGCCGCGGCACTGCCACCTTCATGATCCTCGGCGACATCTGCACCCGCCGCTGCCCCTTCTGCGACGTCGGCCACGGCCAGCCGCTGCCCCCCAATCCGGACGAACCGCGCGAACTGGCCGAGTCGGTCGCCGCACTCAAGCTGCGCTACGTCGTCATTACCAGCGTCGACCGTGACGACCTGCGCGATGGCGGTGCCCAGCATTTCGTCGATGTCATCCGCAATGTCCGCGAACTGTCGCCGACCACCACCATCGAGACACTGGTTCCGGATTTCCGCGGTCGCATGGACGTTGCACTGGACGTGCTCGGACAAGCCCTGCCGGATGTGCTCAACCACAACATGGAAACCGTGCCCCGCCTCTACAAGCAGGCCCGCCCGGGTGCCGACTACAAGCACTCGCTGGAATTTCTCAAGCAGTTCAAGGCGCGTTACCCCGGCGTCAACACCAAGTCTGGCCTGATGGTCGGTCTCGGCGAAACCGATGAGGAAATCCTCGGTGTCATGCGCGACCTGCGCGCCCACGACGTCGACATGCTGACCATCGGCCAGTACCTCGCGCCTTCCGGCCATCACCTGCCGGTCAGCCGCTACGTGCATCCCGACGTCTTCAAGATGTTCGAGGAAGAAGCCAGGAAAATGGGTTTCTCCGGTGCCGCCTGCGCGCCGATGGTGCGTTCCAGCTACTGGGCGGATCAGCAAGCGCATACTGCTGGCGTCGCCTGAACCAGCCGCGCCTGACGCGACAAGGCCGCCCGAGAGGCGGCCTTGCCGTTTGTATCGCCTATTTTGTTGCCGGTGGCTTGACCGACGGTGGCGGAGGTGGCGGCATCCCAGGCGGCGGGGGCGGAATCCCCGCATCGGCTGCCTTCACCGGCTTCGCGTAGCTGATATTGCCGGGCACCGGTACACGATGGCCCAAGGTGTACATGCACTGAATGTAGGCATTGTCGTATTGCCGCTGCGTGCCATAACCAGAGCTGCGCGCTGAATCGGCGCCGATTGCACTGCCGGCCACCAGGCCGACACCGGCGCCGACCGCCGCTCCCTGATTGCCACCGATGGCTGCCCCGGCGACCGCACCGACTGCCGTACCCACAGCCGCCGTCGTGACGGCTGACTCACGCGCCGCCTGACCGGCGGTCTTGCCGCCAATCTGGATGTAGGCATCCTGACGGCAAGCGCGCTCATCATCACGAAAACGCTCGATGCTTTGACCGGTGCCGGGCAGGACCATGACGCTGGGGCCGGTCGGCATGACGGTACAGGCACCGAGCAACAGGGTGGCAACTACCAGCGCCGGACGACGATAGGGAATGGACATGGCGCGCCTCCTCACTGGGCCGGCTGCGGCAGCACGCGCTGCCAGCCTTCCGGACATTCCTTGACGTAGGGGTAATAGCCTTTGCCGCTCGGGCAGTAGTACCAGTACTGCTGGGTGGCTTCAGCCGGGGCTTCCTGCTGCTCGATGTACACCGGCGGCGGCTCGGGGCGGACGACAACCACTGGTGGCGGATACCAGAATGGATCCCAGCGCGGCCCCCAGTAGGGGCCGGGGCCCCAGTACGGCCCCCAGGTCGGGCCAAAATGAATGCCAACGCCGACACGGGCGCGCGGACCATGCGCAGAGGCGACACCGCTCGTCGCCAACAACACGCCGGCAAGACAGACTGCAATAAAACGGGAAGTAGACATGAAACACCCGGTCTTTCGATAACCCGCTTTCAAGATAGCGAATTACCGGCCGCCCGGGTGAGAAGAATTGCTACAGTTTGTAAGCGCGGCTTACAGGATGTTCATCTTTTTCGCGGCTTCCCGGAGTTCACCGCGGAAGTTCGGATGCGCAATCGCAATCAGCGCCTCGCAACGCTGCTTGGCAGTCTTGCCCCGAAGTTGAGCGACGCCATATTCGGTCACCACGTAATTGATGTCGTTCTTGCTCGTCGACACGTGGGTACCGGCGCTGAGGGTCGGAACGATACGGGAGATGGTGTCGTCCTTGGCCGTGGAGGGCAGCACGATGAAGGCCTTGCCACCGTTGGAGCGATTGGCTGCACGCACGAAGTCGGCCTGACCACCAGTACCGGAGTAAGGCTTGAAGCCCAGGCTTTCGGAACCACACTGGCCCATGAAATCGACCTGCATGGTGGCGTTGATGCAGTGCAGGTTGTCGTTCTTGCCAGCGATGTAAGGATCGTTGGTGAAGTCGACCGGATGCATTTCCAGCGACGGATTACGGTGCATGAACTGGTAGAGCTTCTTCGAACCGAGGGCGAAGGTCGCCATCATCTTGCCCCGATGGAAGTTCTTCTGGCGATTGGTGACCACACCGGCCTCGACCAGCGTCATGATGCCGTCGCCGACCATTTCGGTATGGATACCGAGGTCGTGCTTGTTGGTCAGCTGCATGACCACGGCGTCGGGAATGCCGCCATAACCGATCTGCAGGGTGGCGCCGTTCGGGATCATCTCGGCAACATAGCCGCCGATGGCTTCCTGCACGGGGCCGATCTTGGGCAGGCCGACTTCGAAGAGCGGGTCGCTGCTTTCGGTCAGTGCCGTCACTTGCGAGATATGGATGTGGCAGTCACCATTGGCGAAAGGCACGTTCGGATTGACTTCAAGCACGATGGCGCGCGCCTTGCGCAGTGCCGCCATGGTGTAGTCGACGCCGAGCGACAGCGAGAAATAGCCGTACTCGTCCATCGGTGAGGCCATCGATAAGACGACCTCCGAGGGACTCAGGCCACGGTCGATCAACATCGGCAATTCGGAGAAGTAGGCAGGTACGAAGTCGATCCAGCCTTCCTGACCACCCGGGCGGGTGCAACCACCGAAGAAGTAGGCGACGTGGCGAACGTGCTCAGTGGTCTCCGGATCGATGTAGCCGTACTTGCGCAGCGGCAGGATCTGCGACACCTTGACGTCGCGGTAATTGCGACGGGCATCGGAGAGTGCCATGAGCAACGCCGGCGGCTCGCCAACACCAGTCGGCACGACGATCGTATCGCCATCCTTGATGAACTGGATGGCGTCGCCGGGCGACATTTTTTTCTGCTGATACAGTGCCTGTACTGACATTGAAGTTCTCCTCATGCGGTTTTATATTGAATTTGCATCATCTGAACGTGTGCAACGCGCGATGGTGACACAAATCCCACCGCAATGCTTGCTGCATCGCAGCAGAGGAGGCGCTCGGCGCCGGCTACGCCAGCGTTTCAATCGCCAGCGGGCGGTGCGTTCTTGCGGTTGCTGCCGGCCACCATCCGGATCTCGAACAGGCGGCACTCCAGCGGTCCGTTGAACAGGGGCGTCTTGCGACTGGGCTTGAGGCCGACCAATTTGGGCAAGCGCATGTCAGCCGTGAAGAAGAAGCAGTTCCAGCCCGCCCAGTGGCGTTTGAGCGCCGTGCCCAGTTGCGGGTAAAAGGCAGCCAGTTCGTCCTGCTCGCCGATGCGTTCGCCGTAGGGCGGATTGGCAATCAAGATGCCATGCTCGGTCAGCGGCTGAGTTTCCAGCACATCGCTGCGGTCAACCGAAATAATTGCCCCAAATCCGGCTTCCTGGAGATTGCGACGGGTGGCGCGCACGGCGCGCTCATCGATGTCGTAACCACGGATCTCCATCCGCTCGGCGGGGCGCACACGGGCTTCGGCGGCGGCGCGGATGTCGGCCCAGGCCAGCGCCCTGAAGGAGCGCAGGCGCTCGAAAGCGAAGGTCCGGTCGAGCCCGGGGGCACGATCCAGCGCCACCTGCACCGCTTCGAGCAGGAAGGTGCCGCTTCCGCACATCGGGTCAATCAGCGGCGTGCCCGGCTGCCAACCGCTCAGCTTGAGGATGCCAGCAGCGAGGTTTTCCTTCAGCGGTGCCTCGACACTGGCTTTGCGGAAACCGCGCTGCCACAGCGGCTGGCCGGAAGTGTCGAGATACAGCGTGCATTCGTTTTCAGTGAGGAAAACATGGACGCTGACATCGGGATTGCGCGTCTCGATATTCGGCCGCTCGCCGAGATCTTCGCGGAAGCGGTCACAGACGGCATCCTTGACGCGCAGCGTAACGAAATCCAGCGATTTCAACGGGCACTTGATCGCCGTGGTAACCACCCGCATCGTGCTGCTGACGGCGAAGTGGTTGGGCCAGAGCTGGCGTACGGCGAGGCGGTAGATGTCCTCTTCCTTGGCATACGGCCCTTTGACGATATGCCAGAGGATGCGGGTGGCGATTCTCGATTCGAGATTGGCGCGGTAACAGGTTTCCCACTCGCCGGAAAAGAAGACCCCGCCCGCGGTGGCCCGCAGCTCGGTGCCGCCGACTGCCTGCAGTTCGTCGAGGAGAAGGTTTTCGAGGCCGCGCGGGCAGATCGCAAAATAGGTATTCATGTCAGAAAGGCTTGAGAACGACGAGGAAGAGCACGATCAGCAAGACGATGACCGGCAGTTCGTTGTAGAAACGGAACCAGACGTGCGAGCGCTGGTTGTTGCCGGCACGGAAGGCATCGAGCACCCGGCCGCAATGCCAGTGATAGATGGCCAGCACCGCGACCAGCGCAGTCTTGGCGTGCAGCCAGCCGCCGCCGAAGCCATAACCGAACCACAGCCAGAAGCCGAAGACGATGGCCAGTACGCCCAGCGGGGTCATGAACTTGAACAGCTTGCCGGCCATCAGCAGCAAGCGGTCACGCTCAGCGATGCTGTCGGCCGGCACCATCGCCAGATTGACGAAAATGCGCGGCAGGTAGAAGAGGCCGGCAAACCAGGAAATCACCATCCAGATATGCAGGGTTTTTACGATGAGCATGAACTTCCCTCTGAGTGCTTGATTGCTTGGGCGGCGGCAATACCCGCTGCGATGGTCGGGTAGGCAAGACGGACGCCGAGTTCCTTTTTCAGGCGCGCGTTGCCGATCCGCCGGGATTCGCGCATGAAGGACATCTGCAGCGGCGACAAAACCCGGGCTGCGGCCTCGCGACTGAGACGGGGCGGCCGCGGCAGACCAAAGGCGTCGGCGACGCGATCAAAATACGTCGCCATCTTGAGGTCGCTGTCGTCGACCACGTTATAGACCCGCCCGGCCCGGGGACGGCGGAGTGCCGCCAGGCAGGCGGCGGCGAGATCGTCGGCGTGGATGTGGTTGGTGTACACGTCATCCGGTTCATTCAGCGCTGGCACGCCTCTATCCAGGCGTTCAATCGGCAGGCGGTCGGCGGCATAAATACCGGGCGCACGCAGGATGACCACCGGCACGCCATTCCGAGCCCCCCAGGCCCGCAGGACCTGTTCGGCATCGACGCGGCGTCCGGCGCGGGCGCTCTCCGGATTCAGGCGCCGGGTCTCGTCGATCTGCGCGCCGCCACAATCGCCGTAAACCCCTGTCGTGCTTACGTAAACGAGGCATCGTGGTAGACTTTGCGACTTGCTCAGCGCGGCCACCAGAGCGCGGGTCCGGGTGTCACGATCGCCACTGTTCGGCGGTGGCGCCAGGTGCAGCACGATGTCGGCCAGACCGGCGACACGTGCCAGACTGCCGGGCGCATCGAGATCCGCCAGCAGAGGCCGGGCACCGGCATCGCGCCAGTCAGCTGCCTTGGCCGGATCGCGCAGCAGGGCATGAATGCCGGGACGCGGTCGGTGCCGGGTAAGACGGGAAAGGATGCGGCGGGCAACGTCTCCGCTGCCGACAATCAGTATTTTTTGCACGCCGGCATTGTAGCAGGGGCACCCTCGCCGGGCCGGCGTCTTCGGATAATCAAGGGGATAGCATGAGTCACCAGATCACGGTCCAGCCCAGCGGCCGCCAGTTCTCGGCCGAAGCCAACGAAACCATCCTCGATGCCGCACTGCGCCAGGGACTGACCCTGCCCTACGGTTGCAAGGATGGCGCCTGCGGCGCCTGCAAGGGCAAGGTCATCGCCGGCACGGTTGATCACGGCAAGGCCCAGGCGCACTCGTTGACCGATGCCGAACGTGAGGCCGGGCTGGCCCTGTACTGCTGCGCACAGGCGCAGTCCGACCTGACCATCGAATGCAAGCAACTGGGGGCCGTCGGCGACATCCCGGTAAAGACATTGCCGGCACGGATCGAGAAATTCGAACGGCTCGCCCCCGATGTCGTGGAGCTGCATCTGCGCCTGCCCGCCAGCGAACGCCTGCAGTTCCGCGCCGGTCAATACATCGACATCCTCCTCAAGGACGGTCGCAAGCGCAGCTTCTCGCTGGCCAATGCGCCGCACGACGATGCGCTGCTGCAACTGCATATCCGCCATGTGCCGGGTGGTTTTTTCACCGAGCAGGTCTTCACGACGATGAAGGTGCGCGACATCCTGCGCTTCAACGGCCCGCACGGCAGCTTCTATCTGCGTGAGGAATCGACCAAGCCGGCGATCCTGCTTGCCGGTGGCACCGGCTTCGCGCCGATCAAGGGCATCGTCGAACACGCCATCGCGGCCAACTGCCAGCGCCCGCTGATCATCTACTGGGGCGCCCGCGCCCGTGTCGATCTCTACCAGCATGCGCTGCCGGAAAGCTGGGCGGCCAGCCATCCCAATATCCGCTATATCCCGGTACTCTCCGAACCGGCTGCCGGCGACGACTGGAGCGGTCGTACCGGTCTTGTCCATCAGGCGGTGCTGGCAGATTTTCCGGACCTCTCCGGCTATCAGGTCTATGCCTGTGGCGCGCCGGTGATGATCGACGCCGCCCGTCGCGACTTCGTTGCCCAGGGGCTGCCGGAAGAAGAGTTTTTCGCCGACGCCTTCACCTTTTCGGCGTCCTGATTTTGGCCGGTTTTCCGGGTTGACCGCAGACGACCCGGAAAACGCTCAGCGCTGCCAGGCGCAGCCTTTGAGGGTTTCGCCGTTGAGCGTCACCTGTGCCCCCCAACCAAAGACCGTATCGGCCATCGTATCGCGACACAGGCCACGCTCGAAACGTAGTTGCAGACGCTGGTTGTCGCGCACGAACTCATGGGTCACGGTATCGGATTCGCGCTTGAACACCGCGTTCGGGAAGCTGAGATCCGGCTTGCCCGGTCGTTTGAGGACGGTCTGGCCGGCGTGCTGGTGCACGCCCCATGCGGGCTCGTTGCCGCCAGCCCGCCAAGCTTCGTCACCCTCGCCCGGTTGCTGGCAACGGCCCTCGGTGCGCGCCTGATTCAATTCGCTGGCCTTGAGAACGCCATTTTCGACGACGCCGATCAATTCAGCGTAAAGCCGCTTGCCGGCATCCAGGCCCACCATGTTCAAACCCTTGAAGACGCGGCCATCATTGGAAACATCCTCGACCAGCGCATAGCTGCGATCCCGGCACGGCGAAAACAGCACTTTGCCCCCCTGCTTCATCATCAAACCGTAGGCCAGCTTCGGTGAGTTATCGGCGGGCTTGGCGGGTGGTTCGCTGGCCATTGCCGGCGCAGCGAGGAGTGCAGAGAGGACGATTGCGATAGCCGGGGAAATCAGGCGTCGGTTCATGTTGGCATCCGGGGCAGTTCGGCACGCAGGCCGCGATGACCGGCATTGTCACCGCAAGCCGAAAGACTGCCTTTGATACAAACCAAAGGCAGCCCGTCTTGCCGGTGACGGCCAATCACTCGCCGAGGTAGGCGGCGCGAACTTTCGGGTCGTCGAGCAAGCGGGCAGAATCGCCGTTGAGCGTGATTTCGCCGCTCTCCATGACGTAGGCGCGCTGGCTGGACTCCAGCGCCAGCTTGGCGTTCTGCTCGATCAGCAGCACCGTCATGCCATCGGCGGCGACCTTGCGGATCACCTCGAAAATCTTCTGCACCATGATCGGCGCCAGGCCCATCGACGGCTCATCGAGGAGCAGCATTTTCGGCCGGCTCATCAGCGCCCGACCGATGGCCAGCATCTGCTGCTCGCCGCCCGACAGGGTGCCGGCCAGCTGCGCTTCGCGCTCCTTGAGGCGCGGGAAATATTCGAACACGCCCAGCAAATCCTGTTCGATCGCCGCCTTGTCGTCGCGGACAAAGGCACCCATGCGCAGGTTTTCGGCTACTGAGAGGCGCGGGAAGACCCCGCGGCCTTCCGGTACCAGTGCAATGCCCTTGCGGATGACATCGTGCGGCGCGATATGGCTGATCTTCTCGCCACAGAAATGCACATCGCCCCCGACGGCGTTGATCACGCGCGACACTGCTTTCAGTGTGCTGGTCTTGCCGGCGCCGTTGGCGCCGATCAGGGCAACCATCTCGCCTTCGTTGACATGGAAGGTAATGCTGCGCACGGCCTGGATGCCGCCGTAGGCAACGTGGAGTCCGGTAACTTCAAGCACCTAGGTAAGCCTCAATGACGCGTTGATCTTTTTGTACCACGGCCGGTACATCCTCGATGACCAGCGCACCGTAATCCAGCACGGCGACCCGGTCGCACAGGCCCATCACCAGTTTGACGTCGTGTTCGATGAGCAGGATGGTCGTGCCATCGCGACGGATGCCTTCGATCAGCTCCCGCAGTGCCTCGGTCTCGGTGGCATTCATCCCGGCCGCCGGTTCATCCAGGCAGAGCAGACTGGGTTCGGTGGCCAGCGCCCGGGCAATCTCGAGCCGGCGCTGATCGCCATAGGACAGGTTCTTCGCGAGATCCTCGGCCCGGTCCTCGATCCGCACGTAATGCAGCAGGTCGATCGCCCGCTGGCGGATCGCTGCCTCCTCGTTGCGGGTGGCTGGGGTATGCAGCATCGCACCGACGACACCGGCCCTGGTGCGGACATGGCGACCGACCATGACATTTTCGAGTGCCGTCATGTTGCCGAACAGGCGGATGTTCTGGAACGTCCGGGCAATGCCGCGCTCGGCCGCCTGATGCGGCGCATCGGCAATCAACGGAGCCCCGTTGAACATGAAACCGCCGCCATCCGGTACGTAAAGACCGGTCATGCAATTGAAGAAGGTCGTCTTGCCGGCACCATTCGGGCCGATCAGGCCATAGACCTCGCCGCGACGGATGGTCAACGACACATCGCGCAGTGCCTTGACGCCGCCAAAATGCTTGGCGACGGCGTTCGCCTCCAGCAGAACTTCGCCCATTGCCTTGCTCATGGCGCGACCTCCTGCGGCTTGACGGCCAGTTCACGCTTGCGCTCCGGCGACGGCCACAGACCCGCCGGCTTGAAGCGCATCACCAGCACCAGCGCCAGCCCAAAGATCAGCATGCGCAGGCTCTCCGGATCGACCAGCACCTTGCCGAAAATCGCTGTCTGCACCGGCCCGACGGCGTAACGCAACACCTCCGGCAGGATGGTGAGCAGCACCGCGCCGAGGATGACGCCTGGAATGTGTCCCATGCCCCCCAGCACGACCATCGCCAGAATCATCACCGACTCGATCAGCGAGAAGGACTCCGGCGACACGAAGCCCTGCATCGCCGAGAAGATACCGCCGGCGATACCGCCAAAACTGGCGCCCATGGCGAAAGCCAGCAACTTGAGATTGCGGGTATTGATGCCGATGGCCTTGGCGGCGATTTCGTCTTCGCGGATCGCCTGCCAGGCGCGGCCGATTCGCGAGTTCTGCAAGCGCACGTTGACGATGATCACGAGTATCGCCAGCGCCACCAGCAGGTAGTAATACTTCTGCGGTCCACTCAAAGAAATGCCCAAAATCTGGGATGTCCCCGAGAAGCTGAAATCGCCGAATTTCACCGGGTCGATCAGGGTAATGCCCTGCGCACCGTTGGTGATATTCACCGGCGCATTCAGGTTGTTCATGAAGATGCGGACGATCTCGCCGAAGCCGAGGGTGACGATAGCCAGGTAATCGCCCCGCAACTTGAGCGTCGGCGAACCGAGGACCACCCCGGCAATACAGGCCAGCGCCGCGCCGAAGGGCAGGATCGCCCAGATCGGCCAGTGCAGGCCGAAATGCGGACTGGCGAGCAAGGCCCAGGTGTAGGCACCCACGGCGTAAAAGGCGATATAGCCGAGATCGAGCAGGCCAGCCAGACCGACGACGATATTCAAGCCCAGCGCCAGGAAGGCATAGAGGATGGCGAAGTTGAGAATGCGCACCCAGGCCTGGCCGCCCATGGCAGCCACGAAGGGCAGCGCCACCAGGGCCACCGTAATCAGCGCAATACCCAGCGCCGAACGCGGAGAAAGCCATTTCATCATGCGCGGTCTCCCGTTTTTTCTCCAAACAGCCCGGAGGGCTTGAACATCAGCACGACGATCAGGACGATGAAGGCGAAGATGTCCTGATAATGGCTGCCAAGGAAGCCGCCGGTCAGGTCACCGATGTAGCCGGCACCGAGCGCTTCGATGATGCCAAGCAGCACCCCGCCGAGCATCGCCCCGGCCAGGTTGCCGATGCCCCCCAGTACAGCGGCAGTAAAGGCCTTGAGGCCGAGCATGAAGCCCATCTGGTAATGCGCGATCTCGTAATAGGTCCCGACCATGACGCCGGCGACAGCCCCGAGCGCCGAACCGATGACGAAGGCGGCGGCGATGACACGATTGATATTGACACCCATCAGGCTGGCGACTGCCGGGTTCTGAGAGGTGGCCCGCATCGCCATGCCAAGTTTGGTGCGGTAGATCAGGTACAGCAGACCGGCCATCGTTGCCGCGGAAACCAGGACGATGATGACCTGGATCAGCGTGAAATGGGCACCGGCAAATTCGAAGTTGATTTTCGGCAGCAGTGGCGGGAAGGTCATGTAGTTCCGCCCCCAGACGATCATCGCCAGGTTTTGCAGCACGATGGACATGCCGATGGCCGTAATCAGCGGCGTCAGGCGAGGGGCATTGCGCAAGGGCCGGTAGGCAATGCGCTCCAGACTCCAGCCCAGCGCCATGCAACTGAGGACAGACACCGTAAGCCCGGCGAGTGCCGCCAGTGCCACAGGCATGCCGGCCTTGATCAGGGTGCCGGCGACGGTAATGGTCACCAGCGTGCCGATCATCACCACCTCGCCGTGCGCGAAGTTGATCAGGCCCATGATGCCGTAGACCATCGTATAGCCCAGCGCGACGAGCGCGTAGATGCTCCCCTGCACGAGGCCATTGATGATTTGCTGGAGGAAAATATCCATTTTGACTCAATCGACCCGGTCATATGGAAACGGCACCTTGCGGTGCCGTTTCCTTGCCGGTTCAGTCCGGTTTTATTTCTTTTCGACCGCTGCCTTGGTCGCTTCCGCGGCGCCCTTGACCGCTTCGGCACCCGCCTTCACGGCCTCGGCACCAGCAGTGGTCGCAGCACCTGCAACTGCCTTTGCCGCGTCCTTGACCTCAGCCACGGCCTCCTTCACTTCCGCCTTGGCTGCCTCGAGCGGCGTGCCGCCCAGTGTCTCGACGTATTCGAGCTTGCCGCCCTTGTACTGATAGACGGAAATGGCGCCGCCCTTGAGATCGCCCAGTTCGTCGAACTCGATCATGGCGGTCACACCGTCATACTTGGTCTTGCCGACTTCCGGCAGATACTTGGCCGGCTCGACCGAGTTGGCGCGCTTCATCGAATCGGCCATGACCATCACCGCATCGTAGAGGTACGGTGCGTAGAGTTGGATCTCGGCGTTGAACTTCTTGGTGAACTTGTCCTTGAACTCCGGCCCCTTGGCCAGCTTCTCCAGCGGCATGCCCGGCAGCGAGCAGAACTGGCCCTCCGAGGCCTCGCCACCCAGCTTCATGAACTCCGGCGTACACACGCCATCGCCACCGAGGAACTTGGCCTTGATGCCCAGTTCCTTCATCTGCTTGACCATCGGGCCGCCTTGGGCGTCCATGCCGCCGTAGAAGACCAGCTCGGCCTTGGTGGACTTGATCTTGGTCAGGATGGCCTTGAAGTCGGTCGCCTTGTCGTTGGTGTACTCGGTAGCGACCACTTTCAGGCCGGCGGCTTCGGCAGCCTTCTTGAACTCGTCAGCCAGCCCCTGACCGTAAGCAGTGCGGTCATCAACGATGGCGACGGTCTTGACACCCTGCTTGGCGGCAAACTCGCCGAGCACCTTGCCCTGCTGCACGTCATTGGCCATGACGCGGAAGGCGGTCTTGAAGCCTTGCTGGGTGTACTTCGGGTTGGTGGCCGAACCGGAAATCTGCGGGATGCCCGCGTCGAAATAGAGCTTGGACGCCGGGATGGTGGTACCGGAGTTCAGGTGGCCGATAACGCCATTGACCTTGGCATCGACGAGCTTCTGGGCAACGATGGAACCCTGTTTCGGATCCGCCTGATCGTCTTCACCGATCAGTTCGAACTTGACCTTGGCACCACCGATTTCCAGCGCCTGCGCGTTGAGATCCTCGATCGCCAGGCGTGCCCCGTTTTCGTTGTCCTTGCCGAGGTGAGCCTGAGGCCCGGTCATCGGTGCGACGTGGCCGATCTTGACGACGATTTCCGGCTTGGCGGCCGGTGCGGGCGCAGCAACCGGTTTCGGCTCTTCTTTTTGACCGCAGGCGGACAGGGCAAAAGCGGCAACTACGGAGAGGGCAACTACGGAAAGCTTGGCTTGCATCGATGGTTCTC
>ERZ1645187.828-NODE-828-length-30104-cov-10.706513_pt1 | contig 30104 bp, 37 predicted proteins | sample MGYA00575352_ERZ1645187 | MGnify/ENA primary metagenome ERZ1645187 (study PRJEB40837, sample SAMN11349314) | freshwater sediment metagenome | isolation source: river sediment | host: Sediment | place: India: Wazaribad , New Delhi | collected 2017-02-21 ...
TCTACTCCAGCAGGAACAAGCGCCTCTACGGTAGCAGCTTTTGGTACAACATCTTCCGGTGGTTCTTCATTATCAGGTAGTACATCCATTGGGTTTGATCTCGGTTCTGGTTTGAAATTAAGTTCTGGTGGTTATACAGGCTATGGTGGTAAGTACGAACCAGCAGGTATAGTCCACAAAGGTGAGATTGTTTGGAGCCAAGAGGATATTTCCAACGCTGGTGGCGTATCTGTTGTAGAAGCGATGCGTAAAGGGGTGAAGGGTTATGCTTCTGGTGGAGTAGTTGCTCAAGAGTATGCTGCTCGCCAAGCTTCTGGAACGACTAACGTAGAAATAAATAACTATAGCAATGAAAAGGCAACAGCTAAAGAAACCGTAGACTCAAGAGGAAATCGTAGAATTGAAGTAACCATTGGTGAGATGGTTGCTGGTGAAATCCGTAGAAATGGGTCTGCTGTCAATGGAGCTATGCGTAATACCTTTGGATCAACTCCAGTTTTAGCAGGGAGATAAAATATGGCTTATTCTTATGTATGGCCTGCAAGCCTTCCACAGAATGTATTTACAGACTATTCGGAAACCAGAGGGGCTTTATTTCTAAGATCGCCAATGGATGCAGGTCCAGCAAAGATACGAAAGAGGGGGAAGCGTCCAGATACTCTCTCAGTATCTTTTGCAATGTCGCAATCACAATTAGGAACATTAGATACGTTTATTAATTCCACTATTAAATATACTGCAAGATTTGGTTTTCCTCATCCTAGATTGAGGACTTTAGTGGAATGCAGAATTGTTCCTCAAGAAGATGGACAATCTTATAGTATTGAATATCTAGCATTGGATAGATGGAAAGTATCTATGGAATTGGAGGTATTACCTTGAGTAGATTAGGGACATTATCCCCTGCAGCATTAAAGGCGATGTTTTCTCCTGAATCTAGCGATACGTTAATAACCCTGTTAACTATTTCTGGTTCTGGTATTACATCGCCTATTTACCTAGCAGATGGATACACAAAAAGAATTAGTGAAACAGCAGACGAAGTTATTTATGGTGTAACAAGTAATTCTGTAGATTATACATTTTTACCTATTGAGATAACGTTACCTTCGGAGGAACAAGATGCTACCCCTCGTTGTTCGTTAACAATTCACGATGTTACAAGATATTTAACTCCAATTATTAGATCAATAAATCAGGCACCTAGCGTAAACATTAAGTTGGTGCTTAATTCTTCTCCAAATGTAATTGAAGCAGAGTTTGATGGGCTATTAATGTCTGGAATCAGTTATAACGCGAGTACAGTAACAGCAGAGTTAACAGTTGAGTCTATGGACTCAGAACCTTTTCCTGCTCATACCTGTACCCCTTCTTATTTTCCGGGATTATTTTAATAAAGTATATGGGATATTTAGTATATGGATGAATCACAAATCAAAGTAAATGAAATAACAACTGACTGGTTCAATACCTATGTAGGTATCCCTTATTCTATTAAAGGTAGGGATCGCAAGGGGATTGATTGTTGGGGGTTAGTTAAGCTAGTTTACCAAGAACAATTTGGTATTGATTTACCTTCATTTTCATACGAAGGTGGAAACAGGACAAGCGAAGAAGAAGCAATTGCCATCGGTAAAGAGGGGTGGGAAAAAGTTGAGCATTACCGCTCAGGTGATGTCGTATTGTTTAGAATTCTAGGCAGTGAATCCCACGTAGGTATCATCACTAAACCGGGGTATTTTATTCATGCCAAAGAAAACCAAGATACTGTAATCGAGAGATTGGATTCTGGAACATGGAAACATCGTGTAGTTGGTATCTACCGCTATCGAGAAGAAGGTTCTGCTGTTACAATTAATGCAATCCCCAATCCTTTAAAAATGCATAAAGTTGAATTAAGTATTCAACAACCTATGAGTTTAAAGGAGATGTATGATAGTATTACAAGAGATGTAAGCTCAGAATTACTTGGTGGCGGAGTATTTTATGTAGATAGTGCCCTTATCCCTGAGAATCAGTGGGATAATTTTATTCCTCAACCGGGGAGTATTGTAGAGTATCGTTCTTTACTTCACAGTAGCGGTACTGGGAGACTACTAGCTACTCTAGCTATTGTTGTAGCGGTAGCTGCATTCCAGCAATTCTATTTAATGCCTGCACTTTCAGGGCTTGGGTTGTCTACAGCTACTGCTACAACCGTGTCTGCTATCACTGGTGCCGCACTGACCATGGCCGGTACTATGTTACTTAACGCCATCTTCCCTGTACGACAACCCAAGGCTGCCAAAGACCCCGGTACATCTGAAGGGTTTGCTTTGCTACAAGGTGGAAGAAACAGCGGGAATCAGTATGGGGCAATTCCTGTTGTTCTTGGGAAATATAGATTTACTCCTCCGTTAGCGTCTGAGACATATGTAGAAACCTCTGGGACAACTTCCTACTTGCGGATGATGCTACTTTGGGGATACGGGCCTCTTCAGGTTTCTGATCTTCGGATTGGCGATACTCCAATTGCAAACTTTGAAGAAGTTGAGTATGAAACTCTGACTGGATGGAATGATACTGTTGAGGATAAAACAAGATTTAATACTCTATATGGAAGAGACGTAGCGCAGCAGACTGTAGATGCAAATTTTTCAGCCACTTCTCCAAAATTGGCAGCAAGTTGGAGAACGTCTAATGTTGTAAGTATTCAAACAGGTGATCTGCATAACGCTAAAGTTGGTGACTGGTGTTATTTGCATAAAGACTCCAACGGTCAAGCATTAGCAGCAGGATATGTTACTGAGATAGTAGATGCTTATAATTTAAAATTTGCATCTAACGGCCCTGACGGTGGTTTTGATGCTAACAAGTTCTCATATATTTCTTGGGTTGAAAGAACAATTTCGCAAGATGTAGACTCAATCTCGGTTAATTTCAATTTTCCAAGTGGCCTGAGAAAAACTATCTTGGAAGGCGGCAATGCAGGTAAAACTGATTTTACTCCTTTTAGAGCAAGAATACAAGTTCGCCAGATTGACCCTGACACACTAAACCCCGTGACCTGGTGGGGGGATGTTGATAAAACGTTTTTTGGCAGTAATCTAAGCTTAGAACCATCTTGGTTTAATATTGACAATGATGCGGAATTAGAGCCTGTTTATCGTTGGTGCAGAATTTCACTTGATGAGCATTGTAAATTAGTAGTACGCTACGGTGCTTTTACTTCTTCCCCGTATGCAGAACCATCCGGCAATCTTCTAGTAAAACAACAAGAAGCCTCTTATGGTACTTCAAATATTTTCAATAGGCTACCCGATTACGGATTATCAGAAGAGCCTCTTTACGACATTTGCATTCTAGGCAATTCTGTATTCGCTACCATCGATAGAAGAGACGGTGTAACTATTGTTCCCGCTGAAGCCATCCTTACCTTATCGGGACTTAGCGCATCTATCAGTTGGGCAATGGTAAATCGCGCACAACAAGAAACCATTAGGTATGGTAAAAGCGGAGAGCCGTATTACAAAAGAAAAGATGCTTTCAGTACAAATATCAAATTCAATGTTACTAGAGGTGCATACCAAGTACGTTGCATTCGCTTAACTCCTACATTTACTGATTTTAAAACAAGTGCAGGAAATAGAGGACAATATTTTAATGCATCAACATTAACAACGATAACTGGGTACTCTAACTCTAAACCTGTAACACCTCCTAAAAATACCTCGTTAGCCATGACGGCTATTCGTATTAAAGCTACGGATCAGTTAAATGGTAATATTGATGGTATTACAGGGACTGTCCAAGCTATTTGTAAAGATTGGAATGGCACTTCTTGGGTAACAAGAGCAACAAGAAATCCTGCCAGTCTATTCCGGCATGTGTTGCAACACCCTGCAAATGCGAAAAAAGTTCCTGACAGTAAAATTGATCTTGTTGCTTTACAAGAATGGCACACGTATTGTAAAGGCAATAAGTTCATGTTTGATATGGTTGTATCTGAGCAACGTTCTTTAATGGATGTACTTAGAGATATTTGTGCTGCTGGACGGGCATCGCCTACAATGGTGGATGGTAAATGGACAATCATTATAGATAAACCTAGAAGTTCATATGCTCAATTCTTTACTCCACATAACTCTTGGGGATTTGAAGGTGCAAGAACGCTTCCTAATATCCCACACGGGTTTAGAGTGCAGTTCGTAAATGCTGCAAAAGGGTATTCCTCAGACGAGCGCATTGTTTATTCAGATGGGTATAGCAGTGCAAATGCTACACTATTTGAAGGATTATCTCTACCGGGGGTTACTGATAGGGATATTGTGTTCAAACATGCAAGATTTCACTTAGCTCAAATTATTCTAAGACCAGAAACTTATACATTAAATGCCGATATAGAAAACTTGGTGTGTAGTAGAGGGGATTTGGTAAAAGTAACTCACGATGTACCAATGTGGGGGCTTGGCTCTGGTAGAATTTCGGAGTATGTCGATTCTACACATTTAGTCCTTGATGAACCAGTATCTATGGAGGCTGGCGTTCAGTACACAATCAGGGTGCGCTTGGAAGATGGTAGTAGTATTACACGAACCGTAGTTGCAAAACCAGTAGATGGGGTGTATTCCGACATTGCCTTGACCGCTGGAGTTAATTCAACACAAGGTAAGGCTGGGAATCTCTTTATGTTTGGGGCACTGAACGAAGAGTCGGTTGATTGTGTTGTTCTTGGTATCGAGCCAGCTAATAATATGTCAGCACGGCTTACTCTAGTTGATTATTCTCCTGCAGTTTATGACGCCGATTCAGAAACTATCCCGAGTTTTGATAGTCAAGTTACAATACCGCCTACTTTGCAGAACAAAGCAATTAAAGAAAAACCTGTAATTGTTAATGTAATTTCTGACGAATCCGTAATGACTAGACTCTCTCCGGGGAGGTATGAATATGGTATTAAAGTATTCTGGAAGAATCCTACTTCATTACCAAAAGAAATAGTGAGTGTTGAAGCGCAGTTTGATTATGCCAACGATTCTGTTTATGACTGGCAAAGTTCTGGACTTACACCGGTTAAAAATAATACACTGACTTTTGGCGGAGTTGAGGAAGGAGAGACATATAGAATAAGAATTCGTTATGTTGATGAGAATGGTAGGGCAGGTCCTTGGACGGATGTTATAAACGAGACAGTAGAAGGTAAAACTAATCCACCATCTCAACCTACTGGCGTAAGGTATTCATTCTCAGACACTTCGGCTACCGCATCAACTATAACGTTAGACTGGGACGATGCCGCAGAGGTTGATGTAGAAAAATGGGAGGTTTCTAGAGCAGGAAGAACGGTATATGTAAAAGCCAGTACATTCACAGAGCAAGCAAGTTGGGTTGGTACGCGGACATACTCGGTGACAGCGATTGACGCAGCAGGCAATAGGTCAATAACTACGAATATAGATGCAGTTAAATTACTACCCAATGCCCCTACAGCGTTGTCTTACAAAAAAGGTGTTGGAGAGTTAATACTGGATTGGAATGATGCTGTAAAAACATCATTACCTGTGTGGGGGTATGAGGTAAGAAAATCAGATACGGGTTGGGGTTCATCTGGGTTTTTGTTTAAAGGAGCAGTTTCAAAAGTATCAATAAAGAAAGATGCTTTAGCCGAAGGGAATAATGTGTTCTATATCAGAACAATAGACACAGATAATAATTATTCCGCGTCATCTGTAATCTCTGTAAGTATACTAAAACCAAGCAACACCTCCTCTGTGTCTTACTCTTTTTCTGATACTTCGCTCACAAGTTCTACTGTAACGTTAGATTGGGATGATGTTACCCCAACTTATGGATTACTCTATTACAGAGTTAAATATGATTCTATAGTTAAGGTAGTTAATGCAAGTACAATTACTCTCCCAGCTAATTGGATAGGAAATAAGGTATTTACTGTTTATACAGTTAATCAATTAGGGATAGAAAGTTCAGGACGAAGTGTAACTATCTCAAAATTACTTCCAAATCCAGTGACCAATCTTAGGTCTCAAGTCATAGACAATAATGCTCTAATTTTCTGGAATATGCCAAATAAAACAACGCTCCCATTGCAGGATGTTGTTATTAAAAAAGGAGCAACTTGGGAAACTGCAGAATATGTTGGAACAACATCTGGGACATTTACATCTTATTCAGAACTACAAAGCGGGGTATATACATACTGGCTCGGTGCTAGGGACACCGATGGTAAAGAATCTTCACCTGTAAGTATTGCAGTGAAGATTAACGAGCCTCCTGATTTTATTTTCTATGGTAACAGGATAAGTACCTTCAGTGGAGTAATGACTAATGCCAAACTCGATAGTGCAGGGGTAGTTCTTCCTGTTAATACCACTGAGACTTGGCAAAAGCATTTCACAACACGAGGATGGACCAAGCCTTCAGATCAGGTTTCCGCTGGATACCCTGTATTTGTACAGCCCGGAAATCTTTCTGGAAGTTATAAGGAAGTGTTTGATTTTGGGACAGTCGTACCAAATAGTAAAATAACTGTAGCCTATTCTGGAGTAATTATAGCCGGAACCCCCTCAGTTGCGTTGAGTGTAGAAACATCCCAAGACAACTCCTCATGGACATTATTGGGTAATACAACAACATTGTTTTGGACTAATTTTAGATATGTTAGGGTAACAATAACGGTATCTGGGGATTCTTTTTCATTGTATAAAATTAATAGCTTAAGCACCAGATTAGACGCTAAGTTAAAAAATGACGCAGGAAAAGTATCTGCGGTGAGTACACACCCCAATGGAACTGTTGCTAATTTTACAAAAGAGTTTGTAGATGTGACAAGTATTACTGCAACTGTGCTGAGTGCGACACCGATGACAGTAGTGTACGATTTTCAAGACGCAAATACAACAGGAACTTATGTTGTTACAAGTAATGTTTGTACTGTAACTTCGACAGGGCATGGACTAATTGCAGGTCAAAAAGTAAAAGTAGCTTTTTCAACTGGAACGGCCACGTCAGGTATTTTTACTGTTACAAGTGCAACAAGTACGACTTTTACTTTTAATCTGACTACTGGAAATACCAGCGGAAACTGCACGAGTTACTGGCAAGGATCAAGATTGTATGTATTTGATTCATATGGAAATCGCGCATCAGCCACTGTGTCTTGGGCAGTAAAAGGATATTAATAAACTAAATGGAGTTATTTTATGGCAGATCATTCTAAACCTGTACTTACAAGTAATTATACAAATTTTTTATCTGAGATAGACGGTAGGCTTGATGATTTAGCTGTTGGCCTAGACCCAGCAGTTACTACAGCAACTTCATTGCCTATAAATAGTATTGCATGGTCAAGCACAGATAAAAACTGGAAAAAGTGGAATGGAACAGCTTGGGTTTTACTTAGTTCTTCCTATAATATAGATTTAACTGGGCCTTGTAATATTATAAATTCTTCTGCATCTCCCGGCATTACAGTTGATGCAGGAACAGGTATCTACGCTATTTCATCAAATGGTAAGATACAAGTATCTGGTGGCTATGGCGCAGGATTAGTCCTCTTTGATATAAGTGCTGCATCGACACATGGTCTTACAGAAATTGCTAGAAATAATGACAATATGTTGGTTTTTAAGACCAAATCTAATGCAGAGGCTAACGTTTCTGATGATTATCTTATGGCTATTGGGCCCAGTGGAGCTACCTCACATGAATGGCGGTTATCTAACGTAAAAAAGCTAAAACTAGATAGCACTGGTTTGACGCTAACTAGCCCCAACAATGATGGTTCCGGGGGTCTTGTAGTGGAGAGCTACAAACCATCAGTAACTTTTTCTGATTTATCTGCAACTGGAACACAAGGGAACTTGCGGATAGCTCTTGATGTTGGGGTATTGGTTTTTGAAGGAGATACATCTGAGGATGGTACATTTGAAGTTCGTGGGCCGTCCATTACAGTATCGGGTGGGTTGAGTACTGCTAAAACTTCTGTTACATCTGAAGTAAGCACTGACGGTAACATACTTTCTGGGACGTACACTCCAACAATCACAAACGGGACAAATGTTAGTGCAAGTACCGCATATACTTGCCATTACATGCGTGTTGGCAATGTAGTAACATTATCAGGGGCGCTAGCAGTCACTACAACAGCAGCTAACACATATAGCACCGTTGACATAAGTATTCCCGTCGCATCAGACTTCGGTAACTCCAGAGATGCGGCGGGGACACTGGTATATATTACTTCAGTAGCCGGTAGTAGTGGGTACGGTAATATCGCATCCGAGAGTACAAATAACAGACTTCAATTGAGGTTTTCAGATGGTACTTCGGGGGTTTCTCACCAATACCAATTTACCTGCACATATAGGGTTATTTAATGAAATCAGCTATTGTTCATGCTATTTACGCTATTATTATGCAAGTATTTCTTTGGGGAATCATACCTAATCTGTGGGTCGGTGCTGCATTTGCAAGCGGTTTCTTTATAGCTAGGGAACACACGCAAGCAGAGTACAGGTGGATTGCAAAGTTTGGAAAAGGGAAAAGAAGTAACCTTCCTGAGTTTGGCGGGTTCGATATGCGAGTATGGGGCAAGGTTGATGATTGGTTAGATTGGCTATTCCCTGTAGTTGCAGTTATTACCATAGCTATTATTTTTTAATAGTGCTACAAACATGGACCCAACTACCGCAACAGCAATAACTGCAGTGAGTACAACTTCCTCTGGAGGTGTGCTTGCTGTAGTTCTTTTAGTCATCTTAGCCCTAATTCCAGTTGTAGTCAAGTTTTTAAACTGGAGTAGAGAAACATCAGCTCAGGGGCTTCTTTATCAACAACTATCTGAAATGGTACGCCAACAAAGAAAGGAAATTGACGGCTTATATTCAGAAAGATCAAAACTAAAAGATGAAATGTTTGATTTAAAACATAAAGTGTCTAGTCTAGAGGGATATGAAAAAGTTGTAGATGTTTTAAAATTGAAATTAGATGAAAAAGATAAAATCATCTCAGAAAGAAATCAAAGAGTTGAAGAACTCCTTGAAGAATTAGTACAACTAAAAGAGAGAATACATACTCTTGAAATGCGCTTAAAAGAAGATGAAATTAGATATATGAATAAACCACAAGGAGAATAGTATGCCATTGCCACTATTACTTGCTCCGATTGTAGCTAAATTAGCAGAAAACGGATTAAATCTGTTAGTTAATGCAGTTACATCTAAAGGTAAAGAATTTGTAGAGGATAAGCTAGGTGTAGATTTAGATAAGGAAATCATGACAGAAGAAGGGCGAATTAAACTGCGCTCTCTAGAGTTAGAACATGAAGAGTTTCTTATTAATGCTGCTCAAAAAGAAGCCGAGAATAGACTAAAAGATAAAGAACTTGATATTCAAAATACTGCTAATGCTCAGGAAATGAATACCAAGATTCAAGAATCTTATAATGCTTCGGATATTGCAAAGAAAGGGCCATATTACTTGGATTTCCTTGTTATTGGAAGCACACTTATTCTAGCAGGTATTCTTTTATTTAATGGAGTTCCTCCTGTAAATAAAGAATTAGTCTATATGGCATTTGGTTCTTTAGTAACTATGTGCGGAACTATTCTTAATTTTCATAGAGGTAGCTCTCAAGGATCAAAGGACAACAGTGAAGCACTTAGAAAAGCGCTGGAGGCATCAAAATGAGCCTAGGAGAAGAACAACAACTATTTACTAGAGATTTCATTAAACTACTCCTCAAGGCGCTCGAACTTGGGTATGAAATCCGACTAGGGGAAGTTTTACGCCCAGTTGAAATGCAAGAACTCTATGTAAAACTTGGAAGAAGTAAAACGATGAATTCTCAACATCTTAAGAAATTAGCTGCTGATATTCATTTCTTCAAAGATAATACTGGACCATTATACCCTCAAGAATTAGGGGATTATTGGGAGAGCCTATCTAAAGTAAATAGATGGGGGGGTAATTGGAAATCATTCAAGGATCAACCTCATTTTGAAAGATTTGTATAACACAATTAGAAATAAGAAAAGCCTAGGGATTTCCCTAGGCTTTATTCTTTTGGAAGTTAGATTCTACTATTGGCAAGCCTCACACTCTCCCTTACTTGCCTGAACCCCCGCTTGGGTATAGACATAATAAAGAGCAAGAATGTTAGGGTCTTCAAACGCTTCTTTATGCACTTCAGCAATCCACTTAGGGTCTTCATCTGCACTAAAGAATAGATTAAGAGACTGCCATTGGTCAATATATTTACTTCTAGCAGATGCTAAACGAAGAATCGCCTTTTGATTAATCTCAAATGCGGTCTTGAATACTTCTTTTTCTTCATCTGTTAGCCAAGATACTTCTTGTACAGAACCATAGTTATCCGTAATTTCTTGAACGTGTTTCTTGGAATAAACACCTTTCTTTTTCATCAGGTCTAGTAGGCTAGGGTTGAGTCTGTCGATTTCCCCTGCGGAAGTCATTTGAGTAAACGACATTGCTGGATCGGGGTTGATACCTTCGGAAACACCACCCATGAGCAACGCGGTCGATTTTGTTGGAGCAATGGCAATTAAATGGGTATTACGAACACCGTACCCTTTACACCATTCAGGTTCTCCTAGAAGTCTAGCCATATCTTCTGTCGCCTTCTTTGCCTTATTCCAAATATTGTTTGAAATCTCTTGAGAGAGAATATGCGCTTCAAATCCCTCAAATGGTAGCATTTTCTTCATAAAGAGGGTGTGAATACCACAAAGACCTAAACCTAATGCCCTACCTTTTTCCGTAAATCTTACAGCTTTTTCAAGCCCTTTAATACCTTTTGCTTTTTGAATAAACTCTTCTGCTACGCAGTCCAAGAAAATAGTAGCCCAATAAGGAGCATCTGTTTCTTTCCACTCATCGTAAAGAGCAGCATTCATTGAAGACAGAACACAAGTATATGTATGGTCTTTATCGTTGAATAAGACAACTTCAGAACATAATTGGCTGTTGTTAATAAACATACCTTTGTCTCGGTACATTATAGGGCGTTTACTATTAGTTTTATCAACGAAAAAGAAATATCCCTTACCAGTAACCATCTTAACCTTCATTGCTTTCTTAAAGCGATTTACAGCGTCTTCATCTTTACTATTTAATTTATCAATAAAAGATTGCTTGATAGTCCAACCAATATTCAGATCATCTGGTTCAGCAAGGAGCATCTCTGCAACTTCGTAGAAATCTCCGTGTTCAATATCAAGATAACACGCCCAAGCCCCTCGGCGTGTAGCGCCTTGCGCAATATTACGCATAGCCGATACGTGTTCTTTGATGATAGGCACTACACCACTAGCCTTACCCCCAACAGAGATATGACTACCTCTTGGACGAATGCCACTTAGGTCAGACGCAGTACCAAAACCATTCTTTGTTAAAATAGCCACTTCGTGCAGATTACTATAAAACCCGTCTACAGAATCTTCTACAACAGTTCCAGAGCAAGATACAGGCATACCACGGTCTGTTCCCATGTTTGCTAGAACAGGGGTGCTAGGAGATAGCCATCCTTTCCACAGCATTTCAAAGAATTTGTTTTCTGCTTCTGGTAGCATTGGCACATGCTTAGCTGCTGTCTTTGCAATACGTTCAAATTGACCACGTACAGCACGATTAGTCTTATAAAGGTATTTGGATTTAAACATCTGCCAACCGGCAGTAGAATACCATTCAGGGATCAATCCTTCCGCTTGAAGTTTCTTCCTCTCTTCACTTAATTTCTTATAAATATTATCAGTCATTCATTACTCCAAATAAAATCATCTTCATTCCAGTTTCTATTATATTCTCTACCAACCCCCGCGAAGAAGTCATTAAACTGATAGTCATTGATACCTTTATAGAAGTAATCAGCGATAGGATTATACGTTACTTCAAATTGTTTACTAAATCCGAAGTTCTTAAGGCACTCATTAACTCTACTCTGAACAAAGTTTTCAATTTGGTGAGCAGTAATCCCATCAATCTTGCCCTTTTCAAATAAAAGTTTAATAATCTCTAATTCATGCTCATAAATTTGGATAGCAGTTTCCCGCACATCTTTCTCAATTAGGTACAGTTCTTCTTCAGACAACCCTTCCGTCTTCAATTTAAAAGCCCATGCACCAGCTAGTGAATGCAGATTTTCATCCCGAACAGAAAAGTTAATACCACGAACTACATTAGCTAATTTGTTCTTACCTTGAGATTGGTAATGCTTCAGGAAAGCGAAAGAAGAATAAAGAATAACACCCTCAATCAAAGAGAATGCGGCAATAGCTACAGCATCGTTCTTGTGATTAACCATCTTACCAATATATTTCACTCTTTCACAAAGAGCAGGGGTATCTAGATAAGACAAGTAAAACTCAGGTGTATCAATATTTAGTAGTTCGTTAATCTTGTTATAGAATGGAGCATGAACTGCTAGTTCAAACATACTAAATACCGAAGCCATACGATGAATATCCGCATTATGGAACATTTGTTTAAACCTACCACTCCACCATTCATCTCCAACATGGGTTTCATAAATACTAAATAACTTCAACGTCATAATTGCAGCATGTTTTTCTGCTTCAGTAAAATTAGTCAATACGTCCTGAATATCCTTCTCAACGGAGATTTCATCTGGGAGCCAGAATACTTTCAGTTGTTCGTTAGCAAATTTAACTGCTTCAGGATAGGTGCTGATTGGTAGAAGATAGTCTGGAACTTTTGCTTGATCTTCTGCCATTACCATTCCTCCCCTTCATCCTCAAGGTATTTATAGTTATCCTTCTTTGCCATCGCATCCTGCATATCAGTAGTTAGCCCTTTTTCACGATACAAACAATCAGTCATTGAGCTATTCCTTGCTTTATCAATAGCAGATTGACTAGCATATCCTGATTGCAACCACTCCTTGCACGAGCGTTCAATCCCTACAAAACGTCCGGATGTTACGATTTTTCCTAACCTATTCCTGTGTTGTACAACTTCAGATAAGGTAAAGTTTTCATTTTTAGTATCCATACCTAAATCCCAAAGGATTGTTTTCAATTCATCAATATTCTCTACCAACCAAGATACATCATACTCAGGGTAAATAGCAGCTACATCCGTTTCAGATAAAATATATGTAGTATCAATCATGGATTTAAAATTTCCTTTCTTTGTCATTGAGTATCTTCCTTAACCATCTCTTTAAATCGCTCAAGAGAATCAATAGCCTCCTGAATATCCTTTTGAATATCCTTATGCCCTCGATTACCTGCTACAAGAATCTTCTTAGCTGCATGTTGAAGACAAGGGTGAGTTACTTGCCAAAGATCAAGAACCTTGTAAATATCAATCTTATTTACGTTGGAAACATCTTTAAAGTAATGCGGGTATTTAGGTTGCTCGATTTCTTCAGGATATTTCTCTTGAATAGATTTAATGTAGTCGTTCAAAGTAACATCTTCTTTTTTCTTCCATACAATGCCTAAGCAAGTAGTCAAGAATGGTGGCCCCTGCTCTTGTAATCGTGCACACAACTTTTCATTTGAGGAGGAGTATTGTTCACAAACGCATCCTTTGCACGACTCATCGTCTTCGTTAATATCAACTGCGGTGTAAATAACCCCGTCAACTATAACGTCGTTTAACTCACTCATTGTCTAACCCTTTCTTTCGTAATTCTTCAGGTACGTATTGAGTTAAATCCGTAGATACAAAATTGTGTGGTTTGCGAATTTTCTGATTACCGTCCTTAATTACATAGCAGTCATATTCAGGATTATATGAATAACTTACGTTAGTATTTTCTCTATTATAGTGCAAAATACTTTTTTGCGCGTCTTCTTCATTAATAGGGAATTTAGTTAGATTATCATTGCATACTTGTTTAATAGCTCCTTCAATATCACACCCTAGTTGCTGTAATTTATGAAGTTGCCCAAACACTACATATAGCCCATCTACTATACCATCTAAGAGTTTTACTACATCATTCTCTCGTAAAGCATCATTTACTTCCTTGATTACTTCTTCATGTACTACCTTTTGCTGTACTCTGAATCCTTTGATACTTACATCGTTATTTCCTGCAATATTATTAAAGGCTTTTACTGATTCATAAAATTTATTTAACATATATATCCTTATCTAGAGGTTAAAATACCCTGAGATTTCTCTCAGGGATTATTACTGCTTGAATTATTTACAGCGTGTATCTATTATACGTCAGCATAATTAGCACTACATACTAATTATACAACAGATATTACGAAAGTCAAGTTTAATTGCGGAGGATATTACTACGACTTTCCTTATTCATTAAACTCTTTGGATGCTTAAATCTTGCTTGGCATTCATTACAAACATATTCCTCAAAAGCATTTACATTTGTAAGAATGGTATTACCTGTTGGAGTCACATCTTCAGAACAACAAATATTACAACGTAGTTTATCCCCTTGGTAGTATGCAGCAATATTAGGATGTTTATTCGAATATGGCCGAATCAGCAGGTATAGTTCTTCAAGTAGCCATACATCCCCTACGTTATAAGCCCTCATCTCTTCAATAGCTTCAACACGCCCTGCTTGGCAATTTTTCCATAACTTAATCCCTGAATTTCCAATCTTACGACCAATACCTAGAGCGTGGCACAATGAATCTAACTTTTTCGAATTGAACTTGAATTCACGGGCTATCGAAAGACTATCAATAATGCGGTTTTTTCGTACAGGTGGAAGGCCATTGATAATTACTCTAGCTTTAAGAAGAGGAATGTCATGCCCATAAGAGTTATGCGCCACCACAAAATCCGCTTGCTCCATAAGTTCCCACATCTCGGTAACTAATCGAGAATCATCTTGGATGATGGCCTCTTCTGGTTCAATCACTGAAGAATAGACTTCCTTTTCCCCTAACCATTTATAAGCATAAGTTAAAATCCAACCACCTTCAGTAAGGATATGATCTTGAGACAGATTCTGATTAAATCTTCCAAATACTAGAGCCTCTGAAGCAGCGTTTTCAATATCCAGCAATAAGATTTTAGGCTTCTTTACCTCAACAGAACTATTTTCAAGATACTCCTTAAAATAGGAATTTACTGTAGACTTAGAAATCCCAAGTTCCTTAGCAATCTTACGGCTGCCTATACCTTGTCCCTTTAATTTTGCAATTTGCTGGACTAATTCTTGTTTATTCAAAGATCATCCTCCCGTTCTGATGCATCTATATTAACCTGAAATTTACTAATAGTTTTCTCTAGCCAATCAACAAATTCCTTTTCAGTATTTACACCTGAGAGTTCAAAAGTATCTACATCAATCCCTTCTCTAATAAAAATAGCTCTCAATCTATCCAAAGATTCTTCATCTTCTGAGCCTTCCATAACAAAAGTAGCAGAAAGAATCACTAGCAAAGCTAGGTCATTGTAAATTTTCATTAATCGTTATCCTCTGGTGTATAAACTTGTTTAAAAGTATCCCAATATACTTGACTAATACTAAAAGGTAGTGTAGCAAAGAACATAATATTCTTGCGTAATTGAGCTTCGTACCAATGCCAAGTTAAACTGTTAAAAGGGTTCTGCTGCTTAATTTTCTTTTTTAAATCCAAGACATTATAAGGATTACTCAACAAATCTTTTGCTGCGTTCTTTGTTTCATCTTGAATAAATTTTGCTTGATTAATTACGGTGTTACTCAAATCTTTAAATTCTTGCATATTACTCCCCTTCATATTTGATAATCATTTCTTCAGCTTCTCGTTTGATCTTATCCAAGAGATATTTAATCTTATTGAAATTGATAATACTCGGGTTATTCTTTAGATTATGCAAGTGAATATCTAAAGTATTTACAAACCCAAAAATAGTATCGTTAGTTAGCATTTGTTACTCCTTTACGATTTCAAACTTACGTTTAATCTTAATTTCTTTTGCTTCATAAAATTTACATTCTTCGTTGATTTGACCGCATACATCCTCAAAGTTTTCAACGGCTTCTTCTAAGGTTTCACCTTCGTTAAAAAACTTCATTGCAAGTTACAATATACATTTTTACTTCTCCTTTACCTTATTTATAACATTGTTAATTATATCAAAACCTAGCGTGCGTGTCAAGACTAATTTTGTGAATAACTCTTTACGAGTTTTAGGGTTACTTCCGGTTTCAGAACCTAGTAATTCTAGGACTTTATTTTGTTGAGACGCTGAGAGTTTGTTGAATTCTACTTTAACTGCTTTCATCCAACCAGTGTGGTACGGATTATTACTGAAATCTTCTTCAAGATAATTTGCAAGATTCCTAAGTAACTCAGGCAGAGGAACGTCTGTAAGCCATTTTAAGCAGCGTTTATAAGCGTTGAATACTAGGCCTTCAAATGCGTTACTATTTCGATTTAAGGCTGCCCTACAGTGTTGTGAAGAATGGCAATGATCCTGAACCTGAACTTCTTTGAATGGTTCTTTAGTGATAGGGTCAATACCTTTTTGTTTCTCTACTTGCTCATCTCGAAATTCTCTGATTTCTTTAGTTGTATACAACGATTTATTTAATGCCATGAATTAATTTCTTCTCGTTTATGTTCTTCCCACTCAAGTCGATCTAAGTAATCGGTATCTGCCCACGATGTACAATCACAGCAACATTCCGAAGGTTCATGTGCAGCGCACAAGCAGATATTCTCTGGAATTTTATCTCCATTTTCATCTCTGTAATATCTTCGGTTGTAATCATCGTAATGAAAGTTATTTTTAATACTCATAGTTTAACTCCTAACTTCTCAAATGTTTTACGAATATCAATTCTATCGTTTTCCCATCGTTGTAAATGAGCGAGATTAAACATTTCTTGCATTACATATAGCCAATCAATTTCAAAGGTATCTCCTCTCCAGTTAGTAATAGTTTTTTGTTCTGGATACAGATGCTTGAAATGATCTCTTATTGCAATAAATGCTTCCTTGTCATCTTTGCAATCCTTGATCCTGTTGTACGCAGATACAATACCGTTCTTTTTATCCGAGAAACAATTTGCAGCATAATTATCAGAATCATCTGAGCTAATTACTTGCAAATATTTCCAAAGTCTCCCATGCCCTTTTACTTCATTTTTATCGTTACGATATAGTTCTCCGAATCCCCTGATCCTTACTAATTTCTCAAGATCATAGTGCCACCAATTACCATCACAACCGTAATAATCTTTTTCATTAATTGCACAAATAACATATTCTTTATTCTTTAAAGCAGAATACATTGCGGTTGTTACGGCATCATCAGGTTCTATATCTTTGGTTGGAATAGCTTTATGGTATTTAATTAGATAATCTGCAACGTCTTTACGATGATACGGTGAGATCATACTTTCTCTATTGCCCTTGTAAGGAAGTAAAGTGCAAATATCCTTACGAAAGTTACCTTCTCCAGAAACATACCCATAGTATTCGGTTGCACCTGTTTTATCAATCACATCTTTGATAATTGTTTTTGCAATTTGAATCGCATGGCTTAAATCTTCAACCTCTCTATCATCAGTAATTTCAATATCATCGAGAGTTAAATCTTCTTGTCTAGATAACCACCCGCCATTTTTCTTTCTCCAGTCCCCGTATACATCTGTGCGGTTCTTGAATATTAGAGTTTCATTTGTTTTCTTATTTAATACATTGACAAATCTATTCTCAACAGCACACGATGCTTTGAATACAACCCAGTCGTAATCAAATATCAATTTCATGTATTTTCTCCAACATCAACTACTACAAGTTTCTTCTTTGGTTTAGTCAAGTATATTCCTCCCAATTATTAATTTCATCATCGGTCAATTCAATATAAGATACATGTTCAGCAAAGCCTCCGTAATATTTCATTAGTTCATATGCTTTATAAAATGATAGATCATGTCCTTGATGTATAACCTCACCATCTAATACTACCAAGCACCAATCCCCTTCTCCTTTAGCATTAGTAATAAATTTAATAGTGCTAGACATATTCTCTCCAATACAAAATAGCCTTGAGATGAACCCAAGGCTATAATATTCAAATTAACTCAAGCGAATCGTTGAATCATCTCAGAAACCTTATCAGCCTTAGTCTTAGCTTCTTCGGTCTTCTCACGAGCCTTCGCAGTAGCTGCTGCAACCATAGCTGCAACATCCTCCTTAGCTAAACCTTCATCATTAAGAGTAGATTTAATCATCTTAATATCATCATCAAGTAGAATCTTCTCTTGAAAAATTCGTACCATGTTGTTGAAATGTTCCTTTAGTAGTTCTTCATTTGGCATTACAGTTTCTCCTTATTGTTTAAATGTAATACTTCCAGTTGTTACCCATAAAATAAAGGACATTGCAAAGTACGTACTCCAAGAATACGGGATACTAAATACTGGATAAATCAGAGTATTGATAGCCCAAATAGTAATCAACGGAAATGATAGCGCAAATGCAATAAATAGTACAAAACCTAGAATACTAAATCCTAGAATTGTCTTTTCTTTTGTTGTGAAATAATCCATTTATTCTCCTTACTTTTGTTCAAAATCTGTAATTTCAATTCCTGCAAGAGTACAAGAAGTTTGCAGATTCTGTTCTACAAGTTCAAGATAACTTTCAAATTCATCCCAATCTTCGGTATCCATTTCGAGAGTAATATACCATTTTTGTTCCATTATTTTCTCCTTATCAAATTAGAAATTCTTGCTAGGTATTATCCGACCTAGCGCGGAGTATTACTTTGTATCTATTACTTTAGTCAGAAGGGTAACGATTCCTCGTCAAATTCGTCTTCGGGTTCAACTGGAGGCTTCTTAGCCTTTGCAGAAACAGCCTTAGCTGACTTCTTTTCCTCTTGGGAAGGTACAGGCTCATCCTCTGCTTCGTTATCACTTCCTGAAGCGTTCTTGATACCTTCTAGCTGCTTTTGGATAGCACTACCTTCCCAATTCTTAGCCATCTGCATTGTATTAAGAACGTGAGAACGAATCTCCTTAAGATGCTCCACCTTGTTCTTACCGTTGAATTCAATAGTAAATGGCTCAGTAACAAGTTCAGGAACCTTCTGACCACGCCCCAAAGCGCCAACAAAGTTAACGTACTCAGTATAGTATTGCTTATCCTTGCTTTCCTTGAAATAAACTTGCGCAGCAAATTGGAAAGATTCCCCAAGTAGTTTATCAATATCGTTAGGGAGGAAACATTCTCCAGCTTTAATCAGCTTTGCAGCTACGGCCATCTTATAGAAGATGTGATTCTGAGCAAATGACCACTTCTTAGTTTTACGGGTCTTATCAAGGTTAGTAACCTTCAGGGATGTGGGACGCCCAACGACCATCTTCCCTGCACTTGGTAGATAGAATTGATTACCCATCCAAAGACGTAGTGGCTTGGGATTACTTTCACCAAAGAATTGCCCCTTATCAATAATAATGTCAGGAAAGTCAATACTAATTGCTACCGCCTGTTGATCCTTCTGAGGTACGCACTTTAGACGGCAAGGAGTTTTCTTTTCAGGATCAATGCCATCTTTGAAATAGTGCGTAGGATTATCGTCGATATAATCCTCTTCATCTTCTGGATCAATATCGGACACATATTCTGCGTCATCAAAAGATTGAATACCTAGATCAACGATTGAAGAGACGTAGCCAACTAGAGTTTCACGTTCTTGTAGTTGAGCAGTATCTACAACAAATTGATTGAGTGCTTGCCAATCAACATCTGACTTCTTTTCAGAGCCTGAAGATTGAGTAGAACCATAAACGTTAAAAGCCATACTTGTACTTCCTTTCTTAATTAAATATAAATTGTTGTATTACTAACAGATACCTTAGTTATAGCCCTAGATATTATGGCTTTGGTGCTAATATCAATACGCTTTGCGGGGAAGATAGGATTCGAACCTACATACTCCAATTACTCGGTTAATGCGGAGGTAGAAGCTCCGTGAGATACATCCCCGCAAAGAATACTGAAAATAAATATCAATCTTCTACATTGATAAAGTGCAAAGTTACCATAATCTTTGCAGTAGCTACCGACCGAAACATCCAGTCCCTAGTCACCGATTGTATCAGCAACCGCTACGGAATAAGTAAAATTGTTGGTTGTTATGGTAGGTTCCCGAGCCTACTCTGACGGATTTACAGCCACTGGACAAAGGGTTTCTGCCCTATGATTACCTACCTTCCGATAGAACCATACTCATGTTCCGCTGCTCTTCAATGTTAAGCTACATAACAACCAACAAAACCGATTATACCACAATTTCAAAATAAGTCAAGAGTTTTCTAAAAATATTTAACAACCCGCAGACAGTCACTTACCCCTTTAGGGACTTTACCAACAAAGATGGCATCGTTGAATAAATACTCCTCTTTTGGATCAGTAGTATTACCTACGAAAGTAATTTCTACTAAAGAGGTTCATTTAAAAATTCATGAAGCTCCTTGATCTCATCTTCAGATAGGTGCGGATTATCTGATGGTTGATTTAACCAGTCGTGGAGTTCTTCATTATCTTGCATATTAATCAAACCTTTACTTTCTTGCATTTCATTTCTCCTTAAAATTTAACAACCCGGAAAATTATACTTACTTGCATCAATCTCTACAATCCCATACTCTACATATGAAATTCCGTCAAGCAGTTTATTGGCAATTTTAAATGCTTCATCGTAATCATACAGTGGAGCTATATTTTTAAACTCAGATTGCATCCAATACCCAAGATTATGAATTTCATTCTCTACGTAATAGTTAAAATTATCAGCAGCTTGAATATGAGCTACTCGATAAGCAATTATACCCTTGCCAAAGGTATTAGTAAAGGTATTTTCATTTTCTTGGATGAAATTATCTGTAGTTTTTAAAATAGCTATACAGTTATCTGCTGACATATCATCCTCCTTATTTATCCATCTAGTTCAACCGGATAAAGCACCCTTGGGTCTTCCCACAGTACCTTACCAAAGAATTCGCCAGGAGAAAGCCAAAGTACCCAATTATCTTTGAATACGTTTAGCGTATTGAACCTTTCGGGAACACCTACGATAAATCCGTAGTCTCCTGTGAATACATGTTTTACTTTAGTTCCTATCGGGTGCATGTGGTTATACAAACATATAAAGGCACTCATACTCAGAAGAATATATAACTCCACAACGTTGTAGAGTAATAATATCTTCTTCATCTAGCACTTTACAAAGCTCTTCTACGTCACCGCTAAGATACACCACGTCGTAACCTGCAGATGAAAGCATATCTTTGTCGGAATACCCTAGAAGTTTATCCAACAGCATAAATGCAGCTAAATCGGGACGAGTTGAAAGAGGGTTGCGCACCCGTTCAAAGTGCAAGTACTCAGCACTGTGTTTATTAAAGAGTTCTTTAATATTCATTTAATTCTCCTTCTCAAACAATTCATGGCTAAACCCATCAAGAATAAAAATACGTTCAGGCATAGACAAAGTTGAAGTTTTATTATCCACTTTGAATTTCTCTTCTGGTGTCATTTCAATATACTCCCCAAGTTTTGAATTCCGCTTAACATATTTCCGAGGTAACTCTTTACCATCTACTGTAGATATAATACGCTTATTATAACTCATCCCATAAGAACTGTTGATCTTAACAGCTTTAATCTTATCATCAAGTACTTCCTTGACTTGATACACAGCAAGATTGGCACTTCTACCTGCTGTAAGAGCATAGCAGATATAATTACCAACTTGAATTTCTCGTCCTAGTAGGTCTTTCATTGAGCAGACTCATTAAATTGTTTGATTTGATCTTCAAGTTCTTTAATTCTAGCAGCGAGACAATATACAAATTTATCTCCTGTCAAATCTCTCCAATAACCTCCATAACGAAGAGCATACTGTTCTCCATTATCAAATACATAAGTATATTTTCCATCAGAAAGACTAATTACCACTGTAACCTCCTTTAAAATTTAAGTTACCTTCAGCTATTCTTTGATACTATACCTAGATTGTAGCTGAAGGTTTGATGGTTGTCAAGCGTTATTTCTTCAAAGTTTGATCTTGGATGATTAGCTTTTGTGCTTCTGTGGTGTAGTAGTTAAAGTCAAACTTATTTAATAATTTCTTCAAATACAATCTTCTCTGGCAGAAGATTACTGCACAGATACACAGAACTGAAAGGAGGATTCAAAGAAGGTTTCTGATCATCATAACTCTTAAAGTAACTAATGCGCTTGTCAAAATACATGACCTCAAAAGTATTATCTTTAAACAAGTTAAAGCGTTTCTTAGATTCAAATAGTCCAACTACACCTACCAGCATAGCAAAAGGTTTCTTAAGAGAGAACAACCTTTCAAATACTTCATTCTTCAAACTATATGGAGGATTGCTAACAATAATGTCGTACTCTTCTGGCTCAAAAACGAAGAAATCATCCCCATTTGAAATATGAGAATGAACCACAGAGTTTCCACGTTCCTTTAGCATTTTAACGAATAGACTATCCTCGGTGTCAAAAGGACACCAGATCACTTTATCTTTTGTAATATACTTCAAAATAGGTTCAATTGCATATTTTGGGGTATAGAATTCATCGTTACCACTTCCTGCTACAATATCCATTTTCATTTGCTTCTCCTTAAAACTAATTACAATCCTTAATATTTTGTTCGTAAAGTACTTTAATATCCCGTTTAGACTTTTTCCAGCTACGCTCTTTCCAAGGGATTCCTGTAAGATGGCTCCAACTTCTCCCTGTCCAGATATTTGAGATAGTTATTTGCTTTACTCCATACCTGTCTGCAATTTTCTCTTGACTTAAATCCCCATCTTTAAGCAGACATACTATTTCAAGAACATCTGCTTCATTAAGTACTGCTGCGTAACTTGAAGACCCTTTACTTAATTTTCTTTTTATGAAGCTAAAACCATAAGTACTGTTCCTTCCCAAACTACACCACTCTAAATTTGTAACAGAAGCATTGCAAGGGTTCTCGTCTAGATGATTTACAGGCACGTAATCTAAACCTGCTTCTCTGCATTCAGCTATTAGTTCGTCTGAAGGATGCTCTAAGAATGCCTCTGCAACTAACCTATGCACCCTTGCAGTTCGCTTTTTATTAAAGTTAAGTACAACTTGAGGGTATCCCCTAGAATCGTTGTGTACAATGAACACCCTTTCTTTATACTTAAACTCAATACCTTTTCTAAAAACAGAGATTGCAAGTCGCTTAACCCTACCCATATTGCTAACTTGGTAATAACCTTCAAAATCCTTAATATCTTTCCAAACCTCGCCCTCAAGACAAAGTACATTAGATAGTTTATTTAATTCTGGATAGTACATATATTCTCCTAGTTAAAACTCTATTATACCATCTTAATGTACATTTGTCAAGTCTAATCAATGGCACATACGCCAGTTCAAGCCAAGCATATACCCCGCAGTAAGACTTACATTCATGCCGTAGTCCTTACCTGCTTGATCTACAGATTCTACAGCAAGTTCTCCTGCCCTGCAATACGCAACAAAGAAGCCTCCTTTTGGATTAGGTTTAATATCACTCCAAATCTTTCCTAACTGAAGTTGTTGTTCCTTAAATGCCTTGCATTCTTCTTCAATAGGAAAAGTCTTAAATGTAACACTCTTCTTACTTACTTCAGACTGTGCTTCATCATGATACCCGATAAGTTGCTGGCACCACTCCTTATCTTGTAAAGTATCTTTAAAGAAATCAACAATAAGCCCCTCAGCTTGCAATTTACGATCATGCAATACCATAGCACGTTTAGCACAGATAACACCACTACTTTGGAACTTACTATTAAGAATAGCATGTGCAGAGCGAGTAGGGACTAATCGCCCATCAATGCCAATAATACGCTTCTTATCAAATTTATTCCATTCAATATTCAGAGTATCTTTTAGTTTCTTTAATGGTGTAGCTGCCTCCCAAAAAGCATTGAATACGGTATCGCCTGTGGAAAGATCAGACCCAATTGTTTTAGCGATTTTTGATCCTTGGGCACCGTAAGTACAATTACCTGTAATACCGATAAAATCTCCTTGCCAAATTAAAAAAGAACTGTTATTAGTAGTTAAACAGAAAGATTCTTGTACCCCCAAAGAGATTTTATCAATCTCTTGACAGGTAAGGTGCTTTCTTTTCTGCACTCGAATTGCTTTCATTGGGCTTGGGGTATTTCCTTTGCTATTAAATGTAATCCTACCTTTACCAAGCAATAGTGCTGCGGTAGCGATACCGTCAAAAACATTCCCTAAGTTTTGACTAATAATTTCAGAATCTCCTTTTGTATTGCCGTCGCCAAGATAGAAAGCATTATAAAAACACTCTAGATTAGACTTGGACATACTAAGTACCAACTTAACCCAATCCACATCATGCTTATCTTCCCTGCACGGAAGGACTCGATCTAAAAATGGACGCGCCCATTTAGAAGATATTTTATAATTAAAAACAGTATTGCCGTTTGAAATTATCTTACTGTTCTTCCAATACAATACCCCCATATCTTCTAGCAACTGTTCTAGTTCCTTATAGAACTTTGACTTTGCTTGAGAGATAGACGCCAATACTTCTTTCTTAGTGCCAAAAGATGAGGATGTTACTTCTTCCTTTTTAGACCAAGACCAGTATCCATCAGAAGCAAGCCAACCTAATAGCTTACAATCCATGTCTGTGAGGGTAGATTGTTCATTCCCAACCCAAGGCGCAGACAATAGAATGTTATGCTCCTGAGTAAAATCTTTCGCTTCAAAATACCCAAAAATATTTTTACTAGGTTTTCCTTTAGTTTTAGACCTACGCCAACCATACCAACGATGATCGTCAGTGCAACGGAAAGAATCATACTTATTGCTAAAACCGTACATAACTTTATCGTTAAAAAAGTGCTTATCGAGTACAGTATCTAATTCCACACAGCCCTTCTCAGAATTAAAAGATAACAGGCTTTCACCAAGAGAAATATCTGAAAAGTATTTCCAGCCTTCAACAGTAAGAACCTTTGTATCCATAGGTAAGCAAGCATATTTAACACTCTTTGCAGGGCCGCGCGCAAATGACTTGCCAATAATCTCAGTAATCTTCTGGCTCATTTTAGTATGCACATCATTTGGCTTATCCGACAACAAAGATTGACAATACTCCCTTGGTTCTTCTTCGTACTTCCAACAGAAGTTCGCTTCTTCCCTTGCTTCGAGGCTATCAAAATCGTAGCCGATCTGGTAACAATCTTTATCTACCCCAAACATAGCGCGCATATTTTCACCGTAAAGAGAAGTAACACGAGGAATATTTGCAACGAGCCTATGCTTGAACCGAGAAGTAGCAGCCCCACAAGTATCTGAAGGTGTAGGAATACGCCCATCTTCTCTTACGTTAGCGAGATACCCTTTAGCTGTTTGTGCATCATCATCTTCATCAAAATCCTCGTAATCCAAGCCGCCGCCTAAAATAGAGTTCCGGCGATGACGATAAGTCAAATACTCCACAATATCAAGAATACTAGCATACTTAGAATGCGACTTAGCAAACTCCAATAGCTTAGGGCAGATTTCCTTCTCCTGCCCTACTGTGAACGAAGGATTAGTAAGTACCTTAACACCTCGTCCTTGGCTTGTACGATTATCAAAGAAGTTCTTTAGTTTGTTACGAACAACTGCTTCAGAAGTCTTTTCAGTAATCACCCGATAACCTAGCAGATGGTCACAACGATCTTGCCTAAAGTTAGTTGTAACTGTCTGTTCAATATAACGTTCAATAGCTGCTGAAAGCTTCTCTGGAGATAGCTTATTCTTCTTAGTATCTGTAGTAATATCCTTTTCTTTGTATTCAGAAGGTTTCCACCCCAAACCTACTAACCAATTCTTAATATGCGTAGTATCCCCAACGTTAGCAGGAACTTCTGCATCTACGATAGGTTCTTGAGGAATAGGTAGAATAAACTCCTTACCAAGCACCTTAGCTACCCAACCATCAGGAGTGTTCTCTAAAGCTCCCCCATGCTTCTCTACAAACTTTGTGATGTTAGCGTTAGGATTACCATTTTTAAGAAATTGCTTCTCACAAGGGATGAAATTATTAAGATAGGATTTAGTAGCAGGTTTCTTAGGTAAAATAGCCTCAATCTTTACCCTGCGTTCTTCCATCATTACATCAAGTTCTTCAAGATTCTTCGTCGCAAGTTCTTTATCAAAATAAAAGCCACGATGTTCTTGACGAGTAATTAGTTCTGCTACTGCCTTCTCAAGTTTAATAGCAGAATTCCATTTATCATTCCAATTGAATTGCTTTTGCTCTTCATTAAGAAGATTACGTACTTGACGATTAGCTTTTACGTCATAAATACAATAATAAAGCATATCCGGTGCAAAGTGCAAGAATCGCTTATCTTCTGGTAGATACTTACGGAATTGTACCTTCTGTACTCCGCATTTTTGGGATAGTGCATCAAGACTCTGACCTCCAAAACGATCTGGATTCAAAGTCTTAGCACGTACAAGAGTATCATCAAAAATTACTCGCTTACCATTCCAACGATCATCCCCAATCTGGGCGTCAATACTCATATCAACTTCTACACTGTAATCAATACCGAAGTACAGTTTAGTAGCCAGCAAGTCAAAATTGATAATGTTATGCCCAACTACAGTAGAACCTTCTGGTAGCTTATCAACAAAGCTACGGAAAGCGTTCATTGGCTTATGGATATACTCAATAGGATTGTAGTTCTCAAGAACATACTCCTGCCCTTCAATCTCTACAGAGTGCTTCGTGCCATCTAGGGCAATAGTATCCCCGTCATAGAATGCGTAGATATATTGCTTACCAGAAACAACTACATCTGCAACAATGCAGTGCATCTTGAAAGTATCCTTAAGGGTGTAAGGTACTTTTGTGTAGTCAACGGTACTACTGTTAAGTAGATTGTTCGATTCAATGTCGAAAACAACATCCCATACCTGCATAAATTCACCTTTCAGTAATACAAATAAAGAAAGAGGATACCCTAAAGCATCCTCTTAATCAAACCTAATTTTCAAAGATTCTCTGATATTCTTCAATAGAATCAATATCGCTTTCCAAGAACCCTTCAGGCGGTTCAAGGTAATCACCTGTTACGGGATTGTAATAAATCTTAAAATATCCACTTCTACCATACTTACGATCTTCCAGTAGAACTAACGTACTCGTATTGCGTTCTTTCTCAGGAAGATCAGGGTCTTTATTGCGCTCAATGCCCCACATATAATATGTACTCATTTGTGTTCAAGTAAGTTCGTTAATCTTACTCCGTTCTCCCGTGGGTTTAAGAGAACTGCTGCATGTTTCCATGCAGATCAGACTATATCACGTTCCTATCAGGAACCCTACCATTTCGCTGTACTTACAGCTACGGCTTACGCCTAGTCGTTGCACGTTATTTTGCTTTTGAGTTGCGTCTACTACTGAAAGCAGGCCAATAGTATTCACAAGATATGTGCTGCCAATCTCGTCTTGCCCTAATATTCAATAACTGACTCCTATTTGTATTAAAATCAACCAGCTTTAGGATTTGTCCGGTAGTATAATGACTGGCGAATAGTCTGCAAATCTCATGCACTTGTTCAGAAGTTAGAGTTGATCTTTCCAACTCTACGCCCTTCTTAATAAGCCCCGTTTCTTTTGCATGAATCTTATTTTCATTGCCAGTAACCCATTCCAGATTACTTGAAGCATTGTTTAATTTATTCCCATCTTTATGATTTACTTCTGCTAAGTTTAATGGATTAGGGATAAATGCTTCTGCTACAAGTCTATGAACATACTCCGGTTTTCGGCTGCCATCTTTCCTAATATTTACTACATAGTACCCGGTGCCTTTACTCAACGAAGGTTTTAATAGCCTATTAGTGAATAAACTATACACATTACCTTCATTGGACACTAGATACATCTTATCTGATTGAACCTCTACAAATTCTGCCATACTTACCTCTATTTTGTTGCAAAGATATAGTATAACATACAACTCATCATTTGTCAAGCAAAATCTTCGCTCAGGATTGTCCTCGTCTTTACGTTAGGATTTCCCCTGAATTAGATAGGTTTGCAATAAGTATTACTACCTATTGGCGCTATACATTAACGCATCATAGCACGAGAACCTGTAAATTGATGAGAAAGCACCTTACCTCCACGTTCATGTCCCGGTCCCGATTCTGGTGCCTTCAAGTGACAGAAGCAATAGTAGGTAAATCCTAAGTCCTTTGACATTTTACTAAGTTCGTCTGCAAACTTTTCAAGAGCAGTATTAGCTTCAGCCGCAGTCAGACCTTGTACCATACGTGAGATAGGATCAAGAACAATATCCTGAACGCCCTCAACAAGAACTGCGTGACGAATAGCTCCCTTGACAACATCCCAACTGCACGCACCATAATTGTTATAGTATATGATGTTGTCGCCAATACTATCTACAGCTTGTGCAAGTTGTTGTTCATCAAACATCCCATTTGTATTGAAAATAGTACGTCCATATACATCTTTTAGAGTACCATCTTCTTGCATGAAAATAATCTTTTCTGGATTTGTAAAGTCCTTATGGAACATCTTACCAGCAACTTTTTTACAAGTAATTTCAGGCTCTTCTTCAAATTTAAATAGTGCTACACGTCCTTTTTCTTCCTCGATAATATACTGAGTAAGCTGATTTACAAATTCTGACTTCCCGATCTTCACACCAGCCCCAAAGTAATGGCCTTCCCCCAAGCGACGACCAAGGCTGAGTTTAGTCATCGTGGGCCAAGGCCAAGGCTTACCTAGCTTTGGTAGTTCCTTAGCTTTACTCTCAAAAGTTTCATATTTTACAAAACCATCTGGAACATAGTGCTGTGGTTTCATTACTGCCCAATATAGCTGTTCTTCCATACCATCCTTTACCATCTGGCAAGGATCGTACTCGTCTGGAAGATTTGCAACTAAAATATGAGGCATTAGCCCATATACAGCAGCTACAGCATCTTGGCCCTTCATAATCTTCTGTTTTTCACGTTCTTCTTGTGTTGCCTTATCAGCATCAAATACTAGAACTGTTTCAGTAAATTTTGAAAGGTAAGATTGATTATGCTTCTGACCAATGTTTTGCACAGCATTACTTGTACCTGAAGAAATACTAAGAACCGTAGGATTACCTTGAGGATATTTTTCCTTTAGAACTTGCCAAAGGATAGCGGCATCATATTCCCCTTCCGTTACAAATACCTTCTTTCCCCCAGTTTTATTTCCTGCGTTTGTCCCGAACAGGTCGCATTTGGCTCCTTGAAAACCTACTGTAGTGAAATGATATTGTGATACCTTCGGTACAGTTAAATCCCGCTTCTTAAAGCCAGTTAGTTCACCATTAATAAAATAGGGGAAATAATGCGCAATTGGTGTTTTACCATCTTTAGGATTTAGGGCAGTACGAATACCAAAATGCTCTGCTGTCTTCTTACTAATTCCACGATCCTGAATTTCAAGGATAGGGTAGGTTAGAACGTCCTCTACTGTTTCTTTTTCATAGTTTTCTTTTCGTGCTGACACAATCTTTTTTCCTTTCTCATATCCAGAGTAACCCATACCTCTCCTTTACTTAAAATCTAATTACATATCTTCTAATTCCCTAAATCCTAGAAAAATCGGAAAACGTGGTACATCATAATTACCTTGCTCAAAGTATTTAACTTTAGCTAAACGACCAACAAGTGTATTACGTTCTTTCCAAAGTTGCAATCTAGTAGCATCCTCAAATCCACTACCGCAAGAGAATTCCTTACCCGACTCTGTAATCAATTTAAGATTACCTAGCTTCTCCATAGGAACTAGCCATTCCTTACTTGTACTTCTTTCAGTGTATCCTAGATTATCTTTCTTAGCTTCATTCTGATTACTATATAAGCATTCGTAGCCAATAACTTTGAATTCGCTATCACTGAATAGCTTCTTCTTGATTAACTCAGGATTCTTAGTACCAGAGCGTCCTTGCTTGTATAAACCGTTAGCAGAATTCAACATAATACCTTCATAACCCAATTCAAGATATTGTTTCTCAAGGTTATTGAGTTCATCTTCTGAGCTAATTAAAA
>ERZ1645187.829-NODE-829-length-30092-cov-127.640710_pt1 | contig 30092 bp, 28 predicted proteins | sample MGYA00575352_ERZ1645187 | MGnify/ENA primary metagenome ERZ1645187 (study PRJEB40837, sample SAMN11349314) | freshwater sediment metagenome | isolation source: river sediment | host: Sediment | place: India: Wazaribad , New Delhi | collected 2017-02-21 ...
GGTGATCCCCGGCGCCGTGTTCCCGATCGGCATCGTCACCGCGCTGATCGGCGTGCCCTTCTTCCTGGCTCTGGTGATGCGCTCGCGGAGGACCTACTGGTGAGGATCGTCGTCGAAGATCTGGCCGTGCGCTACGGCCGCCACGAGGTGCTGACCTCGCTCGATTTCCACGCCGAGCCGGGGTCGGTGACGGCGCTGGTCGGACCCAACGGCTGCGGCAAGACCACGCTCCTCAAGGCGATCGCCGGGACGGTCGCCCATTCCGGTTCGATCCGCTTCGGCGATCATCGGCAGCGGCCACGCGAGGCGATCGGCTTCATGCCGCAGGACACGGGGACGCGGGCGGCGCTCACCGTCTTCGAGGTGGTGTTGCTCGGACGGCTGTCGCGGCTCGGCATGACCGTCGGCGAGCACGATCTCGCCGCCGCCGATCGGGCGCTGCGCGACGTCGGCATGATCGAACATGCGGAGCGCTGGATCTCCGATCTCTCGGGAGGGCAACGCCAGCTCGTTCACTTCGCCCAGGTGCTGGCGCGCGAGCCGAAGGTGTTGCTGCTCGACGAGCCGACCAGCGCCCTCGACCTGCGCAACCAACTGGTGCTCTTGTCGATCATCGGGGCGCAGAGCCGGGCGCGGGGACTGACCACCGTCGTCACCCTGCACGACCTCAACGCCGCCACCCGCTTCGCCGACACGATCGCCGTGCTGCACGGCGGCCGGCTGCATCGGCACGGGGCGTCGGCGTCGACGATCGACGCCGGGGTGCTCGCCGACGTCTGGCGCGTCGAGGCGGCGATCTCGGCAGCGGGCGACGGGATGCCGTCGATCGTGCCGGTGAGGGCGGTCGGCCGGGTCGCCTGATCGGGCCACTCCGACCGGCGCGGAGAATCTCGCGGCGAGCGATCGAGGTTCATGGTAACGACACGGGAGCGGCCCAGAGATCGGCGTTCCGCGGCCGGTCGCACCCCGGGGGGACCGGATCCCGGGCGGGTGGCCGTCTCGATGCCCCGAGAGACCCGATGATGCTCGATCCGAAGCGCGCTCCGCGCGACACCGCCGCCGCCGTCCGCGAGTTCGACGACGGCCTGCCGGGCCTCGTGTGGGCCTATCGCTTCGATGCGGAGGGCGTGGCGAGCCGACTTGCGGGCGACGACGTGGCGCGGTCGCTGGCGGTGGAGGAGGGGTGGGTCTGGCTCCACTTCAACCTCGCCGACACCCGTGGCCGCGGCTGGATCGAGGAGACGGCGCCGCTGCCGGAGGCGGCGCGGGAACTGCTGCTCGACACCGACGACCACCTCTGCCTGATCGCCGAGGACGACACGCTGATGGGCGTCTTCGCCGATTTCCGGCGCGAGTTCGACCACGACACCCAGGACATCGCCCGGCTGAAGTTCGCCCTCCACCGGCGCCTGCTGGTCACCGGGCGGCGACAGACGCTGCAGTCGGTCGACGAAGTGCGGCGCGCCCTGCGGGGCGGGTTGGCGTTCGAGAGCGGCGAGGCGTTGCTCGAACAGTTGTTCGACACCTTCGCCGCCCAGGTGGCGAACATGACGCGGGAACTCGCCCGTCAGCTCGAGACGATCGAGGATCGCGTGGTCGACGACGCGGTCGATCCCGAGGATCTGCGGGTCGGGCCGCTGCGCCGCACGGCGCTCCGGCTCAATCGACAGGTCGGGGCGCTGCGGCTGCACTTCACCGCGCTCGTCGACAATCCCGAACGCGAGTTGCCCGAAGACGTCTTCGCCATGACCGAACGGGTGGCGCTGCGATTGACCTCGATCGGTCGCGACGTCGAGGCGATCCAGGAGCGGGCGCGGATCATCCAGGAAGAAGCGGCGGCCAAATCCGCCGCCCACATGAACCGGCAACTGCAGACGCTCTCGGTGCTCACCGCGCTGTTCATGCCGGCGACGCTGGTCACCGGTCTCTTCGGCATGAACACCCACGGCCTGCCCTTCGACGGGTCGGACGTCGGCTTCTGGTGGGCGGCCTTCGTCTCGGCCTGCGGGTCGGGGGCGGTCTACCTGATCCTGAAGCACCTCGGCATCGTCAAGTGAGGCGACGGGCTCGCGCGCGCCGGTCGCGAATCGTCCTTCGGCGGCCTGCGACCCTTCGCCCGGGTCGGCGGGGTGCGGCACCGCCGATTGACCGCGGTCAATGCGGACACATCGGCGAAGACGAATGTTCGTGACAGCCGACGGCGCGGGATCCCGTGCCGGACGAGGGCGGGACATGTCGAGACCGACGAGACGGAGCGATCTGCCGAGCCGACTGCGCCACAGTGGCCTCGCCCGCTGGCTGGCGGTCGTCCTGCTGTTGTTCCAGGTGGTGCTGGCCACCGATCACCTCGGCGCCGCCGCCGCCGCCGCCTTCGGCCCCGATCCGCGCGACGAGGGCCTCGGCATCCTGTCGATGTGCCACGCCGACGGCTCGGTCGACCTCGTCGACACCGACGACGGTGTCCCGGCGACCGCGCCGGTTCCGCCCTGCGTGCTGTGTACCGTGGCGGCTCTCGCCGGCGTCGGATTGACCTCGACGCCCCCGATGGCGGCGAGCCCGGCTCCGGTGGTGCTGGCCGAGACGACGCTGCCGGTCGTCTTCGCCGTCCCCGTGCGTTCGCCGTTGCGTTACGGCACCGAGCGCGGTCCACCGCTTCCCGTCGTCTGAGCCGTACCGATCGATCCGCGCCGCCTCGACCCTGGTCGGACGCCGGAGCGACGACTCTCATTTCCTCACGACGGGAACACTTCCATGACCGATTTCTCCATCGACCGCCGCGGCCTCGTCGCCGGCGCCGCTCTCGCCGCCCTCTTCGCCGCCGCGCCGGCTTCGGCCCAGGACAAGCCGGTGACGCCCTGGCAATGGACGGACGCCAACGGCCTCGTCAAGGACCTGCCCAAGGACAAGGACCCGACCACCGACGACACCAAGAAGTTCCCGCGCTGCCGCTACTGCGGCATGATGCGGGCTCAGTTCAGCCACACCCGTCACCTCATCCACTACGAGGACGACGCGGTCGACGCGACCTGCTCGCTGCATTGCGCGGCGATCGGCCTGTCGCTCAACATGGACAAGGGTCCCAAGGCGATCTGGGCCGGCGACGCCGGCGGCGAGGGCGAGATCAAGCCGCTCGTGCTGGTCGACAAGGCGTTCTACGTGATCGACCCGTCGAAGCCCGGCACCATGACCAAGGTGTCGAACGCGGCCTACGCCGACAAGGCGAAGGCGGACGCGGCCGCCAAGGCGGAGGCTTCGGCCAAGGCCGGCGCCGAGGTCGTCGACTTCAACGCGGCGCTGCGCAAGGCCTATCTGGTGATGGCCGACGACACGATCATGCTGCGGACCCGCCGCAGCGAGATGCGCAAGAAGGCGATGTGAGCCCTTCCCGGCCCGGCGGCTCCTCCGCCGCCGGGCGTCCTCTCGACCACGGAATCGATCATGTCGTCCCCTTTCCGCCCGATGGCGAACCTCGACCGGCGCGCTCTGCTCGTCGGCCTCGCCGCCCTCGTCTGTGTCGAAGTCTCGCCGGCCGATGCCGCCGAGGAGAGCCGTGCCGAGGTGCTCGATCTGCCGAAGCCCGGCGAACGCGACGTCTGCCCGGTGTGCGGCATGTTCGTCGCCAAATACCCGCTCTGGCTCGCCACCATCCGTTTCCGCGACGGCACGGCGGCGCATTTCGACGGGGCCAAGGATCTGTGGAAGTTCCTGCTCGACGTGCCGCGCTGGGCTCGAGGGCGGACGATCGCCGACGTCGAGGCGGTCGGCGTCACCTCCTATTACGAGGGCGAGCGGATCGCGGCGCGGCCGGCCTGGTACGTCACGGGCTCCGACGTCTACGGCCCGATGGGCCACGAGTTGGTGCCGCACGCCGGCGAGGCCGACGCCAAGGAGTTCCTCGCCGATCACAAGGGGCGGCGCATCCTGCGGGCGGCCGATCTGACCCTGCCGTTGCTCGCGGCTCTCGACGAAGGGCGCTTCGAATGACCGGTCGCCCGCTGCCGCGCCGTCTCGACGGCCCCCGCGGCTCGACGCTGGCCGCCGCCGCTCTCGCCGCCGTGCTGGCGACCGGTGCCGTGCTCGTCGGCGTCACCCTGTCGGAGACGCATCCGGCGGCGGATTGCGCCGCGGCGCGCGATCTCGTCGCGGCGCTGGCGCTCTCCGACGTCGCCCTCTTCACCGAGGCCCGCTACACCCGCAACCCGTCGCTCGCCGACCTCCACTCCGCCTTCCAGGACGGACCCGGCAGTCTCGAGCACTTCCCCACCGGCTCGCTGGTGATGCCGCCGCGCGATCTTCCCGCCGGCCGGCTCGAAGCTCGGGAGGAGTGACCGCCATGCATCCGGCTCTCGAACGCCGCCGTCATCTCCTCGACTTCGCGGTGCGCTCGCTCGCCCGCCGGCCGACCAAGAATCTCGGCCTCGTCGTGGTCTATGCGCTCGTCGTCTTCCTCCTCGCTTCGGTGATGCTGTTCGGCTCCGCCATCCGCCGCGAGGCGGGGACGCTGTTGGCGGAAGGCCCGGAGATCACCGCTCAGGCGATGGTGATGGGCCGCCACGACCTCGCCCGCACGGCGGACGTCGAGGCTCTGCGCGGCTTGCGCGGCGTCCGCCGGGTCGAGCCGCGGCTGTGGGGCTATCTGTGGGACACGGCCGGCGCGGCCAACTACACGCTGATGGTGCCGCTCGCCTCCGATGCCGCCCACCGGGTCGCCAAGGGCAAGGCGATCGTCGGCGAGGGCGTGGCGCGGGCACGCAAGCTGGCGGTCGGCAAGATGCTGTTCCTGGTGTCGCCGTCGGGCAAGTTCCTCAAGACCACGGTGGCGGCGATCCTGCCGGCCTCGACGGCGCTGGTCTCCTCCGATCTGGTGCTGGTGGAGGAGAGCGACTTCCGCGCCTTCTTCGAACTGCCGGCGGAGGTGTGGACCGACGTGGCGCTCTCCGTCACCAACCCCGCCGAGGTGAAGACGGTGGCGGAGAAGGCGGCGTTGCGGTTGCCGGGCTTCCGCTTCGTCACCCGCTCCGACATGGCGCGCACGGCCGAGGCGTTGTTCTCCTGGCGCGAGGGGTTCGCCCTGGCGCTGCTCGCCGGCGGGTTGCTCGCCTTCGTCATCCTCGCCTTCGACAAGGCCTCGGGGCTGAGCGCCGAGGAGAAGCGCGAGATCGGCATCCTCAAGGCGATCGGCTGGGAGACCTCCGACGTCATCGCCCTGAAGCTGTGGGAGGGCGGGCTCGTTTCCGGCTTCGCCTTCCTGGTCGGGGTCGTCGCGGCCTGGGGCCACGTCTTCTTCTTCTCCGCCGGTCTGCTCGAGCCGGTGTTGAAGGGCTGGGCGACGCTCTATCCGCGATTGGCGCTCGAACCGTCGATCGACGCGCTCGAACTCGCCACGCTCGGCGTGCTCACCGTCGTTCCCTACATCGCGGCGATCCTGGTGCCGGTGTGGCGCACCGCCTCGACCGATCCCGACGCCGTGATGCGGTGAGGACCTCGCCATGATCGAACTCTCGGGACTGACCAAGATCTACAATCAGGGCAAGGCCAATCGGGTCGAGGCGTTGCGCGGGGTCGACCTCGCCATCGCCGACGGCCGGGTGACGGTGCTGCGCGGACCGTCCGGCTCGGGCAAGACGACGCTCCTCACCCTGGTCGGCTGTCTGGCGCGGCCGACCACCGGGCGCATCCGCATCGACGGCGAGATCGTCTCGGGGCTGCCCGAGCGCTTCCTCACCGAGGTGCGGCGGCGCACCTTCGGCTTCGTCTTCCAGCGCTTCAATCTGGTGCGCGGCCTCTCGGCGCTCGACAACGTCATGCTGCCGGCCTTTCCGCTCGGCGTCGCCCACGCCCGGCTGAAGGAGAAGGCCTTCGCGCTGCTCGATCACTTCGGCGTCGCCGAGCGCGCCGCGCTGCCGGTCGAGAGCCTGTCGGGCGGCGAGGCGCAGCGCGTCGCCATCGCCCGCGCCCTGATCAACGATCCCACCGTGGTGATCGCCGACGAGCCGACCGCCAGTCTCGACGGCGAGCGCGTCGCCCAGTTCCTCGCCATCGCCGAGGACCTCAAACGCTCCGGCAAGACGGTGCTGATCACCTCGCACGATCCGCGCATCACACACGCCGAGATCGTCGACACGCTGGTCACCATGGCCGACGGCCGCATCGTGGAGGAGGCGGCATGATCTTCCATCCGCCGATCCTGGCCCTGATCGGAGCCTCGACCCTGTCGGGCGGCGTCTTGGCGGCGAGCGCCGGCTTCGCCGTGCGGCTTCTGCGCAGATGGGAACCGGCGAGCGGCTCGGAGCGGCAGATCGGGTTGGAGCGGACCACCCAACTCGTCTCGACCGTGGTCGCCTTCGTGTTGGTGGTGGAGGCGGTGAGCCTCGTCCTCTTCGCCTTCAACGCCGATCGGATGGCGCCGCTGTTCGTCGGTGCGATGTGCGCGGTCGGGACATTGAACGCCAGCCCGTGGGGGTTTCCCACCCTGTGGGCGAAGATCGTGGTGTTCTTCGCCGCCCTCGTCTGGTTGGTGATCGACCGGGTCGACGGCCGCACCCGGGACTATGCCCTGATCCGCGTCAAATACGCCGGGCTGCTCGTCCTGGCGCCGCTGGTGCTGGCGGAGGCCGGCATCGAACTCGCCTATTTCCTCGACCTGAAGGCCGACACCATCACCTCGTGCTGCGGCAAGCTGTTCGGCGAGGGCAAGGCCGACATCGGTGGCGATCTCGCCTCGCTCGATCCGCGGCTGGCGTTGTGGTTGCTCGGCGGCGGGCTGGCGGCGACGATCGGGTTCGGCCTCGCCGCGCCGCATGGCCGGGTCTTCGCGGTGCTGCACGGGCTCGCCTCGCTGGTGCTCTTCGGCATCGCATTGGCGGCGATCGTCGCGGCGATCGGTCCCTACGTCTACGAGCAGCCGCATCACCATTGTCCGTTCTGCATCTTGAAACGGGAATACGGCCACATCGGCTTCGCGCTCTATGTGCCGCTGTTCGTCGGCACCGGCGCCGGACTGGCGTCGGGCGTGCTGGCGGCGCTGCCCGCCGGAGCGAGCCTCGCGGCGGCACTTCCGGCGGTGCGACGGCGGGCGGCGGCGATCTCGATCGCCGGCTTCGCCCTCTTCGGCCTCGTCGCGGCGTACACCATCCTCCGGTCGGGGCTGGCGCTGATCGGGTGAGGATCGGGCGTCCGAGGCGCGAAGGCGCGGTCCGATCGCCGCAGCGTGTTGCCGAGACGGCGGTTCGGACGCATGTTCCGCGCATGCGTGTCGTCGCCCTCGCCGTCCTGGTCTGCGCCTCCGTTTTCTCTCCGTCCGTCTCGGCGGAGGACGCGGTGCGCATCGGCGTGCTCGCCTTCCAGGGGTCGGAGCGGGCGGCGCAGGACTTCGAGCCGACCATCGCCCATCTGGAGCGCAGCTTGCCGGGGCATCGCTTCGCCATGGTGCCGCTCGATCTCGACGGCATCGCCGAGGCGGTCGCGACCGGGGGCGTCGATTTCGTCGTCACCAATCCCGGCGACTACGTCGACCTCGAGCAGCGTTTCGGCGTCACCCGCATCGCCACGCTGGAGAGCCGCGACCGCTCACACCCGACCGACACCATCGGCTCGGTGGTCGTCGTCCCCGCCGGCGCGAAGCGGCCGCAGGGGCTCGCCGATCTCGCCGGCAAACGTCTCGCCGTGGTCTCGACCCAGGCCTTCGGCGGCTGGCGGGTCGTGTGGCGCGAGATGGACGACGTCGGCTTCTCGCCGAAGCGCCTCGCCGACCTCGTCGAGACCGGCTTTCCGATGGAGACCGTCCTCGCCGCGCTGCGCGAGGGGAAGGCGGACGCCGGCGTGCTCCGGGCCTGCGTGCTCGAGGATGCGATCGCCGCCGGGCGGGCGCAGGAGGAGGAGTTCGCGGTGGTCGGCGAGCGCACCGTCGCCGGCTTTCCCTGCCGGCTGTCGTCGCGGCTCTATCCCGATTGGCCCTTCGCCCGCCTCGCCGCCACCTCGCCCGACCTCGCCAAGGCGGTGACCGCGAGCCTGCTCTCGATGTCGCCGACCGACGGCCGGGCCTGGACGGCGCCGCAGGACTACACCTCGGTCCACGCCCTCTTCCGCCAGCTCGAGATCGGCCCCTACGAGTATCTCTCCCGGCCGACGCTCACCGGCTTCCTCCGCGATTATTGGCATTGGTTCCTGGTCGCCGGCCTCGGCATCGTCTGGTGGATCGTCCACGTCGCCCGGGTCGAGACGCTGGTCAGGCGGCGTACCGCCGAACTGACCCGCGAGATCCAGGAACGCGAGCGCGCCGAACAGGCGGCGCGCCGCCATCGCGAGGAGCGCGACCAGTTCTCCCGCCTCGGCATCCTCGGCGAGATGGCCTCCAACATCGCCCACGAGCTCAACCAGCCGCTCGCCGCCATCACCAACTATGCCGAGGGCATGACCCGCTTCATCGACGGTGGGCGGACCGATCCGGCCTTCCTGCGCGACGGGGCTCGCGGCATCCTCGGCCAGTCGGAACGGGCGGCCTCGATCATCCGGCGCATCCGCGCCTTCGTGCGGCGGCGCGAGTCGGCGCGCGAGGACCTCGACCTCGACGAAGTGGTGCGCGAGACGCTGGCGCTCTTCGAGGGATTGGCGGCGCGGCGCGGCATCCCGCTCCGGGTCTACCTCGCCGGCGATCTGCCGAAGGTCGCGGCCGATCGGGTCGAGATCGAGCAGGTGCTGCTCAACCTGTTGCAAAACGCCGTCGATGCGATGCTGGATCAGCCGGGGCGCGAGACCGGCATCACCGTGCGCACGTCGCGCGACGGCGCGGCGGTGAAGGTGGCGGTGCGCGACCACGGGCCCGGCTTGACGCCCGAGACCGAAGCGCATCTCTTCGAGACCTTCTTCACCACCAAGCCGCAGGGGCTCGGGCTCGGTCTGTCGATCTGCCGCACCATCGTCGAGAGCCACGGCGGCCGGCTGTGGGCGGCGAACAACGACGACGGCGGGCTGACCATGCGCTTCACCCTGCCGAGCGCGACCACGGAGGCGACATGACCGATCCGACCGCCCCCTTGGTGCTGATCGTCGACGACGACGAGGCGATGCGCCGGTCGATGGCCTTCCTCTTCGCCTCGGTGGGGCTCGAGTCGCAGAGCTTCGCCAGCGCCGACGCCTTCCTCGCCGCCCTCGCCGAGACCCGGATCGTCCGCCCCGGCGCCCTCGTCCTCGACGTGCGCATGCCCGGCACCAGCGGGCTCGAGCTGCAACGGCTCCTCGGCGAGCGCGGCTTTCCGCTGCCGATCCTGATCGTCACCGGCCACGGCGACGTGCCGATGGCGGTGACCGCGCTCAAGGCCGGCGCCCACGACTTCATCGAGAAGCCGTTCAAGGAACAGTATCTCCTCGACATGGTGGAAGGGGCGATCCGTCTGTCGCGCGAGCGACTGGCCAAAGTCGAGCGACGGCGGACGGTGGCGGAGCGGCTGACGCGGCTGGGCAAACGCGAACGCGAAGTGCTCGACGGCATCCTCGCCGGCAAGCCCAACAAGGTGGTGGCCTACGAACTCGATCTGTCGATCAAGACCATCGAGGCCTACCGCGCTTCCGTCATGACCAAGATGGAGGCGGGCTCGCTCGCCGAACTCGCCCGGATGATGGCCGAGGCGGAATGACGGCTCGGTCGGCAACCTCCTGAAATCCCTTACGTAGTGTGCCTTGCAACGAGGGTTTACCCTGGTGGTTCCGGGGTACGCCCCGGATCGTCCCGGGCGTCGCGCCGGCGTACCCCTCCTCTCGATCGACATCGAGAGGAGCGCCGGGATGACCGCGTCTCGCAGAGATTTCCTGAGAAGCCTCGGCCGGGTGACCGCCGGGGCGCCGGTCGCCTTGGCGGCCGGGGTCGCCCCGGCGCTGGCCGAGGCCGCACCGGTCCACCACTGGGCCATGGTGGTGGACGTCGCCAAGTGCATCGGCTGTCAGGCTTGCACCGTCGCCTGCATCCACGAGAACCGGGTGCCCGAGAACGCTTTCCGCACCTTCGTCACCACCTGGGAGGTGGCCGAGGCCGATCGGATCTCGACCGCCGTGCTGCCGCGCCTGTGCAATCACTGCGATGCGCCGCCCTGCGTGCCGGTCTGCCCGGTGGGCGCCACCTTCAAGGCGGCGGGCGGCGAGGTGTTGGTCGACGCCGACCGGTGCGTCGGTTGCGGCTACTGCGTCCAGGCCTGCCCCTACGACGCGCGCTTCATCAACGCCGAGACCCGCACCGCCGACAAATGCACCTTCTGCGCCCATCGGGTCGCGGCGGGGCTGCTGCCGGCCTGCGTCGAGACCTGCGTCGGCGGCGCCCGCATCTTCGGCGATCTCGCCGACCCCAAGAGCACCGTGTCGAAACTCGTGACGGAGCGGGCGAAGGACGTCCGCGTTCTCAAGCCGGAGGAGGGGACGAAGCCCAACGTCTTCTACCTCGGCCTCGACGAGCGCTTCGCGTCCCGTGTCGACGCGGTCCCGACCCTCTGGCACCCCGCCGCCGAGCGCGTCTGAGGAGGCTTCCCATGTCCACCGAGATCACCGAACTCCTCTACGTCACCCGCGAACCCGCCTGGGCGCCGTGGGCGGTGCAGTACTTCTTCCTGATCGGCCTTTCCTTCGGTTCGTTCCTCCTGACGCTGCCGGGCATCGCCTTCGGCCGTGAGACTTGGCGCCCGCTCGGCCGCGCCGCGCTCCTCGGGGCGCTCGCCTGCGGCCTCGTCGCCCCCGTGGCGCTGCTCTCCGACCTCAACCAACCCGGCCGCTTCCTGAACTTCTATCTCCACCCGGCCGGCTCCTCGTGGATGGCCTGGGGGGCGTTCTTCATTCCCGCCTATGTCGGGGCGCTGATCCTTTATGCGCTCGTCGCGCTGGCGCCCGACTTCGCCGCCGCGGCGATGTCCGGCGGACCCCTCGCCCCGGTCCGCCGGCTCCTCTCCGGTCCCGCCCGGCCACGGCTCCTCGCCGTCCTCGGCCTCGTCACCCTCACCGCGGCCTTCACCGTGGCGCTCTACACCGGGGTCGAGGTGATGGTGGTGCGCGCCCGGCCGCTGTGGAACACGGCGCTGCTGCCCTGGCAGTTCGTCGCCACCGCGCTCGCCGGATCGATCGGCCTCGCGCTGCTCCTCGCCCGCTTCGCCCTCGGGCTGGGACCCGAGATCGACGCGCTCGGCAACCGCCTGCTGGCTCTCGCCGCGCTGGTCGTCGTCGCCCTCGGCGCCGCGTGGTTCGCGCTGGCGTTCCTCCAGCCGACCGGCCCCGAGGCCCGAGCCCTCGCCCAGGTCGGCGGCTCGAGCCGGTGGTTCACCTCGGCCGCCTGGCTCGGCGGCGCGACCGTCGCCGCGCTGGTGGTCGCCGTGGTGCGTCCGGTCGGCACCGGCTGGCTCACCGGGCTCCTCGCCCTCAACGCCGCGTGGCTCTTCCGCTGGACGATCTTCGTCGGCGGCCAGGACATGCCGAAGACCGGCGCCGGCCTCTATGCCCATCCGCTGGCGCTCGGGCCGGAAGGCTTCCTCGGCATCGTCGGCACCGCCGGCCTCTTCCTCGCCGTCGTGGTGATCCTCACCACCCTCGTCCCCTGGTCCGGATCGGCGGAAGTCGCCCGTCCGTCGACCTCGCTCGTCGGAGCCTGACGCCATGACCTCTCGTCGCGATCTTCTCAAGGGTGCGGCCGTCCTCGGTGGCGGCGCCGCCTTCGCCGCCGGCTTCTCCGAGACGGGCGAACGGATGGTCCACTCCGTCGTCTCGCCCGCCCATGCGCTCGGCACCACCGGCCGCTCGCAGGTGCCCGAATTCGCCGTCGTCGACGGCAAGCTCCAGACCAACGCGGAAGCCCGCGTCGCCTTCACCATGTGCATGGGCTGCACCACCCAGTGCGGCGTCCGGGTGCGCATCGACACCGCCACCGAGACGGTCACGCGGGTCGTCGGCAATCCCTATTCGCCGCTCTCCGCCGATCCGCACCTGCCGATGGGCACCCCCGTCCGCAAGGCGCTGATGTCGTTGACCCGCTTCGAGGACCAGGGACTCGCCGGTCGCTCGACCGCCTGCGGCCGCGGCAATGCCGTGCTGGAGGCGCAGGACTCGCCCTTCCGCATCACCCGGCCGATGAAGCGCGTCGGCCCGCGCAATTCCGGTCGCTGGGAGCCGATCTCCTTCGAGCAACTGGTGAAGGAGGTCGTCGAGGGCGGCGATCTCTTCGGCGAGGGGCGGGTCAAGGGGCTGAAGGAACTGCGCTCCTTCGATCCGATCGATCCGAAGCGGCCGGAGCTGGGACCGAAGGTCAACCGCGTCGCGGTGCTGAATTCGGTCGACGACGGCCGCTCCGCCTTCGTCGCGCGCTTCGTCCAGAAGGCCTACGGCACCATCAACTGGACCGGCCACGGCGCTTATTGCGGCGGCTCCTATCGCTCCGGTTCGGGCGCCGTCTTCGGCGACACCCGCACAATGCCGCACGCCAAGCCGGACATGCAGAACGCCGAGTTCGTGATCTTCATGGGCACCGCCCCGGCCAACGCCGGCAACCCGTTCAAGCGCCAGGGCACGCTGCTCGCCAAGGCGCGCTCCGACGGCGGCCTCGCCTACGTCATCGTCGATCCGGTGCTCGGGCATTCCGACAATCTCGCCGCGAAGGATCGGGGCCGCTGGGTGCCGATCAAGCCGGGCACCGATGCGGCGCTGGCGATGGCGATGATCCGCTGGATCGTCGACGAGAACCGCTACGACGCCGCCTTCCTCGCCGCGCCCAACAAGGCGGTGGCCGACGCGGCCGGCGAGACGGCATGGTCGAACGCCACTCATCTGGTGATCACCGAGGAGAGCCACCCGCGTTGTGGCGCCTTCCTGCGCGGCTCCGACATCGGGATGGCCGTCGGCGAGGCGGATCGGCTCAAGGACGCCGATCCCTTCGTGGTGATCGATCCGGCGAGCGATGCGCCGATCGCCCACGCCGCCGCGACGGGGCCGGCGACGCTCGTCGTCGAACGCAAGATCGAGATCGGCGGCAAGCCGGTCGCGGTCGCCTCCAGCTTCGCACTGCTGGCGGCTTCGGCCCGCGCGCTGAGCCTCGCCGACTATTCGGCGATCTGCGGCATTCCGGCCGAGGTGATCGCCGGCCTCGCCCGCGAGTTCACCAGTCACGGCAAGAAGGCGGCGATCTCCAGCCACGGCGGCACCATGGCGGGCAACGGCTTCCAGTCGGCCTTCGCCATCGTCATGCTCAACACGCTGATCGGCAATCTCAACCGCAAGGGCGGCACCTTCGTCGGCGCCGGCGGCTTCAACCCCTATGCCGGGCCGCGCTACAAGATGGACGGCTTCGACGGCGAGGTGAAACCCTCGGGCGTGCCGCTGTCGCGCAACTTCGCTTACGAGAAGACCTCCGAGTTCAAGGAGAAGAAGGCGGCGGGCAAGCCCTATCCGGCCGAGGCGCCGTGGTTCTCGACCGCGGGCCAGCTCTCCACCGAATGGCTGCCGGCGGCACTCTCGGGCTATCCCTACGGCCTCGACGCGCTGATCCTGTGGTCTGCCAACCCGGTCTACGGCATCCCCGGCGTGCGGGCGATCGCCGAGAAGACGCTCGGCGATCCGAAGGTCATCCCGCTCATCGTCGCCGTCGATCCGTTCATCAACGAGTCCTCGTGCTTCGCCGACTACATCGTGCCGGACACCACGATGTACGAGAGCTGGGGCTTCGCCGCGCCCTGGGCGGGCGTGCCGTCGAAGTCGATGATCGCTCGCTGGCCGGTCGTCGAGCCCAAGACGGCGAAAACCGCGAGCGGTGCGCCGATCGGCATCGAGACCTTCCTCATCGCGCTGGCCGAGGCGATGAAGCTCCCCGGCTTCGGCGAGGGAGTGATCACCGCCGGGGATGGGCGCAAGCTGCCGCTCGCCCGCGCCGAGGACTGGTACGTCCGCGCCGCCGCCAATCTCGCCTTCACCGGCAAGGCGCCGGTCGGCGACGCCTCCGACGACGACGTGGCGCTCGCCGGTGTCTCCCGCATGATGCCGGGGCTGAAGGCGATGCTGCCCGAGGACGAGGTGAAGAAGGTCGCCTTCCTCTATTCGCGCGGCGGCCGCCATCAGCCGGCGCCGGAGGCCTGGGAGACGTCGGGCAAAGCGGCGTGGCCGTTCGAGAAGCCGCTTCAAGTGTGGAACGAGGGCATCGGCACCTCGCGCGACGCGATGACCGGCAAGCGCAATTCGGGGGCGCCGAAATGGGCGCCGCCGGCCTTCGCCGACGGCACCCCGGTCGCGGCGAAATATCCGGAGAAGGACTGGCCGCTCAGGCTCGTCAGCCAGAAGAGCCCGTTGCAGAACTCCTACTCGATCGTGTCGCGGCGCCTGCGCGGCCTTCATCCCGAGAACGCCGCCGGCGTGTCGGCCGAGGACGCGGCACGCCTCGGCATCGTGACCGGCGACCGCATCCGCATCGCCACGCCGACCGGCTCGGTCGTCGTCATCGCCCAGGTGCGCCACGGCGTGCGCGAGGGGGTGATCGCGGTCGAGCACGGCTTCGGCCACAAGGAACTCGGCGCGCGGCCGCATCGCATCGGCGATCGGATGCAGCCGCACGACCCCGGCATCGCCGCCGGCTTCGCCCTCAACGATCTCGGCCTCGTCGATCCGACCCGGTCGAGCCCGGCGGTCTTCGTCGACCCGATCGCCGGCACCTCGGTGCGTCAGGCGATCCCGGCGCGGATCGAGCGCGCCTGACCCGTTCGTCGGGCGCGTCGCACCCTAAGGGGGCTGCGATGCCGCTCGGCCGGGAATCGGTGGGTGAGGTCGGGGGGCTCCGACGAGCATGGGCGTCGCCGTGGCGAACGCGGCGGCCCCGATCGACGTCACGGATCATACCGGGCTCGCGTCGCCGGTCGTTCACTTCGACAGGCGAATGTTCCCGACGACCTGTGTGAGGGCGGCATCCATGGCCTTCGTCAGCGCCGGTCCGTCGCTCGCCGAGAAGTACCGATTGCCGGTCGAGGCGCAGGACTTCATCGCCGACTGCAGCGACGTCGCGAATGGGGCGACCAATGTCTGATATTGCGGGTCGTTGGGGATGACCGGGTAGGTCGCCTCGATCGAGATCAGCGTCGCGCCCGTGTTCTTCACCTTGGTGCATCCGATGCCATGGGACGTGCCCGTGCATCTGCCGTTGTAACAAGTGAAGCCGAGGTTGTCCTCGATGCCGTCGGTGATGAAGACGACGAATGTCTTACGGGCGACGGCCGTGGTTCCGTCTCCCACGTTGGAAAGCGACGTCGCGAGCGCGTTGATACTGGGCAGATGAAATTCGGACTCGTCCGCATTTCATCCGCGTCACGGCTTGACCGGCCGACGCCCGTTCGGGCTTGCCTCCGCACAGGACGTTTCGAAGGGGTCGAAACTCCGGGCGCTCGATGGGGTGGAACGGCCCCGCTACCGGAGCATCTCAATGCTGGACGTGGTCGTTGGTTGCAACGCCACAAGGTAGGAGCCGTTCCATGAATGAGATTACCACGATCGGTCTCGACTCGGCCAAGAACGTGTTCCAGGTCCATGGAGCCGACGCGCAGGGCAACCCCGTGGTCCGGCGCAAGCTGCGTCGCGCCGATCTGACGCGGTTCTTCGAGCGGCTGCCGCCGTGCCTGGTCGGAATGGAAGCCGGCGGCGGCGCCCACCACTGGGCACGGGTCATCGCCGCTCTCGGGCATGACGTTCGGTTCATTCCGCCGGCCTACGTCAAACCCTTCGTCAAGCGCGGCAAGACCGATGCTGCCGATGCCGAGGCGATCGGCCGTCCGAACATGCGCTTCGTCCCCGTCAAGAGCGAAGCACGGCAAGCGGTGGCCATGGTCATGAAGACCCGTGAGTTGCTCATCGGCCGGCGGACGCGAACCACCAATGCGCTCAGGGCGCACCTCGCCGAATTGGGGATCGTGGCCGCCAAGGCCACCAAGGGGCTCGGCGAGCCGATCGCCGTCGTGCGTGGAGAGGACGATAGGCTTCCCGCTTCGGCTCGCTCCGCCCTGTCGATCCTCGCCGACGAAATCGCGGCGATCGACGAACGTATCATCGCCGCCGCCCGAGCGGACGAAACGGCGCGCCGGCTGACGACCATCCCAGGCATCGGCCCGATCATCGCGGCGACGATCCGGGCGCGGGTTCCGGACCCGTCGGTGTTCCGGTCTGGTCGTCATTTCGCCGCTTGGCTCGGCCTGACGCCGAAGCCGCATTCGAGCGGCGGCAAGGAGCGGCAGGCCGGCATCTCGAAGATGGGCGATGCCGGCCTGCGAAGCCTCCTGGTGGTCGGCGCCACGGCGGTGATGCGTCTGGCCGCACGAGGGAAGGCTCCCGCTTGGCTCGTCGTGTTGATGGGACGAAGACCCTTCAAGGTCGCCGCCGTGGCGTTGGCCAACGAGACGGCCCGCATCGTCTGGGCCATTCTGATCAAGGGCGGCGTCTATCGCCGGCCGGATGCCGCGACGCCGGGTCGATCCGGCACGTATCACGACACGACGAGTTCCGGCCGGTGCGAGCCCGGCAGGACAGGGGGGTGCCGAAGCGCGATGTGACCGAGACGGAACGACGCCGCCGAGCGAGAGAGGCCGCTGATACCGACGTGCCATGAGCACGCCAGCTCGATCGGCCCCTCGCCACGCGGACCTCATCGAGGCCGGCGGTCCGATGACCGCACCCAAAGGCCGGACATACGACCGCACCGTTCCCGATCGAAAAATCGCTCGGAAACACCTTGCCCGCGGGGCAGTTCCACATACGGGATCACCGGCTTCGATCCTTCCAGCGTCATGTAGCGGCGGCACATCGCCCACTCGGTGGCAGTCGCGGTCGCGACTGCGCCCGGCGACTGGCCGCCAAGATCATCGCGCTCTTCGAGAAGCCCTTCGTCCCGATGGGGCACCGTCTCGACATCCGCACCTCGATCGGCATCAGCCTCCATCCGACCGACGGCGAAGACACCGAGACGCTGGTCAAGAACGCCGATCTGGCGATGTATCAGGCCAAGGAACACGGTCGCGGGCAGTTCGTCTTCAACGAAGCGAAGTTCGGCGAACAGGTCCAGGAGCGGTTGTTCCTGGAGAGCGAATTGCGCGCTGCGCCGCAACGAATCGGCTCTGCATTTCCAGCCGCAGTTCGACCTGAAGTCGGGTCGGATCGTGGGCTCGGAGGCGTTGTTGCGCTGGCGCCATCCCGTCCGCGGCATGATCCCCCCGGCGAAGTTCATCCCCGTGGCCGAGGATACGGGTCTGATCGTCGAAATCGGCGAGTGGGTGCTGGAGACGGCGGCTCGGCGGGTGGTCGAGTGGTCGTCGGACGGCCTCGGGCTCCATCGGCTCGCCGTCAACCTCTCCGGGGTCCAGATCGAGCGCAGCGATGTGGTCGCGATCGTCGGAAAGATCTTGCGCGACACGGGGCTTCCGCCCGCATCGCTCGAACTCGAGGTCACCGAGACCCACGTGATGCGCAAGGCCGAGCAGAGCGTCCGTGTCCTCGAGGGGCTCCGTGACCTCGGCGTCGGCATCGCCATCGACGACTTCGGCACCGGGCATTCCTCTCTCGCCTGTCTTCAACGCCTGCCGGTCGACAAGTTGAAGATCGATCGATCCTTCGTCACCGATCTTCCCCTCGGAGAGAGCCAGGCGGCGATCGCCCGCGCGGTGATCGCGCTCGGGCACAGCCTGCGTCTGCAGGTGTTGGCCGAGGGGGTGGAAACCGTGGAGCAGGCGCACTTCCTTCGCGAACACGGTTGCGACGAGGTGCAGGGGTTCCTCTACGGTCGGTCGATGGAGGCGGAGGAACTGGCCGGTCGCCTCGCCGAGCAGGTACTCGCCGATCACGGTCGCGCCGTCGCGGCCCTCTACGAGATCCTTCGCGGGATCGACGACGGCGCACGAGACGCCCTGCCCCTGGAACCCGAGGCGCGCGCGGTCTGACCCGACGGCGACCCGGATCGCGAAGACCCGACGCACCGTTGCACCGATCCGAGCAGCCCCGCGCCGCCTCCCGCCGCTCCCCCCGCCGCGAAAGGCAATCCCACCGCCGGAGCGAACGCGGAACCGGGTGAAACTCGGGGGCGACGTCGACGCCACTTCGGCAAGGGAAGACCCCATCGCCCCCTCTCAGGGGTGGGAGTCGAGGCTCCCTCGAACGTTCAATCGTTCGCGCTTGCGGATCCTGGCGACGTCGAGCAGCATCTGTGCCGCCCAACGGTGGACGTTGCGCTGGCGGACCACCTCGCGCATCAGGACGAGGCGGTCGCGCTGTTCGTCTTCGGGCATGGTCAGCGCCGTGATGAGCGCTTCGGCCATGGCGCCGGTGTCGTAGGGGTTGACGATCAGGGCTTCGGAAAGTTCGCGGGACGCACCGGCGAAGGTCGACAGGACGAGGACGCCGCGTTCGTCGTCACGGGCGGCGACGAACTCCTTGGCGACGAGATTCATGCCGTCGTGGAGGCTCGAGACGACGCAGACGTCGGCGGCGCGGAAGAGCTCGTAGACCTCGCTCTGATCGTGATGGCGGATCACCAGACGGATCGGCTGCCAGGTCTCGGTCCCGTGCCGGAGGTTGATCTCGGCGGCGAGGCGGATCGCCTCCGCCTGGAGCGAGCCGTAGGCCTCGAGGGTCGAGCGCGACGGCGCCGCGGCCTGGACGAAGACGACCTTCTCCTTCCAATCGGGATGCCGCCTGAGCAACTCGTCGACCGCCAGCATGCGATCGAGAATGCCCTTGGTGTAGTCGAAGCGCTCGATGCCGATCGCCATCCGCACCTCCGGCGCGAGCCCGAGGCGGGCGCGGACCGCCTCGCGACAGTCGGCGATCGGCCGTTGGGTGGCGAGCGCCGCCGGGGGCCATTCGATCGAGATCGGATAGGGCCGGATCAGGGTGTCGAGCCCACCGAGGGTCACCGAGTCGTGCTCGCGATCGATGCGGCTCTCCATGAACCGGTCGGTGGCGTCGAAGAAGTTGTTGCAGTGCTGGCGAGTGTGGAAGCCGAGGATCGACGAGCCGAGCAACCCGTCGATGATCTCCTCGCGCCACGGGCAGATGCCGAAGGTCTCGGCGTTCTGCCAGGGGATGTGCCAGAAGGTGACGATCGTCGCCTTGGGCAGGCGCTTGCGGATCATCCGCGGCAACAGCGCGAAGTGATAGTCCTGGACGAGCACGATCGGATCGTCGCGCCCGGCTTCCGCCACCACCACATCGGCGAACCGTTCGTTGACCGCCTTGTAGCGCTCCCAGTCGGCCTCGCGGAAGGTCGGGCGGACGAAGGCGGTGTGGCACAGCGGCCAGAGGCCCTCGTTGGCGAAGCCGTAATAGTAACCCTCGATCTCGTCTTCGCCGAGCCAGACCCGCCGCAGCGTGTACTCGGGCGAGGCCGGCGGCACACGCAGCCGATCGTTCTCGTCGACCGTGTCGCGGTCGGCCGAGCCGCTGCCGTGAGCGACCCAGGTGCCGCCGCAGGTCCGCATCACCGGCTCCAGCGCCGAGACGAGGCCGCTCGCCGGCAATTGGAGTTCGATCGCGCCGGCCTCGGTGCGGTTGTGGATGTAGGGCTCGCGGTTGGAGACCACCAGGACCTCGACCCCCGGCAATTCCTCGGTCAACAGCCGCCGCAGCGTGTCGGGCGACCAGTCGACGTGGATGCCGTCGGCGGTCTTCTTGTCGGCGCGCAGCTCGCGCACCAGCGCCTGGAACTCGCGCGAGATCGGCGAGATGCGGCGCGGGTTCGACGGCGGCGGCCCGCCGGCGTCGGGCCGCGTCGCGGCCATCACCCGTGTCCACCGGCGCAGGACGAAGAAGACGAGGCCGCCGGCGACGACGCCGAAGCCGACGACGGCGCTCGCCAGAGCGAGAATGGTGTAGACGCGGGCGGTCGCCGCCCGCTCGTCGACATAGGCGAGGTCGTGCAGCACGAGGAGATGACCGTCGGTCGTTCCGATCCGCATCGGGTAGACGCCGATGTGGACGTGCAGGTCGCCGACCCGGCGGACCGCGACCGCATCCGTCTTCCTGAGCGGCAGGCCGGCGCAATCGATGCCCTTCGGCATCTGATGGGTGGCGAACCGCAACGCCGGCGCGCTCGAACAGAAGCCCAGCGCCAACAGTCGTTCGTCGTCGGCGAGATGTTCGAAGAAGGGTGTGAGGTCTGCATCGTCGGCGATCGCGCGGCCCGCCACCTGCTCGCGCACCGAGCGATGGACGAGGCGGGATCTCAAATCGACGTCCTGCCGCGCCCAGCCCTCGACCAGCACCGCCGCCAACGGCGCCAAGGCCAGGACGAGGACGAGGCAGGAGGCGAAGAGGATCAGCCCATAGCGGACCGGGCCGTTCTTGAGGAACCGCCCGATCGTGGCGCCGAGACCGATCGAAGCGGCGGATGCACCCTGAAGACGTGTCGCGGTCATCCGGATGCCCCCCAGCCGCGCGACAATCGCATCGCCGCGACGATCAGGCCGGCCATCGAGTAGGTCTGCGGAAAATTGCCCCAGAGGTCGCCGGTACGCGGATCGACGTCTTCGGAGAGCAGCCCGACGTGGTTGCGGCTCGCCAGCAGCGTCTCGAACATCGCTCGGGCCTCGTCGGTCCGCCCGATCGCCGCGAGCGCGTCGACGTACCAGAACGAGCAGATGGTGAAGGCGACGGTGGGGACCCCGAAGTCGTCGGGGTCCCGGTAGCGCAGCAACAGGCCGTGCTCGCCGAGGCCGGCGCCGATCCGCTCGACGGTGGCGACGAACCGCGGGTCGGTCGCCTCGACGATCCCCAACTCGTGGAGGAGGAGGACGCTGGCGTCCAATTCGTCGCCGTCGAGGCTGCCGGCGAACCAACCCGCCTCGCACCACGCCCGTTCGAGAATCGTGTCGCGCAACTCGTCGGCCGCGACGCGCCATTGCTTCGCCGCCGAGGCGAGTTCGAGCGCCGCGGCGATCCGCGCCAACCGGTCGCAGGCCGCCCAACAGGTCGCTGCCGAATGGGTATGGACGCGCGTCCGCCCGCGGTATTCCCAGATCCCCGCGTCGGGTGTCAGAGCATGACGCAGGGCGCAGAGCCCCAATGGTTCGAGCAAATGGAAGAGCCCGACGTCGCCCTTCTTCGGCAGGCGCTCGTCGAAGAACATCTGCCACGCCGCCAGGATGACGCTGCCGTAGACGTCGTGCTGGATCTGGTCGCGCGCCGCGTTGCCGATGCGGACCGGGCCGCGCCCGCGATAGCCGCGGAGACCGTCGGCGAGGACCTCCTCGATCACCTGCTCCGGATCGATGGCGTAGAGCGGCTTCAGCGCCGGCCCCTTCTCCAGGGCGATCACGTTGGTGACGTATTCGATGTAGCGCTCCATCGTCGTGGTGGCGCCGACCCGGTTCAGTGCATGGACCGTGAAATAGGCGTCGCGCAGCCAGCAGAAGCGGTAGTCCCAGTTGCGGTCGCCGTCCGGCGATTCCGGGATCGACGTGGTGAGCGCCGCGACGATCGCGCCGGTGTCCTCGAAACTGCACAGTTGCAACGTGATGGCGGCGCGGATGACCGCGTCCTGCCATTCGTAGGGCACGTTGAGCGAGCGGACCCAGTCGAGCCACCAGGCGGTCGTCTTCTCCAGGAAGTCACGGCCGATGCGGCCGGGTGCGTCCGCCAGGGTCTCGTCGGGATGGAGGATGAAGGTGATCGGTCGGGTGAGGACGAAGGCGCTCTCGGCGATCACATGTGTGATCGAGGCGTCGGTGGTCAACCGCACGACGCCGCCGCCGGTGTCCCAGCGCAGGTGACTGCTGCCCGCGACCGACACCGGCGCCTCCGCTCCCGCCCGGCTCCGCGGTCGGATCCGCACGCGGATCCGCGGCAGCCCGACGAGCGGTTCGACCCGCCGGACGATCATCTTCGGGCGATAGACCCGGCCGAACTGACGAAAGCGCGGTGCGAAGTCGGTGACCACGAAGGCGGTGCCGTCTTCGCCGCGATGGACGGTGCGGACGATCGCGGTGTTGCGGACGTAGGTCTGCTCGATCGCACCGGGCTCGTCGAAACCGATCGAGAAATGGCCGCTCTGCGGCGCTTCGCCGTCGACCAGGGCACAGAACACCGGATCGCCGTCGAAGCGCGGCCAACACAGCCACACCAGCGCGCCGGCGCGATCGATCAGGGCGGCGACGTCGCAATTGCCGACCACCGCCAGATCGAGGGAGGCGGGCGCGATCATCACGCCACCGTGGCCAAGAGGAGGGACAGCCATTCGCGGACCTGCCGGGGCGAGGTGAAATTCGCCACCTCCGACCCGAAGGTCTCGCCACGGACGCGGAACCCGGCGCCGCCCAGACGCTCGGCCGCTTCGAAGCCGCTCTCGTCGGAGACGTCGTCGCCGATCATGATCGGGCGGCGGCCGCGGAAGGCGGCGAGCCCGGTGAGAACGTCGATCGCCGCCCCTTTGGAGACGTGGCGCGGGCAGATCTCGAAGACCTTGCGGCCGCGCGACACCACCAGATGATCCGGCCCGTTGCCGAGGATCCGGTCGAGTTCGGCGGCGAGCGCATGTTCGACGCCCGGCGCCGCACGCCAATGGACCGACGCCGTGGCCCCCTTCTCTTCGACCCGGACACCCGGAAAGATCCGCTGGAGGCGGACGAGTTCGGCGATCAGGTCCGGATCGATCGGCAACGCCACCGGGCGGGGGATCTCCTCGCGACTGGTCCGGTATTCGGCACCGTGCAGCCCGGCGGCGACGAAGGTCGCCGGCGCGAGAAACCGGTCGAGATCGGCGATACTTCGCCCGGTGACGATCGCCAACGCTCCGCCGAGCGCATTTTCGAGCCCTTCGAGGAGGCCCACCAGCCCCTTCGGCGGCACGACCTCTCCAGGCCGTTCGGCGATTTCCACCAGCGTGCCGTCGAAATCGAGGAAGAGGGCGACGTCACGTTGCGCCTCGATCCATCCCATCGGGTCGATCCGCCCGATGGTGACCGTGTCATTCGCCATGTCGGAACCTCACAGGAAGGTGGCGGCGATCACGAGCGCCAGCACTGCGATCAGGACGAGATAATAGAACGGGGGGATGTAGGGGTTCTCGCCCTCGGGAAAGGGAGGATCCTTGCGTCGATCGGAACGTCTGTCGCCAGCCATGTCGGTCCTCGAATGCCCATCGTCGCGGCCACGCCGTCGAACTCGGATGATGATGAATGAGCCGCCGCCCGTGCGCCGCGGCCGGTCCGGAGCGGCCTCGCGGCCGCATGCCCGCGCTCACCCGACGATCCGCCGCGGCGAAGTCCCGCCCCCGCCGGCGAGGGCCACGCGGGTCTCGGCGCCGACCGGAGTGTTCGACTTCAGCGCGATTTCGCCGTGGAACATCGGACCCTCTCTTTCGGCCGTTGCACCGGTGCTTGCGCCCACCCCGACGCCTATGCGGGTACGCCGGGGTGGGCACCACTCGCCGGACGAGGCGAGTGGAACTCGGTCGGGTTCACGTTCGAAGCCCCTGCGACCAACAACGTCAGGGGACCGGAAGCTTGGGCTCCACTCGTGATTGTCGCGACCGAGAACTCCTTTCTCACACCGGTGTCGCCCTCGACGGCACCGGCGCTTCTTCCCTCAGGGAACGGCTCGGGATTCGACCTCGAAGTGAGCGAGGAAATCCCGGATGATCCATTGAACGTCCCGCGGACCGTCGAGACGGATGTCCGCCTCGTCGTCCGCAGCGTTGCCGACGGCGACCGTCATGCCGCCGAAGAACCGGGTCACCGCATGGAAATCGGCACTCCGGCCGGCCGGTCCGAACACGATCGGAATGCGGCCGGCGAAACATCCGCCGTCCATGATCCGGCAGACGGCGCTGCCGAGCGAGGCGCCGGCGAAGGTCACGCGCGTCGTCCGCGTGCCGAACTCGGCTCGGAACGCAGCCGGAGCGAGCGACATCGCGTCGTGGGCGAAGGCCTTGACCGCCGCCATCGCGGCCGGTTCACCGGCGTGGCCGAAGGTCAGGGCGAGACCCTCGTCGATCGTCTCCACCTGCCGCGCGAGATCCGCCCTCGCCGCCAGCAGGCGGCGGACCGGGTCGAGATCGGCGGCAAAACGCCGTTTCATCGCCGGACCGCCACAGTCGTGGCGGATCTCGAGCCCATTCAGCCCGCATCCGGCCAGACGCAGCGGGGCGAGAATTCGGTCGACGTCGTCGAGCGACGTCTCGGAAAGAACCGCGACGGCCCCGCCGCCGACACGTTCCAGTTCCCCGAGGAGTGCGACCGGAACCTCCGCCGGCGCGATGGGATCCGCCTGCCCGCCGTCCGGAAGCAGAACGCCGTGGAGGGCGAAGAAGAACGCCTTGTCACACGGGTCGGCGAAGAGAACGGTGAGCGCCTCCCGCAGCGTGGGGCGGGTGCCCGGAACGGGACCGACCTTCATGGGCGGCACCTCTTCTGCAGTTCGGCGAGGGCGCCGGAGAATCCCCTGAGCCCGTAGACGTCCGTCGTCCGGTTGCCGCGCACCGATCGCGCCGTGACGCGGAGGTCCAGCCCGGCACGCATCGCCTTCAGCATGCGCGCTTCGTCTGCCTCCTGTTCCAACCATCCGGTTTCGCCGCGTGTCACCAGGGTGAACCCCTGGTCGTCGACCGAAACGACGTTTCCGGTCGGCGTCAGGGGATATCCCACCTCGATCGAGACCTCGGTCCCCCCGCCGGCCGATTTCGGCCGCAACGAGACGAAGAACGACGCCGGGTCGCGTTTCAGGTCGAGCGGCGTGCGTTGGGTCGGGGAGGCGATGACGAAACAGTGGCGACGTCCGCCCTGGATCGCCTCGATCGCACGCCAGGTGCCGACCTCGGCGATCAGCCGTTGCTCGGCGACGGCAGGAGTGGCGGCACCGGCGAGACACGAAACGATCGACGCGATCGACGTGAGGCTCAGGATGTTTCGGAAGGCGATCATGACGGCGACCGATCCGTTTCGACGAAGGATGAGGTCTTCGAGCGGCTCCCGCCACCGGAGCCGACAATAGATTTTCGATTCATCATGGAGCGAATGATGTCGCACTTTATAAGCAAGTCAACGTTAAATTGTCTTAACATGCATGTTAAGACATGTTTACATAGATTGAATGGAAATACTTTAGCGCCAGGATTTGCATGAGGTCACAACCAATACTGTTGATCGTCGCGGATCGAGTGATATGCTCGGAGAAGATCCAGCTCAACGAACGAGCGCGAAACGGTGCATGAGAATTCGGTGACTTCGGCGGAGATGAGATGTTCGAAAGTTCGATGACGCGAACTCGCATCGGCCGAGTTCCTCGCACCGTCCTCGCCGCGACGGTCGGGGCCATGTTGATCCTCGCCGTGACGGCCCTGACCTCGCGCGTCGCCGTCCACATGCAGGAGCGACCCGAACAGCTTCTGATCGCGCGGCTCGGCGAAGTCTATCTCGACGGACTGTCGGCGGCGGTCGCACCCCACGTGGTGAGTGGTCGGCGCGGCGATCTCGAGAAGGCGTTGGAACGGGTCGCGACCTATCACGACGGCGTGCGCGAGATGCGCATCGCCGTTCGATCGCCGAACGGCGAGGTCCTCGCGGATCTGAAGCGCGACGAACGCTCGGCATCGGCCGCACTGCCGCCGCAGGAGGTCGACGTCGGACTGGTGGCCACCGGCGATCGCAACCGCGTCTGGGTCCAGCGTCCCCTGTTCATCGGCGACGAGCGGCGGGCGACCTTGTCGGCACAACTCGACCTCGCACCGATCCGCGAAGACCGCTTCGTCGCCGCTCTCAAGTCGCTGGCGGTCAACGCCACGCTGGCGATCGCGCTCGCCGGCGCGAGTTTCGTCCTCCTGCATCGCCTGCTGAGACCGCTGAAGCTCCTCGAAGGCGCCCTCGTCCGGGCCGCCGCGGGCGACCCCCAACCCGTTCCTCTGGAAGGGGCCGGACGGCTCAATCGGCGCATCCTGTTGCTGCTCAGGGAATACAACCGAATGACCGAAGCCTCTCTGGAGCGACGACAGCTGCGCATCGCCCAGGCCGAGCGCCTGAGAGCGGCCGATCTCGGACGTCTGGCCGCGACGATCGCCCACGAGGTGCGCAATCCGCTCGCCGGCATGCTCAACGCCGTCGACACGGCACGACGCTATCGCGACGACCGGGAGGCGGTCGCCCAGTCGCTCGACCTGCTGGAACGGGGGCTCTCGGCGATCGAGCGGGTGGTGGAGACGACGTTGTCGCTCCATCGCCCACCGACCGAAGGCCAGGACATCCGCAAGATCGATCTCGACGATCTCGAACGTTTGATCGCCCCGGTCGCCGCCCGTCGCGGTTTGCGACTGATCTGGCACGCGGACCTCGTCCGGAACCTGCCGCTGGAGAGCTCGGTCGTCCGCCAGATCGTTCTCAATCTCGCGCTCAATGCGACGGCGGCGGCCCGTCCCGGCGGCTTGGTCTCGGTGCGGATCGACGCATCGGCGGACGAACTCACCCTCGATGTCGGCGACGACGGTCCCGGTCTCGATCGGTCCATCGCCGAGCGTCTGGCGCGGATGGATCTCGACTGGATCGACACCACCGAAGGCGGCATCGGCCTGGGCGTGGTGATGCGGGCGGTCTCCTCGCTCGGCGGATCGATCGAAACACGGCGGACCGAGGTTCCGCCGATGACGACGATCGTCGTCCGCCTGCCGGTGGGGAGCGACCGGCCCGCCGTCGCGGACCCGGAAGGGGTGGCGGCATGACCCGAAGGCCGATGATCCTCGTCGTCGAGGACGACGACATCCTGGCGGCATCGCTGATGACGCGTCTGACCCTCGAGGGCATGTCTCCGGTCAGAGCGGCGACCTGCGCCGAGGCCCTCGCCGCATTGAAGGCGTCGAGCTTCGACGCGGTGGTGAGCGACATCCGCCTGCCCGACGGATCGGGCGAAGACGTCTTCTGGTCGGAACGCGCCCGCTTCGCCATGACACCGACGATCTTCGCCACGGCTTACGGCGAAGTCGAACAGGCGGTGCGACTGGTCAAGCTCGGCGCCATCGACTACCTGACCAAGCCCTACGACCTCGGCGCACTCGTCGAACGCCTGCACCGTGTGACCAGCCCCGGCGGTACCCGCCCCCGAGGCGAAATCGACGGGACGTCGGCGCCCGGTCGCCTCGCGGACACGCTGGACCGGCTCGTCGACGTCCGCGAGAACATCCTCTTCGTCGGGCCGAGCGGCTCGGGGCGCCGAACGCTCGCCCGCCTTCTCCACGATCGCTCGACCCGACGGGACGCGCCCCTGATCGAGATCGACGGAGCCTCGCTCGACGATCGCCGGCTGTTCGGCGTGGCCGATCCCGGCGGCACGATCGAACCGGGCATCCTCGATGCGGTCGGTCGGGGAACGTTGCTGATCGCCGAGGTCGCCGACATCGCGCCCGAATTTCAGGCCCGCATGCTGCGCTTCGTCGAGGAGCACCGGTATCGCCCGGTCGGGGCGACGGCCGAGCGCACATTCGACGGATGCATCGTCGCCACCCTCGGCCGCTCCACCATCGAACCGACCGTGCCGGTCGGCATCCGAACCGACCTGCTGCACCGCTTCGGTGTGATCGAGGTGGTGGTCCCACCGCTCGCCGACCGCCGCTCCGAACTCGTCGGGATCGCCGAACATCTGCTGGCGACCGAGCGCGCCGCCAACCCCGGGGCCGTCGCGACGCGATTTTCCAGCGACGCGATCGAGGCGATCGCGATCCACGACTGGCCCGGCAACATCCGCGAGATGCGCAACCGCATCGTTCGCGCCGTCCTGCTCGGCCGCAACGGGGAGATCGAAGCCGACGATCTGTTTCCGGAGCGGCCGCCCCGCGAAGAGCCCGGCGATCTCAGCCTGGACGCGGCCCGACGGGACGTCGAGCGTCAGGTCATCGAGACGGCTCTGGCGGAAAACGGCGGCCGCATCGTCGCGACCGCCAAGACCCTCGGCGTCTCGCGCGTGACCCTGTGGTCCAAGATGAAGCGCTTCGGCATCGCCCGACCGTGACGCCCCCCGACGGCACTCCGCCGGGGGAAACGACGGCAGGACCCCGCCCGGCGGCGCGAGCCGCACCGAACGTGCGCCGCCCCGTCGGATGCGGAATTCGGACTCGCGACGTCCCGATCAGGCCGACCGGACCCGGGAGAGGAAGGCGTCGATGTCGCGGCGGATGGAGGTGGTCGCCTCCATGACCGCACCCGAACCACTCGACACCGTTCCGGAAGCCGCGACGGTTCTCGCCGAAGCCTTGGTGACCTCGCCGAGCAATCCACCGACGCGCTTGACGCCCGAAGCGGCGTCGTCGACGTTCTGCGCGATCTCTCGCGTGGCGCTGTTCTGCTGCTCGATCGATGCACCGACCGCGGTGGTCAGCTGATCGATGTCGCCCATCCGCCCGACGATCTTCTTGATCGCATCGACGGCTCCCGCGGTCGCCGATTGGACCTCCGCGATCTGTGCGGCGATCTCCTCGGTCGCTTTGGACGTCTGGTTGGCCAACTCCTTCACTTCGGAGGCGACGACGGCGAAGCCGCGACCGACCTCACCGGCCCGCGCCGCTTCGATCGTGGCGTTGAGAGCGAGGAGGTTCGTCTGTCCGGCGATGTTCTGAATGAGGGCGATGACGTCGCCGATCTTGTCGGCGGCGGCAGCGAGGCTCTCGACCTCGCGGCTGGCGGCTTCGGCGTCCTGGTTGGCGGCCCCGACGATCTCCTCGGTCCGCGCGACGCGGTCCGCGATCTCGGCGATCGAAGCACTCAGTTCCTCCGCGGCGGCGGCGACGCCGTCGACGCTGGCCGTCGCCCGGTTCGAGGCGGTCTCGGCGGCCGAGATCTCCTGCGAGGTGGCTCGCGACGCGTCCTCGAGCGTCTGCGCGGTCTTGTCCATCTCGTTCGCACGCGCCCCGAGTTGGGCGATCGCGGCGGCGACCGAGCGATCGAATTCGGCGATCGAGGTTTCGATCTCGCTGCGACGCCGATCCTGCCCGGAGAACAGCCGGCGTTCCTTCTCGGCTGCGGCTTCGGCCTCCGCTTGGGCGGCCATGGCCGTCCGCGTCGCCTCGGCGGCGGTCGCGAAGGACGAGCCCAAGCGGAGCGTCAGCCAGATCAGCGTCACCGCCTGAGTGATCAGGATGACGGCGTGCAACACGACGCGGGAGAAGTCGGCGCCGTCGGGAAAGACCGCGGCCGGATAGACGAAATTCAGGGCGAGGTGATGCACCGCGACGACGCCGGCGGCCACCAGGATCGATTCCCAGCAGACCCACCCGGCGACCACCGCCAGGGCCGCGAAGAAGGCCATGTGCATGTCGATCTGCCAAGCGGTTCCGGCCGTGGCCAGCACCAGGAGACCGATCATCCCCATGAGCGCCCCCGAGGCGATCTGTCTCGCCAGCGTCCGATCCCCCCACACCACCAGCGCGCCCGACCCGATCAGCGCGAACGCGAGGCCGATCACCGTGGTCGCCACGAGATGGCGCCCCGTGACCGCAGCCGTCGCGCCGGCGACCACCGCACCGACCGGTAAGACACCGATGAACAACCGGCGAAAGGTTGCACGCAGTTCGGTGAGCCCGGTGTCGTACATCGATTTCATCCTCTCGGATCGTTGGTGGACGAGAACGACCGCGACGGTGTGATCGTGCAGGTCGCGCTCGAAGGTGCCGCCAGCACCGCCCGCGCCCCGGCACGACGCAATCGCGCGACGAAGTCACGGTCATCCCCGGCGCCGGCCCGGGTGACGACGGAATGACCATCCGCGGAGACGGCGATCAGTCTGCCGCCGGCCTCGGACATGGTCGTCAACACGTCGTCGCCGATCACCACGACGGGCTCGCTGGCCGTCGGCCACAGCGCAATCACCACCGGGGGCAGCGCGAAGACGCCCACGACCAGCACTGACAGAGAAGCACGTCGGATCGATTCGATCGGGTCCATGGCATCTACGACCCTGCGTCCCGCTGGTTACGTCGAAGTTAACTCCCCGGACGATTTGTGCAGGCGGTCTTCGCGAAGTCCTGGGTTCATTCCACGTTCTCGACGGCTGACGATTACTGTACGTCTTCCCCGTGGCGAACCGCGGTGACGTCCCCGGGCGTGGTGTGGGAGCGGTCGCCGGGAGGCGGCCGTCGTCGG
>ERZ1645187.830-NODE-830-length-30091-cov-30.623885_pt1 | contig 30091 bp, 8 predicted proteins | sample MGYA00575352_ERZ1645187 | MGnify/ENA primary metagenome ERZ1645187 (study PRJEB40837, sample SAMN11349314) | freshwater sediment metagenome | isolation source: river sediment | host: Sediment | place: India: Wazaribad , New Delhi | collected 2017-02-21 ...
GTCGCGGCGGTGGGTTCGGGGGCGCGCGCGGCGGGGCGCGGATGCGTGGGGCGGCCGAAGGTCACGCGGACCGGGGCGGGACCGGTCGCGGCGACGCTGGGCAGACGGCGTTCGGCGGCGGGTGGGGTCATCGCGGCCCTCCGGCGTCGAGGAAACGGGCGGTGCCGCTCATGCCGGGGGCGACGTCGGCGGGCCGGGTGTCGAAGCGGGCGAGGACGCGCACGGTGCGGCTGACCGGATCGACGGCGCCGGACACCGAAGTGATGCGGGCGGGATAGCGGCGGCGGGTCTCGTCGAGTTCGACTTCGAAGGTGCGGTCGGGGGCGAGGCGGTCGAGCCATTCCGACGGGACGATCGCCTGAAGCTCGGGCTCGTCGGTGCCGACGATGCGCATCAGCGGCTGGTTCGGTGCCACCACCTCGTGGGTCGCGGCCATGCGCTCGGCGACGACGCCGTCGAAGGGGGCGGCGATGACGCAGGTCGCCTCCTTGGCCTTCAGGCTCTCGGCCTCGGCGGCGGCCTTCTCCATCTCGAACTGGGCCTGACGCACGGCATAGACGCCGGCAGCGCCCATCTTCTGGAGCTGGCGGGCGGTCTCGTGGGCGTTGCGGTGGAGGTTGACGGCGGCGGTGGCGGCGGCGAGCTCGGCGCGGGTGCGGCGGCAGTCGAATTCGACGAGGCGGGTGCCGGCGGCGAAGCGATCGCCCTCGCGCAACGGCATGGCGACGATGCGGGCGTTGATCTCGGCGCTGATCGAAACGGTCTTCTCGGCCTTGACCACGACGGCGACGGAGAGGTCGCGCGGGCGGGGCGCTTCTCGGGTCGAGGTCGGGATCGAGCCGACGCGGATCGGGTCGACGTCGCCGGAGCGCAGGGAGAGGCCGGCGAAGGCGGGATCGGCGCGGCGCGCGGTTTCGGGGGTGGCGCGGGCGGCGCGGGCCGGGCGCGGTTCGTCGCGCCATCCCGGCGACGGCACGAGATGGGAGCTCACCACGACCACGGCGGTGACCGCGACGGCGCCGAAGAGCAGGCGTTCGTTCATCGCGTGACCTCCGCGGCGGGGGCGGCGCGCTCGGCGACGCGGACGAAGGCGATCGGGCCGGCGAGCACGCGGGCCTCGGTGGCGCGCAGGTGGGCGGCGAGGGCCTCGGGCGGCACGCCGGCGAGGCGGCCGGTCTCGGCGAGATCGACGCCGAAGCTGGTCAGAACGGCGGCCCAGGCGCCCTGGACGTCACCCCAGGCGGCGTCGCGGCGGGCCTCGGCGAGGAGGGCGTTCATGCGTTCGCGGGTGGCGGCCTGGGAGCCGACGCGGCCGACTTTCGCCTGAGCCGCGGTCTGTAGCGCCAGACGCAGCTGGACCTCGGAGAGGCGGCCGAGGGTCGACCATTCGGTGCGGCTCTGGTCGAGGCGCGACAGGGCGACCTGGGCCTGCAACACCAGAGCGGCGGCGAGGGCACGGGTGCGGCGGCGGTCGAGTTCGGCCTTGGCCTCGATCGTGGCGGAGCGGGCGGGGTACTGGATCACCTTGACCAGCTGCCACGAGGCGCGGGTGGCGAGCGACAGCCAGCCGTGATTGAGCAGATAGGGGTTGGCATCGAAGGAACTGCCGCCGGCCAGCTCGAGGTTGGGGAAGAGCTCGAGGAGGGCGATGCGCGCCTCTTCGGCGGTGATGCGTTCGTCACCGATGGCCTGACGGATCTCCGGCCGGTTCTCGATCACCGCCTGGGCGAGGGCGGCGAAGTGCGGGCGCGACACGGTGGGCACACGGCCGGCACCGGTGCGGGCGAGGCGCAGAGGCACGTCGGGCGGCCAGTTCATCAGGCTGCGCAACTGGTCCTCGGCGCCGACGAGGAGGCGGCGCTGCTGATCGAGTTCGCGGCGGATCGACAGGAGGTCGCGCTCGGCGGTCAGGGCCTCCATCGGATCGGTGAGGCCGGCGGCGCGCAGGCGATCGGCGGCGTCGATCGAGCGGTTCATCTCGGCGTCGATGCGGGCGAGGCCGGCGTCGAGGGTCTGGGCGGCCAGCGCGCGCCAGAAGACGGTGCGGGTCTGTTCCACCAGCAGGGCGGCGGCGCGGCGCTGCTGGTCGGCGGCGGCATCGGCGCGATGGCCGGCCTGACGGGCGCGGAAATAGGAGATGCCGAAATCGAGCACGTTCCACGACACCGCCATCTCGCGGCTGCGCGACACCCGCTCGGAGGAGACGGCGGCGGCCGACAGGGCCGAGGGGTTGGCGGCGGGGGCGCTGGAGGCGGCGGCGACGTTGGAGCGGGCGTAGACCTGGGAAGAGGCGACGAAGCCGGGCAGCATCTCGACGGTGGCGAGCCCGGCCTCGGCCTCGGCCAGCATGCGGGCCATGCGTTCGGCCTCGAGGTCGCGATTGAAGAGGAGGACGCGGGCGATCGCCGCGTGAACGTCGATCGGTGCGTCGATCGCACGTCCTTCCGAGACGAGACGGGCCTGGAGAGCGTTCGGCGTGGAGATCGAGCCGGTCGTCTCGGGAGATCGCGCGGCACATCCCGCCAGTCCGACGACGGCGATCCACGCGATCGATCCGAATACTCTTCCGACGATGTTACGCATGACACTCACGGGCCGCCGTTTGCCCAATTCATAGGTTGATAACCTTAACCCCGGGTAAAGTCGGCGGTGGGTGGGACTGCGTCTCTCCTCGTTCTCAGGCGGGGCGCGGGTGCGGGAGACGGGCGCGCGCGATCACGCGACGGGTCGGCGATCGGAGCGGGGCGCTCCGAGCGATGCCGATCGACGACGGGCGATCCGGGTGGGTGGGCCTCATACCCGGCACATGAAATTCGGACTCGTCCGAATTTCATGTGCGTGACGGCCTGATCGGCCGACGCCCGGTCGGGCTTGCCTTCGCCCACGACGTTTCGAAAGGGTCGAAACTTCGTGAGCTCGGTATCACTCGAACTTGACGGTCAGGCGGTAGTAGACGAACGGGTCGTGGCGACCGAGCTCGGTGGTGGTCGGGGCGGCGACCGACAGGTCGGAGACGATACGGTTGTCGTGGTCCCAGGTCACGCCGGCGCCGACCGAGGTCAGGGTGATGCGCGAGGGGTGGGTCGCCCAGACGGTGCCGGTGTCGACGAAGCCGTAGAGGTCGAGGCCCTTGACCCAGTCGGCGAGGCTGCGATGCAGCTCGAAGGCGGCGGTGTAGCCGGAATGGCCGGCGACGCCGCTGGTGGGATAGCCGCGCACGGTGGTCGGACCGCCGATCTGGAACAGTTGATCGCTGGCGAGCGAGGTGGTGTCGGACCATTGACCGGAACCGGCCACCGACAGCGAGAAGTTCCACGGCAGGTGCAGCACCGCCGAATAGGTGCCGCCGAACAGATGGAAATCGATCGGCGCGCCGCCGAGGGCGAAGCGGGTCTCGGCCACGGTCCAGTTCGGCGAGAGGCTCGCCTGGATCAGTCGCCCGGTGTAGGACAGGGTCGCCCCGAGGGTGTATTTCCGGGTGGTGTCGTCGGAGATGTCGATGCCGCTCTGACGCGAGCGCGACCGGCTCTCGGTCACCGCGGCATTGGCCAGCAGGGCCCAGGTGCCGTCGATCCACAGCGGTTGGCTGAGGTTGACGCCGTAGCTCTCCGATCGCCCGCGGATGTGCAGATCGGCATAGGCGCCGCGATAGACGCGGATGGAACCCATCGATCCGCTGACGCCGATGCGGCCGCCCCAGGGGTTGAACGGGGTCGAGTAGGCGAGGTTGCCGTTGAGGTTGCCCTCGGCCACCACGCCGTAGCCGGTGACCTTGTCGTCGAGGCCGAACAGACCGTTGCGCTGGAAGTGGGTGCCGAGCTGGTACTGGCCCACCGCCTCGACACCCTGGTCGTCGGTGAAGATCTGCAACTGGTTGGTCGGCGGCTCCAGCACGGCGAGGTGGATGTCGGTCAGACCGAAGTTGGCGCCGGGTTGGAGCGAGGCCTGGATCTGGGCGGAGCGGGTCTTGTTGAACCACGCCACGTCGCGCTCGAGCGCCGGTACGTCGACGACGCCGCCGGCCGGGGTCGTCACGACGGTGGTGGCCGCCTCGGTGGGCAGACGGGTATTGCCCTGGACGTCGACCTTGCCGAGCCGGCCCTCGACCATGGCGATGCGCAGCTCGCCCTTGCGCAGGTCCTGCGCCGGCAGATAGGCCAGCGCGGTGATGACCCTGCGTTCGGCATAGAGGTCGTTGACCGCCTTCAGCAGTTGCTGAACGCCGGCGTCGTCGACGTCGCGGCCGACGTAGCGGGCGGCGATCGCCTCCAGTTCCGCCGGGGTGATGAACTGCGAGGGGTCGAAGACGACGCGGTTCAGACGGAAGGTGGCGCCGCCGGTCGGCGGGATCACCGCCTGCGGCGGCACCGGCCCGATCACCGCCGGGCCGCTGGTGGCGGCGGCGTTGCGCCGCTCGATCGCCTGCTGGTCGCGCCGGCTCTCGCCGAGGACCGCGCCGGCATCGGGGATGGGCGCCACCTGCGCCAGGGCGGGAACGGCCGGGGTGCCGAGGAGGCACCCGACCAGGAGGGACACGGTCACTCGCGAATTCTGCACGTCCAGTCCCCCGTCCCCGCTGACGCCATACTTCCGGCCGGAGCGACTCACGGCGCCGCCTCCTCGAGATCCACGACGTTGACCGCCGGCCCCGAGATCGGAGGCTTCGTGGATTCGCGCCTCAAGACTTCCAACACCCGGTCGAAGGTTTCAATCCGGAAAGCACCTCTGGCGAGTGGTTCGACGTCGGTCCAATCGAAAAGCGGCGTGATGTTGCCGTTATGGCTCATCCGGCCGAGGTCGCGTTGCAGGTCGCCGCCGTCGGTTCCGGTGTCGAGCGTGGCGCTCGGATCGGAGCGGATGACGAAGGCGTTGGTCCGCGTGGTCATGCCGTTCTGGTCGAGGAAGAACGAGCGACCCGGCCGGAACAGCTGGACGGTGTAGCCGAACTGCGGCGCGGCGCTCAGATTGTCGACCAGGATGGTCGCCGCCGCGGTCTGCAGCCCGAACACGCCGCCGATGACGGCGTCGGCGATCGACACCGAGCCGGCCGTCGTCACCAGCGTGACGTCGGTCTCGGCGAGATGCGGCATGGTCACGCCGTTGACGGCGTCGACCTGCACCATCGCCTTCGTCCCCATCGCTCCGCCGGCACCGGTCAAGGTCAGGCCGAGCGGGGCGGTCGCGGTCGTGGACTGACGCAGCATCGCCACGTCGACGGTCCGGGCCGCGAACGCGGCATCGGTCGTCACGGTCGCCGTCTCGAGGGTGGCGGCGCCGTTGGCCCGCACCACCAGTTCGCGGGCGTCGACCGTCCGCAGGGTGGCGTCGGCGGCGACGTCGACCGACAGCGCCTCACCGCGCAGGCGATCGATTCGGGCCGAACCGCCGGCCTCGATCCGCAGGTCGGTCGAGGCCTCGACCCGGGTCCAGGCGACGTCGGCGGTGGTCGACTCGAGCGACACCGCACCGAGCTGCGAGGAGACCTCGGCGCCGGTGTTCAGGCCGCGGGCGGCGAGCGAGACGTCGCCCATGGCGTAGACGGTGCCGCCGTGGAGTGTGCCGCCGGCGGTCACCGCGACGGCGCCGTCGGAGCCCGTCCAGCCGAGATCGACGTCGCTGCCGGCATCGATCTTCACCCGGCCGGAGCCGGTGACCTGGTCGAAGGTGGCGGTGGTGCCGGCGGTCGCCTCGAGGGCGGTGGCGGCGGACACCGTCGCCATGTCGATGGCACCGGCGGTCGAGGTCAGGGTCAGAGCCCCGGTCTGGGCGCGGACGATGTTGGTGCCGGTGCCGACGATGCCGGTCTTTCCCGACACCGAGGCGTCGGTCCAGGCGGTCAGCGAGGTGCCGGAGACGGAGCCGTCGTGCGAGGCGACGGAGATCGCCCCGTGATTGGAGACGAGGGTGGCGAAACCGATGTCGCCGTCGGCGTCGAGCCGCATGGCGTCGCCGCTCTCGGCCCAGGCCGCGGTCAGGCCGCCGGTCCCGGCGGTGGCGACGAGCGCACCGTCGGCGATCCCGCTGCCGAGGACGAGGCGATCGGTCGCGGCGAGGCTCATGTCGCCGCCGCTGGTGGCCCGCAGCACCGAGAGCGAACCCGGCGCATGGAGGTAGACGCCGCCGGTGGTAGCGGTCGCCCGCACCGAACCGTCGCTGGTGACTTCGATCGGCGTGGCCGTCGTGCCGATGGCACCGTGGGCGGTGAGGTCGACGAGGGCGAGGGTTGCGCCGGCCGCGGTGTGCAGGCCGACGGTGTCGCCGTTCATCCGGATCGAACCGCCGAGCGAGGTGACGGAGATCACCGTTTCGCGGCTGCCGACCGGCACTTCGGTGCTGTCGATGCGGCCGAGGGTGACGGTCTCGGTCGCGTCGATGGTGATGTGGTGCCCGGCGACCAGCGACGAGCCGGCGGCCTGGGCGAAGGTCTCGCTCTCGAGGTCGACGTCGCCGTTCATCGCGGTGACGACGGCGTTCGCGGCGAGCCCGAGGCCGTGGTCGGAGCGGGCGACGAGGTCGCCGCCGACCGTGAATGTGCCGAAGCGGCCGGATTGGGCGGTCTGCGCGCTCTGGGTCGGGATGGAGATCCAGGCGGAGCCGCCGGCGGTGCCGGAGATGGTGCCGGTCGAGCCGACCTGCACCCGCAGGGGATCGCTCGCGCTCGAGCCGACGTTCACCGCGGCGGCGAGCGCCAGATCGTCGGCGGCGATCGCGACGCCCGGCAGGGTCGCCACGATCGATCCGGCGGTGGCGGCGAAGGAGGCGAGACCACCGGCATAGATGCGGCCGATCCGGGCCGTGCCGGTGTCGGTGGCGAGGTAGAGATTGCCGCCGGCCTGGGCGGAGGCGAGGATGCCGCCGGCGCGGTAGACGAGGGCGCGATCGGCCGAACCGATGTCGCCGTTGCCGGCCGCGAGGGAGACGTCGCCGCCGGCCACCACCTGGGTGGTGCCGCTGGTCGCCGCCGCCTTCAGACCGTCATAGGCCTGGAGGTCGACGCTGCCGCCGGCCTCGACGTGCCCGACGTTGAACGAGGTGCCCCTGGTGCCCTGGAGGTAGACCGAGGCGGCCGCGTCGACGTTCAGCGTGCCGGTGGCGGCGACGAACACCGGCGACACCTGGGTGAAGGCGAAGCCGGTGACGGTGGCGCCGCCGGGCAGATCGTCGATGGTGGTGCCATCGGCGAGGGCGGCGCCGGTCGCATCGGTGCCGATCAGGGCGACCGAACCGGGGGTCGTCGCCGAGGCGATCACCGCGAGGTCGGAGGCGGCGAGATCGGTGTTGCGGATGGCGTCGAGGGTGATGGTCACCGGTGCGGCCAGTCTGCCGACGCTGCCGTCGCCGGAGGTGACGATGGTGACGTCGTGGCCGGAGATGTTGGCCGTGCCCGAACCGATCACCGCCTGCGCCGGACGCAGGGCGGTGAGCGAGATCGCCTGGACGATCTCGCGGGTGGTCCACCGGGTGCCGCGGGTCAGCGCGGCATAGGTGTCGCCGGTGGGGTCGACCGTGTAGGTGGCGCGCGAGGCCGGGTCGACCTCGACACTGGTGCGCCAGTCGCTGCCGTAGGCCTGGGCGAAGGTCGAGGCGTAGGTCTGGTACTGGGCATTGGCCCAGACCTGGACCTGGGCATCGGTGGCGGAGGCGACGCCGAGCGCCGCGGAGGCCCGCGAGCGATAGGCGGCGATCTTGTCGGCGGCGAGGACGAAGGTGCCGTTGGTCGCGTCGGCGCGATCGGCCCAGGCCTGCACCTCGCCGTCGGTCGGGGCCACCCAGGCCTTGGTGCCGTCGGCGGCAGCGCGGGCCGCGGCGGCGCTGGCGCTGTCGGCGAGGCCGCGGTAGAGCGTCAGTTCGTTCCCATCGAGCGGGGTGGTGGTGGTGGTGGAACGCACCGTCCCGTTGACCTTCAGGGCGTCCCAGGAGGCGAGATCGATCGCCACGAGCGATTCGAACTGCGCCACCGCCGCCGTCGTGGCGGCATCGGCATCGCTGCCGGTCAGGCCGAGCCGCCGCGAGACGGAGGCGATCTGATCGGGGGTGAGGGTCTGCGCCGCCGTCTGGTCGGTGGCGTCGTAGAGGCCGCCCGAGGTCACGGTGATGGCGACGTCACCGGCGGTGGAGACGATCTGGTCGACCAGCAACGGACCGCCGACCTGCTTCAGGCCGATGTCGCGCAGGGCCGAGACCGTGACGATGCCGTGTTCGACGCCGCCGTTGGCGAGCGTGGTCGGATTGGCCGAGATCACCACCGGGGTGTCGAGGGCCCCGACCGACCCGTAGGAGCTGGTCAGCGCGATGTCGCGGGCGGCGACGTTGACGCCGTCGCGGGTGGGGGTGCCGGCGCGGATGGAGCCGGTGGCGGCGATGGTGACGTCGCCCCAGGTGGTCGCCCCGGCGCTCACGGTCGCGGCGGACACGGTGCCGAGGGTCACGTCGCCGGTGGCGGCGAGATGGGCGCCGGCGCTGCTCGCCGTGACGTCGAGGGCGCCGGTGATCGGCGAACCGGTCTCAGGCACGAAGTCGGTCATGGTGACGTGGATCGGCGCGGTCGTGGTGCCGACCGAGCCGGTCGGGGCCGACAGGGTGAGGTCGTTGGCGACGATGCGGGTGTCGGCGGCGGCGGTGATGCTGCCGGCGGTGGTGGCGACGGTGGTCCGGCCGGTCGGGTTGACGAGGTCGCCCGACAGGGTGACGCCGGAGATGCTGTCGACCGAGATCGTCCCGCGGGCGTTGCCGGCGAAGGTGATGGCGAACGGATTGTCGACCTTGGCCGACATCGTCAGCGTCACCGACAGGTCGGTGGCGACCGAGTAGTTCCACTGCGACGGATTGCCGAAGCGCGAGTCGCCGGCCGACCAGGTGTAGGCGGCGTTCTCGGTGCCGGTGATGGTCTCCACCAGGGCGATCGACTTCAGGCTCGGGTCGTTGACCAGCCAGCCGGGATTGGTCGCTTCGGAACCGAGGACGTTGCCGTAGCGGTCGACCGGGACCCAGGGGTTGGTGGCGGTTCCGGTCACGAAGTGGAAGCCGTCGGCGTAGGACGAGGTGATGGTGCGACGTGCCTCCGCGGTCATCGCCCACACGTAGCGCTCGCCTTCGAGCGGGGTGTAGGTCGAGGAGGCCCCGGCACCGGCGGGCGTCACGTTCAGGGCGGTGGTTCCCGCGGCGAGCGGATCGGCGCCGTCGTGGGTGAGCCAGGTCGTGGTCTTTCCGGTGTTCGGCGAATAGACCCAGGTGGTGGTGTTCCACGCCGTCGATCCGTCGCCCTGGAGGCCGTCGGCCTTCAGGGTGTCCCAGATCGTCACGCGGGCATCGGCGGCGGCGGCATTGGACACGCCGGTCGAGATGCCGGCGAGCTCCAGCCCGAACTTGCTGGTGTTCTCGACACTCACCGAGCCGTAGCCGGAATTGACCCGGATGTTGCCGGCGGTGTTGGAGGAGATGATCGCGCCCTTCAGCGTCACGCTGCCGCCGCCCGAATAGGCGTCGACGACCGGGACGACGAGCTTGTGGCTGGTCCAGTCGAAACGGGCCTTGATGTCGTCGTTGATCTTGCCGGAGGCGTCGGTCGTGGCGACGTAGAGCGGGATCCATCCGCCCGCGGCGATGAAGCGATCGATGACGACGTCGGCGCCGTCGCCGATGACCACGGTGCGGTCGGTCGCCGTGCCGGCTTGGATGGTGCCGTTGACGTCGATGACCGCGGCGTCGATCGACACCGTCCGCGCCTTCAGGAGACCGACGGTCGCGGTCTGCCGGGTGGCGTCCATGGTGTAGACCGTCGGCACCCAGCTCAGGGTCGGATAGTAGCGATTGGTGAAGTAGAGCGCTTCCACCCAGTTGGCCGGGTGGTCGAACTCATAGCCGTAGACCGGCGACAGCGATGGATTTCCGCACGAGACGTACATCGTGCACCAACCCGAATAGAACCGGGTGACGTTGTCGTTGCCGAGGCTGCCGGAGGCGGATTCGCCGCGCGGATGGCCGTAGAGATACTCCATCAGCGCAGTGGCCTGAGCCGCCGCATCGGTCGTAGCGGTCGAGGTGGCGAGGTCGAGGGCAGCGTCGTAGATGCCGTTGACCGCCGCCCAAACGAAGTAGCCGGCCGGATCGAGCCCGGTCGTGCCCGGGGCGTGGTCGGGGTAGAAGATCGCGTTGGCCCATTCGGCAGAGATGCTGCCTCCGACCGAATAGAAGGCGCTGCCGGTCACGGTCGCGGCCCCTTCCGGCGCGATCAGGTAGCTGTTCAGGCTGTCGATCTCGCCGCCGGCGATGGTGATGTCGCCGTGGTCGTTGGTGAGGATGACCGAGCCACCCTTGTCGGAGACCTTGCCGTCGACCACCAGGGTCGGGCCGACCCCGGCGACGGAGGTCACGGCGAGGGTCGTCGGATCGATCCGCTTCTGCGACGCCGACGTGACGTGGATGTCGATGACCGGTTCGGCCCAGCCGCTCTCCACGAAGGTGATCGACCCGGCCGAGTTGCGGCCGGCCGCGCCGTCGAACTGGACGACGCCGCCCTGGGCGTTGGGAATGGTGGCGTCGGTGACGACCAGCGCCATTTCCGAAGCATTGGTGACGTCGATCCGCGCCTTGCCGCGGGCTTCGACCCGGCCGCTGCCGTCGAGGCGATCGGCGCCGATCGAAACCGTGCCGCCGGAGGCCCACATCGGCCCGAGGACGATGGCCGGATAGGTGGTGCCGCCCGTCCCGCCGGTGAGGGTCGAGGCGGTGACCGAGACCGGCAGATCACCGGTCTGGGTGACGCTGCCGTCGGCGGCGATGGTGACGGCCAGATCGGAATGGGTGCCGGCGACGACCGAGCCGTCGATGGTGACGTGGGAATCCGCCGTGGTCGAACGCTTGCTCACGCCGTCGACGATCGGGATGAACCCGAGGATGAAGCCGTGGCCGATGCCGTCGGCTTCGGCCGATGCGGCGTGATAGGCGCCGATGGTGACGTCGCGCCCGGCGCGCGCCTCGGCGCCGCCGGCGATCTTCACGCTCGCGTCGGTCTCGACCACGCTCGAGGCCTCGGCGATCGGGATGGCGACGACGCCGATCGAGAAGGCCTGCGCATCGGCCACCGCCCGGACGTATCCGTAGTCGTTGCCGGCCACGTACATGCCGGCAGTGACGTCGAGATTGCCGAGCGCCAGGATGTCGTCGGAGGCGCCGATGTCGATCGCTTCGACGTTGGTGACGCGAGCCGAGGCATAGGCGGCGCCGACCGCTCCCAGACCGCCGGTGCTGGCGCCGGCCGACACGGTGGTCTCGGAGATCGTGTAGGTCGCCAGATCGATCTGGCCCTGGGCGGTGAGGGTGTCCTCGGCGCCGAGCCGGATGCGATTGCCGAAGTGCACGTCGAGCGACGACGAGGACGCGCCGCCCTGAATGGCGCCGTAGGAGGTCAGATCGACGGTGTCGGAGCCGCTCATCGAGGAATGGGCGACGACGGCGATCGAACCGGTGAGGGCGGAGGCGCGATGGCCGGCGCTCAGCGTCACCGAGCGCCCGAGATCGATGCTCGCCTCGTCGGTGCCGGCGGTGGTCCAGCCGGCGCCGATGGAGATGGTGCTGGTGGCGGCGGATCCGTTGATGGCGCCGCCGGAACCGGCGACCGCACCGGAGCCGCGGTCGACATAGGCATCGTGGGCGGTGATCGCCAGGACCGGGGTGCAGAAGCTGCCGCTGCAGGCGTCGAGCCCGTCGCCGAGGGCGTTCAGCGTGGTGTCGTCGAGCAGGTCGACGGCGACCGTGACGTGGCCGACGTGGGTCGCGCCGGCACCGCTCGCTCCGATCACCGCCGCGTTGGTGGAATCGGCGCGTTCGGAGAAGGAATCGGTGTGTTCGGCCGAAACGGTGATCGACGAGGCGTCGATCGTGCCGCCGACGGTGGTGGTGACCCGGCTGGAGTCGACGGTGACCGCCGACGAGCCGTTGCCGGCGAGGGCGCCGCCCGAGCCGGCCCAGGCCGATGCGGTGACGAGGTCGGTGCCGGACGCCGCCACGGTGACGGTGTTGGTGCCGAGGTGGATCTCGCCGTCGAGTAGCACGGCCGGACGCGAGATGTGCGTCGCGGCGTCGACGGTGACGTCGGTGGCGGTCTCGGCGCGGGCGTCGGCCACGACCGCACCGGCGGCGACGAAGCCGAGGCTCGCGCCGTAGGAGCGCGCCCGGCCGTCGGTGGTGTTGGTCGCGATGATCGCGACGTCACCGGCGTCGTCGAAGGTCGCGCCGGCAGCGTTCCAATGGCCGGCGGTGATGGTGTCGCCGACGAGGCGGGTGGCGACGTGCGCCCCGTTCTCGACGCGGGCGTCGGTCGCGGTGGCGCCGAACAGGAGGCCGCCGGAGGCGCCGCGTGCCATCGCTTCCACGGTGTTCGGTTCACTGGCGCTCGCCGCGACCCGCAGGTCGCCGACCACCAGAGACGAATCGACCAGTTGCGTCGATACCGTCGGGGCGACGGTGAGCGAGGCCATCGAATAGCCGACGCCGACGCCGGCGGCGACGGCGATGCCGTCCGCCGTCCCGCCGACCCGATCGGTGGCGGAGGCGGAGATCACCGTGGCTCCGGTGGTGTCGATGGTCTCGTCGGCGACGCGGGTGGTGATGGTCGGGTCGAGATCGACGGTGACCACCGAGCCGGCGACGGCGGCGCCGATGCCGCCCTGGGCCGCCAGGGTGTAGCCGGAGACGTCGTCGTCCTCGGTCGCGGTGACGGTCACCGTGCCGGTGCGACCGTCGGTGTCGCCGCCGATCGAGCCGCCGGAAACCGTGGTGGCGACCGAGCCGCCGAGATCGACGGTCACGGAGGAGACGCCGACGGCGGCGACGCCGGCGAGACCGGCGGTGCCGGCCGTGGCCGTGACGGCGCGCGTCAGCGCGGCGCCGACGGCGACCGAGCCGGCGGTGGCGGCCGAACCGTCGTCGGTGACGAGCGCGGCGTCTTCGACCCGCGCGGCGACGTCGGAAGTGTCGGTGACCACCACGACGGCGGCTTCCGCCGCGACGCCGGTGGCGGCGGCGCCGACGAGGCCGATCGCCTGCACCGTTTCGGTGGTGGTGGCGTTCACGGCGATGGTCGGTGCGGTGACGCTGCCGCCGGTGATGCGCGCGGTGTTGGAGGTGTCGATCGCGTCGACCACCACGCCGGCACCGACGGCGACGACGCCGAGGGCCACGCCGCCGGCGGTCGACTTCAGGCCGATCGCATCGAGGCTCTTCACCGCGACCGCATGGCCGGCGGTGACGGTTCCGCCGAGCGAGGCGGAGATGCCGCGCGGGGTGGTCGAACCGGAGATCGCGGCGAGGCTCTTGCCGAGGCCGACGCTCGACTTCCTGGCCTGGACCGCGGAACTGGTGTCGGTGATGCCGGAGTTGCCGTTCGCCGAGGTGTCCGATCCGCTCGAGGTGGTGCTCTGGAGGTCGTGGTCGGCATCGCCGTTGGTGAAGCGATCGTCGGCCTCGCCGACGACGGAGTCGGTCTTGCCGGTTCCCGAACCCAGACGTTCGTTCTGGCTCGCGTCCGGCCCGTCGCCGACCGCGATCACCGAGACCGAGGCGGCCAGACCGGCCACGCCGGCACCGAGCGACACGACGGTGGAGGACACCGCGCGGTTCGACAGGGCAGCGACGAGGACGTCGTTCTCGGCGTGGACGTCGGCGCCGTCGGCGATCCCGGCGGCGGTCGTATTGGCCAGGACGACCAGATCGAGGGCGCCGCCGACGCCGGCCGCGCCGATGCCGGCGGCGCCGTCGAAGGTGGCGATCACGGTGTTGTCGCGGGCGGTGACGTCGACCGACTGGGCGCTCGAGAGGGCGACGCCGAGGCGGGCCGCGGTGGTCGCGTTCGCCCGATCGATCGCCGCGCCGGAGCCGATGAAGGCCTCGGTGTCGGTCTTCACCGTCTCGACCGAAACCACGCCGCCGAAGCCGAAGCCGGCGCCGCCGCCGCCGGCGGCGACCGCCGACACGGCGACTTCGGAGGAATCGGCGGCGACCAACACGCCGTGGGTCGGCGTCGTGGTCGAAAAGCCGGTGCCGTCCCAGGTCGAACGCACCGCGCCGGTGCCGTTGCCGAGGGCGGTGACCGAAGCCGCACCGATGGTGGCTTCGGTTGTCTTGTCGAAGAGGTCGATGCCGACGCTGACGCCGAGGCCGGCGGCGCCGAAGCCGATCGCCAGTCCGCCGGCCGCCTGGGTCGAGCGGGTCCGGTCGGCGGCGGTGACCACGACGTCGCCACCGGCGGCGACCGTGGTTCCGTCGGGGCTCGTGCCGACGTTCGGGTCGATGGTGGCGCGGGTGACGTCGGTGACGGCGAAGCCGGTCGCCGCACCGGCGGCGGCCACGGTGCCGGAGGCGGCCAGACCGATGGCGCCGCCGATGAAGGTGTCGGCGTTGTCGGCGGAGACCACGACGTCGTCGCGGGCCGCGACCGTGGCGCCGGTGCCGATGTCGGCGAGGGTGGTCACGGTCATGACCGCGATGTCGGCGCCGGCGCCGATGCCGGCGGTTCCGCCGATGCCGGCGGCGCCGACGAAGCCGAGCACGTATTGATCGCTCGCGGCGGCCACGGTCACCGACTGATCGAGGCTCGAGGCGGTCGAGACGTTCTGATTGATCCGGGCTCCGGCTCCGATGCCGGCATGGGTCGTCACCTCGATGATCGGGGTGCCGGCACCCAGGCCGACGCCGACCGTGCCGCCGACGCCGCCGGCGGCGGCGACCGCCCGCTCCGAAGTGCGGTCGGTGGCGTTGACGATCACGCCGTGGGCGCGGGTGGTGGTCGGGGCGACGGTGCGCTCGTTCAGGAGCATCAGCACCGCCTGGGCGACGGCGGCATCGGTGGTGATGGTCTCGCCCTCGCCGGCCGCGGCGGTCGAGCCGATCGGGGTCGACGTGGCCAGGGCGCCGCCGAGTTTGGAATCCGAGCCATAGGCGCCGTAGAGGCCGTGCCAGGCGGTGACGACGTCGCGACCGGCGCCGAACCCGTCGGCGTCGACCTCGGCGCCGGCGTCGATGGTGGCGCTGACGGTGCGGTCGATCAGGGTGATGCCGACCGAGGCACCGATGCCGGCGGTGCCGCCGATGCCGGCGGCACCGACCACGCGGGTGGTGTCGGAGGCGTCGTCGGCCAGGACGGCGACGTCGCCGTGCGCGGCCACGTCGGTGTGGCCGGCGATCGCGGCGGTGGTGGCGCCGGAGAGCGAATAGACGGAGACCGCACCGGCGAGGCCGGCCTCGCCGCCGATGCCGGCGCCGGCGACCAGTGCGGCGACGGTTTCGGCTGCGGCGGCGTCGACCACGACGTCGCCGGTGACGGTCACACGGGTGGTGCCGTCGGCGGCGGCGGTGCCGTTCTCGGCCTTCTCACCGAGCAGGGCGCGGGTGTTCTTGGTGAAGACGTCGACGGAGGCGCCGGCGCCGGCGCCGGCGGTGCCGCCGGCGGCCAGGGCTCCGGCGAAGTCGAAGATGGTGGTGGTGTCGGCGGCGTGCACCACCAGATCGGCATCGGTGCCGGTGGTGGTGATGGTGGCGCCCTGGCCGATCCAGGCGGTGGTGGTGTCGGTGACGATGGTCGAGGCGACACCGGCGCCGAGAGCGATCCGACCGCCGGCCGCACCGGCGACGGCGATGTCGAGGACGGTCTCGTGCGCCTCGGCGTCGACCGTGACGGCACCGACCGCATCGACCCGGGTGCCGGCGTCGATGCCGGCTTCGGTTCCGGCGGTGAACACCGTGACCGAGGCGGCCGCGCCGAGCCCGTTGGAGCCGCCGATCGCCGCACCTCCGGCGAAGACGAAGCCGGCATAGGTCTCCCGTGCGGCGACGTCGACCGTGCCGGTCGAGGTGAGGATCGCATCGGACCCGACCAGGGCCGTGGTGTCGACCGTGACGATCACCGGCGAGGCGACGCCGGCGAGCGCGTTGGAGCCGCCGGCCGCGCCGGTGGCGCCGAGATCGAAGATGGTCTGGGAAGCGGTCGCCTCCACGGCGATCGAACCGGCGGTGACCGTGGTCGGCGCCGCGGCGTTCGAATCGAGGAGGGCGCGGGTGTCGTTGCCGACGACGGTGACGACGGCGGTGCCGCCGGCCCCGTTCTGCGCCGAGACCGAGAGGCCGGCGGCGATGCTCAGGAGATCGAAGTCGTCCGTGGCGGCGACCTTCACCGCACCGCCGGCGCCGAGACGTGCACCGGCGACGACGGTCGCCTCGGTGGCGACGTCGCTGACGACGACGGCGGCGTTGCCGACGATTGCGGTGGAATCGGCGGCGGAGATGCTGCCTTCGAAGAGATCGATGGTCTGGCGGTTGTCCGCCGTGACCGAAATCGTGGTCGCACCGCCGACGGTGCCGTTGCCGAGGGTCGCCTTCACGGCGCCGTCGTCGATCAGGACGGCGACCGACAGGCCGTAGCCGGACCTGCCCTTGGCGAGCGCGCCGGTGAGCGAACGCATGGTGACGTCGCTCTTCGCGGCGACGTCGACCGCACCGGTGGTGTCGATCGCGCCGCCGGAGCCGGTGCGCGCCGTCACCGTGTCGGCGACGTACTGGATGGCGAAGGAGCCGGAGAAGGCGGTTCCGCTCGCCGAAACGCCGGTCAGGGCCTCGGTGTAGTAGTTGTTGCGCCCGAGCAGGGCGTCGCTCTCGGCGTCGTCGCCGATCTGCTTCACGGTGGCGGAGACGTCGGTGACGTCGGCCTGCTTCAGGTCGTCGAGCAGCGTGTCGAGCAGGGCGAGCGGGGCGTCGACCCGCTGGGTCTGCGCGCTCACCTCGAGGCCGGCCGCGGTGATCGAGACGTGGTCGCCGAGGGTGGCGGAGCGATCGTCGAGCGAAATGATGGCGGCGATCGAGGCCCCGGCCCCGCTCGATCCGGTCCCGCCGGAGCCCGTACCGGTGCCCGTACCGGTGCCCGTGCCCGTGCCGGTGCCCGACCCGGCGCCGGACTTCACGCCGGCCCAGGCCTTGGCCGACAATTCGGAGCGGTTCACCGCGGCGACGTCGACGGTGCCGGCGCGGGCGGAGGTCGAGCCGATGGTCACGTCGTCGCCGATGCCGGCGGTGGTCTCGGCGGTCGACATCGCGACCGCCAGCGATCCGGCGACGCTCAGGCTCTTGCCGCTGGCGCCGGAGATCGCTTCGGCCGACAGTTTGGTCGCATGGGTGGCGTCGGGCGCCACGGCGCTGGTCGCGGTCACGTCGACGTCGCCGACGCGCACGATGCGCACGCCGTTGCCGATCCGCGCCGCGGTGGTGTCGTCGATCAGGTCGAAGGCGGCGCCGATGGCGATGTCGGCACTGCCGTCCGCGGCGACGCTCTTGCCGCTGCCGAGGGCGGAGCTGGCGAGACCATTCGAGGCGGTGATCGCCAGATCTCCGCCGAGATCGAAGGTCGCGCCGACGCCTTCGACGGTGGCGACGGTGCGGTCGCCGACCATGGCGGCGCCCAGCGCCGCGGCCACCGCCAACTTGCCGCCGGAGCCGGCGTTGCGCGGGGTGGTGGCGGCGCCGCCGGTGGTGCCGTCGTCGCCGGCCGCCGATTCCTTGTCCATGGCGCTCGCGGCCGGCGCGCTCTTCAGCGTGTTGCCGGCGACGCTCTTGCCGCTGGTGTCCTCGTCCGACTTGTTGCCGCCGGCCACTGCGGTGGCGGAGACGTCGTAGGAATGGGTGGAGGTCGCCGCCACGGTGACCCCGCCCGACGTCGTGGTGACGCCGCGGGCCAGGGTGGCGCTGGTCTCGGAGGTGACCGGGTGGGCGATGTCGGAGAACAGATCCCTGCCGGCGATCACCGCCACCGAGGCGCCGACCGCGATCCCGCCGCCCGAACTCGTGCCGGTTCCGGTGCCCGTGCCCGTGCCGGACGAGCCGCCGGAGGCGGTCGACGACACTTCGCCGGTGGCCTCGGCGACGTTCACGCCGACACTTTCGGCGCGGACGGCGACGTCGCCGTCGCTCTGCAGGGTGTCGCCGCTGCCGATGCGGGCGGAGGTGGTCTCGTCGAGGAGGGCGAGGGCGACCACGGCATCGACGGCGATGCCGCCGGCCGCACCGGCCGCCGCGGTCACAGTGGTGTCGAAGTGCGAGGTGGCCTCGACCGTGACCGTATCGGCGGAGACCCGAACGCCGTCGGCGATCGTCGCGTGAGCGGAGAGCGTCGGCAGGGCCAGGGCCACCGAGGCGCCGACGCCGAGACTGCTGCCCGAGCCCTTGGTGGTGGCCGCGTCGGCGGTCACCGTCGCTTCGCCCGCGGCACGCACGACGAGCCCGTCGCCGGCGGTCGCGCCGGCGGCACGGGCGGTCACGTCGCCCGCGGCGATGGTGGCGTGCGTCTCGTCGGTGACGACGTCGATCGCCGCCGAACCGGCGATGCCGATCGAGCCGCCGCCGGCACCCGAGGTGGTCGCGGTGGAGAAGACGTCGGCGCGCGAGGCCGGTGCGGGATCGCTCGATTCGAGATCGGTCTTCAGGGCCGTGACGGCGACGTCGGCGGCGCGGTAGCGGCCGACGGTGCTCGATCCGCCGACCGGGGACCCGAGCAGGGCTTCGGTCTTCACATCGACCACGTCGATCGCCACCGCCGCACCGATGCCGATGCCGCTGGGTGTCGATCCGCCCGTGCCCGTACCGGTGCCCGAGCCGCTGCCCGTACCGGTGCCGGAGGTCGAACCGGAATTGATGACGGCGCTGCCGTCGGCGGTGGCGATCGCATCGAAGTTGCCGATCGCCGTCACCACGAGATGGTCGTGGGCGTCGATGTCGACGGTCCGGGGGACCGTCGCCGAGACGGTGGCGTTCGACACGTTGACCGCGACGGCCGCGGCGACGGCCAGCTTGCCTTCCCTGGTGGCGCCCTGCCCGTTTTCGCTCGCGGCCGCGTTCTCGGTCGCGGTCTGCTGGCCGGCGTCGCCGACGCCGGCCTTCGCCTGCCGGTCGGTGCCGGCGGCGGCCTGTTTCTGCACCTTGGCATCGACGCTGGGGTCGGTCTCGCCGCTCGCGGTGTCTTCTTCCTCGCTCTCGTCCTTGCCGCCGGCCGCGCTGGCGGTGGCGGTGGCGGTGGCGGTGGAGAGGCCGGCGGCGGCGACGGTCACCGAGCCGCCGGTCGAGGTGATCGAGCGGTCGGTGGTCGCCACGACGCGTTCGTCGACGATGTTCAGGGCCACGGCGGCGCCGATGGCGGCGCGATCGCCGGCCGCTTCGCCGGCCGCAGAGGTCTCGACACCGGTGATCTGGGTCGCCGAAACGGTGACGTCGCCATCGGCGGTGAGGGTCGTGGTGGAGGCGCCGACGGTGGCGCGGGTGGTGTCGGCGACGATCGACAGGGCGACCACCGGGGTGATCGCGATGCCGCCCTCGGCGCCCTGTTCGGCTTCGGTCCCCACCTCGTGCGCCGACTTCGCCACGACGCCGAGCGAGCCGCCGCTCGTGACGGCGGTATCGGCGGCGATCTCGGCGACGGTGCGGGTCGCGACGATGTTCAGCGCCACCGAGGCGCCGATGCCCAGTTCGCCCGAGGCGCCGCCGTCGACCGGCGTCGCCGCCACCTGCGACAGGGTCGATCCCTCGGCGCGGATCTCCGCCCCGCCGGTGCCGACGGTCACGCTGCCGCCGGCGATCGCGGCGCGCGTGCCGCTGTCGATCAGGGCCAGCGCCAGCGAACCGGCGACGCCGACCCTCTCGCCGCCGCCGCCGGATTCGGCGGAGGCTTCGTAGAAGTTCTGCCGCACGCCGTCGGCGTCGACCACCGGGGTCGGGGCCGGATCGGACGAGCCGGGGACGGCCGGCGAGATCTGGCCGAGATCGGGATGGCTCGCCGTCACCTTCAGGGCGTCGGCGGTGTACGTCGGGGCCGCGCCACCCGCCGGTGCGCCGAGGATCGCCTCGTCGGTCTCGTGGGCGATGGTGATGGCGACGGCGGCGCCGATGCCGAAGGTCGGGCTCGCGGCATCGGTGCCGGCGGCGGCGCCGCTGGCGAGTGCGCGGGCGTCCATGACGCTCAGGGCCTCGACATAGAGCGGGCCACCCGCGGAGATGCTCACGGTGTCGGGCACGGTGGCGGTGACGGTGGAGCGGGCGATGTCGATGGCGATCGCCGCGGCGACGGCGACCGAGCCGTCGCTGGTCGAGCCCTGGCCCTGCTCGCTCGCGGCGGCCGACTTCGTCTCGGAGCGCTGCGAAGCGTCGCCGAGATCGGCGCTCTCCTCCATGTCGGTGCCGGTCCGGGTCTGCGCGGCGATCTTGGCGTCGACGTTCTCGTCTTCGCCCTGCGGCGCGGCGCCGGTGTCGTCGGCGGGCTTGCCGCCGGTGGCGGAGGCGGTGGCGCTCGCCACGGTCAGCGAGGTGCCGACCGCATCGAGCGAGACCTGTCCGCCGGCCGAAACCGACGTGCCGATGGTGGCGACGACGGTGTCCTCGACCACGTTCAGGGCCAGGGCGGCGCCCACCGCCGCCTTGCCGCCGGCCACCGAGCCGCTGGCGGCGGTGGCCACGCTCGACGACGACTGGGCGTGGATCTGCACGTAATCGGTGGTGACGAGGTCCTCGGCGAGGACGCCGATCGAGGCGCGGGTGGTGTCGTCGACGATCGACAGTGCCACCACAGGCGTCACGGCGATGCCGCCTTCCGAGCCCTGTTCGGCCTGTGTGGTGACCTCGTGCTGGCCGAAGGCGCTCAGATAGAGCGTTCCGAAGGCCGAACCGGCGCCGGAGGATCCCTCGAGCGTGGCGCCGTCGGCGATTTCGGCGACGGTGCGGGTCGACACCAGATCGATCGCCACCGAGGCGCCGACGCCGACCGATCCGCCGCTCACCCCGGCCCCGGCCGGCAGTGCGGCGACGTCGGCGGAGGTGTTGTCGACGGCGTGGACGGCGACGTCGGCGTTCACCGCCAGATCGGCGTGCGCGCCGATGCGTGCGACGGCCGACGAATCGAGCAGGCCGACCGCCAGGGCGCCGGCCACGCCGACGTTCTTTCCGGCCGCGCCCGACGTCGCCCGGGTCGAGAACAAATTCTGGGAAAGCGCTTCCGAGGTTTCGGCGTGCAGGTCGACGTAGTCGGCGCGCAGGGCCTGATCGAGCTCGGCGAGATCGGTGATCTCGGCCAGACCGACGGCCACGCCGACGCCGACGCCGGCACTCGCACCGTCGGTGGCGGTGGAGCCGTCGGCGACGACGGTCGAAGCGCCGAATCCGTTCGCCCGGATGCTCACGCCGCCGGCGATCTCGGCGGTCGCGCTCGAGGCCATGCGCGCGGTGGTGGTCACCGTCACGTCGGCGATGGCCAGGGCACCGGCCACGCCGACGCCGCCGTCGCTGGTCTTCTCGAAGGCGGAATATTTCGGATCGGCGAGGTATTCCGCCGACTTCGATCCGGCGTCGGGGGTCTCGGCGCCACCAGCGGCGGCGCGGGCGACTGTGGTCGCGGCGAGGCTCGCCTGGGCGGAGAGATCGAGGCTGCCGGCGGAGATGGCCGCGGCACCGTCGACCACCACGGAAGTGGTGACGTCGACGACGTTCACCGCCACGCCGGCGCCGACCGCGGTGGATCCGGCGGCGGAAGCGTCGGCGAGGACGTCGACGGCCACGGTGTCGGTGGCGGTGAGCGAGGTGGCACCGCCGCTCGTGAGCGCGGCGTTCCCGCCGACGTGGACGCTCGCGCGGCTGGTGGTGACGGCGACCGCCACGGAGGCGTCGCCGGCGGCCACGAAGACCGAGGGGATCGCGCCGGAGGCGTTCACGGTGGTGGTGGCGGCGGCGGTCAGGGCGATGGCGTCGCCGGCCACGAGTTTCGCGTGGTCGGCCACGTCGATCGAGGCTTCGACGTCGGCGGCGACGATCGAGACCGGGAAGGTGTGGTTCGACGTGCCGGTGGCGGTCGCGGTCGCGGTCAGGGTCGAGGTCGCGGTGATCTCGGCATTGGCGACGGTGATGGTGGCGTGGGCGTCGGCGATGCCGGTGAGGTCGGCGAGTGCGCCGGTGACGGAGGTGGCGGTGATGGTGACGGCGCCGCCACTCACCACGGCGGCGGGGCCGATGCCGGTTTCGCCGATGGTGATCGAGGCGGCGGCATCGGCGGCGGTGGCGATCAGGGAGATCGAGCCGGCCGCGCCGCCGGACACCGATCCGGCGAGGAGCTGCGATCCGCCGGCCAGGGTGATGGTCGGCGCCTCGAGGAGGATGGAGCCGGACCCGGAGGCGGAACGGGTGTCGATCACGCCGGTGGCGGTGACGGTGATCGAATTGTCGGCGGCCTCCATGACCGCACCGCCGTGAGTGACGATGGCGGAGGAGATCACCAGATCGGTCGGGTCGAACAACAGGGTGCCGGCTCGACCGGCGGGGGCGGCGAGATCGGCGACGATGGCGCCGATGGTCTCGCGCCCCTTGGCGCTCAGCTCGATGGTGCCGGCGTCGCCGGTCACTCCGGCGCGGGCGGAGAAACGGGCGCCGTCGGCGGCGGTGAGGTCGGTTGCGGCCATCACGTAGACGGAACCGGCGTTCGAGCCGGCGCCGATGCCGGACACGGAGATCGCGGTGGTGCCGGCGAGCTCGATGGTGCCGCCGGAGGTGATCTCGACGCGGCCGCCGGTGCGGCCTTCGGCGCCCTCGGCGACGATGGTGCCGGCGACGGCGACGCGCTCGCCGCCGTGGATGGTGATCTCGGCGGGACGCGGGGGCGTGGTGCTCGTGGTGGTGGCAGCGGTCTTCGGCGCGGTCGGGGCGTCGGCGACGATGCGGGCGCGCGGGCCGATCTCGACGGCGCGACCGGCGGAGACGGTGACCGAGCCGCCGCGCCGGGCCGAACCGCCGGCGCGGATCGAGCCGGTCACCGCGACGTCGCGCGCCGCCTCGATGACGACGCGGCCGTTGCGGGAGACGAGCGAGCCGCTGCCCTGCCAGCCGTCGGTGTTGACGGTGGCGGCGAAGGCGGCCTTCTGCTGCGCCGACTTCACGGCCGCCTCGATCGAGCCGGCGACGCGCACGTCGGTGGCGGTGATGCGGACGAAACGCTCGGCGACGATCCGGCCGTCGATGACGACCGAGCCGTCGGGCGACAGCGGCACGGCGCCGGTCATCACCTTGGCGACCAGGGCCTGATCGACCCTGCCGCCGGAGATCATGCGATCGACCACGTCCCTGGTCGGGGTCACGACCGTCAGGGCGCCGACGTTGACCACGCCGGAGGCGCCGACCACCATGCCGTAGGAATCGGCGAAGACCACCCGGCCGCCGATCTTGCCGTTCTGATAGGAATTGAGAACGCCCTGGATGTTCACCGGGCCGTCGCGCACGATGTTGACCAGCCGGTTGGCCTGATCCGGGATCATCAGGTCGACGGTGTTGCCGGCGGCCTCGGAAAAGGTCTTGAACGAATTGTAGGCGTTGCCGCCGGCCAGCGTGTCGGTCCAGATCGTCGTCCGGGTGCCGCGCACCTTCACACGGGTGGCGGTCTGGCCGTCGGGAACGATGGAATTGCCGGGCGACTGGCGCAGGGTGCCGGTGGTGCCGGAGGTGGCGTGGCGATGGCCGGTGCGGGTCGCCGACAGGGCCGAACCGGTGGACGCGGACAGGGTGGGGATGGTGCCGAGATTGACCGCCTGGGCCTGTGCCCCGGTGATGCCCCAGACGAATGCCAGGGTGAGGCCGAACAGGGCCGTTCCGCCCATCAGGTGCCGGCGATGGGTGCGATCCGAACCGAAACGAGCAGAGTTGGTCATCTTGTCACCCGATCGCGGTCGTCGCGGCGGTCGAACCGGGGACGACACGGGTTGGCCGGCCGCGATGGGCCGGCATGAGGGAACGTCGTGGCGACCGGATCGACGGCCGTCGCGAGGCGAGACGGCGACGGAGCGAGCGAGGGGGCGCGCCGATCCGCCGCCGCCGCCTCACGACAGCCGTCTGATCCGGTCGAGACAGCCGAGCGAGCACAGGTGGGCGTAGATCGCACCGAGGAAGCCGTCGCGATGGAGCCGCAGCACGGCGGCGTCGGTCAGGGCGGCCAGACGCTTCTCGTCGACGGTCAGGAAGCCGTGTAGAGCCCGGCTCTCGCCGCCGTCGAAACGGGCGTCGATGGTCACCGCCTGAAGGAGGTCGAACTCGACCAGAGCGGCGACGAAGCGATCGGTGGTGCCGGCGCCGGCGAAATACTCGTTCATCAGGCGAATGCGTTCGACCAGGGCGGGCGTGTCCTCGCCGCTGTCGGTGAACAGGCGCTCGATCGGACCGTCGGTGGTGGGGCGTTCCTCGTCGATGCACACCACCGCTTCACCACCGGCGACCTCGCCGTAGATCAACGGGTAGCGGCGCAGGAAGGCGGGGACGTAGTCGCCGACCCAACGGCCGCCGACGTCGATGCAGGCGTTGTGGCCGGCGCGCATGCCGACCAGGAACACCGGGACCGGCGCGGTGGCGCCGGGCAGGAAGACGATCGGCAGATGGGGCGAGGCCGGGCCGAACTCCTGCACGACGGCGGGGACGACGTGGGCCCGGCGGGCGAAGGCGAAACGCTCGTCGCCGACGTCGATCGCGAAGCTGCGATGCAGGTCACGGTCGAGAGCGACGATCTTGCCGTAGAACATGACGTTGCTGCTCACGAGATGCACCTCCTCGACGTTCGCCGACGCGGAGCCGAACCGCTCGAGGTTGCTCTCTCGCGCCGGGCCGCGGCACTCGGCGGTTGTGATCCCGCCCCGTTTCGTGGTCTGCTCGGGACGATCGATAACGCCATTCGGGACGACCCGGGTACTCGGCGCGGAGCCGGAACCATTCTCGGCGGAACTATTTCGATCCGCGTTGACCCGTAGTTCTGACAAGGGAAAAGCAGCGTAGAATAGCCGAGAGCAGCATGTGCAACACTTGGTCGGATCGTGAACCGAGATGCGGACCGATCTACTCCTGATCGACGATTCGATGACCGACCTGCGCCTGTTGATGGACATGGCGTCGGCGCGGAACCTTCGCGTCAGCGTGGCCTTCGACGGCGAGAAGGGCTATCAACAGGCGGTGCTGCAACAGCCGGCGCTGATCCTGCTCGACGTGGGGATGCCGGGGCTCGACGGTTTCGCAACCTGCCGTCGCCTGAAGGCCAACCCGGCGACGCGATCGATCCCGGTGATCTTCCTGACCGCGGCCAACGAACTCGACGCGCGGCTCGAGGGGTTCGCGCTGGGGGCCGTCGACTACATCGGCAAGCCCTTCCACGAGGAGGAGGTGCTGGCGCGGATCGGGGTCCATCTGGCGACCCGCCCGAAGGCATCGGCGGCTCCGGTGGAGACGGACGACGAGGACGCGGGCGAGACCTCTCGGGCCGCGGTCCTGGTGCGGGGGGCGCAGGCGATCCTCGCCGAACGGCTCGCCGCGCCGCCGTCGCTCGACGATCTGGCGCAACTCCTCGGCTCCAATCGCCGGCAGATCAACGAGGCCTTCCAGGAGCGGTGCGGCCAGTCGGTGTTCGGGTGGCTGCGCGAGGAGCGGTTGCGGCAGGCCCATCATCTGGTCTGTCACACCGACACTTCGATCTCGCTGATCGGTGAGCATCTCGGCTATTCGACGCCGGCCAACTTCACCCGGGCCTTCCACGAACGCTTCGGCTTCCCGCCGCGCGATCTGCGCCGCGACATGTGGGTGATGCGTCGACGCGAGGCGGGCGTGCGGGGCGGAGAGCGATCGACGGGGCGGCGCGAGATCTGAGGCCCGCCGGCGGGCGAGGGGGCGGAGCTCGCGGCGCCGAGACCAGGATGATCATCGTCGGGTAGAGCGCCGAGGAGAGAGCCTCGACGCGTGCCCGGGTGATTTCCGGCGGGTCGCGGGCGGCGACCTACTTCCTGCCGCAGTTCGCCAGTTCGATCTGGCAATTCTTCCCGCCGGAACTGCGACAGTTGCTGAGCGCAGCCTCTCGGGCTTCTTGATAAGTCGCCCTTCCGTGGCTCTCACCCCAGGGATTTTTCTGAGCAATGATATAGTCAGAGGATGACGCGCGGCAGTAATAACCGCCGCTACTTCTGTCGCCTCCCGCCGAGCTCGAGCCACTGCCGGGCAGGGGAGTGAAGAACTTCGACAGTATGCCGGATATCATTTCGGCTCTTTCGTTGTTTCCGCATTGCTCGAACAACTCGCCGAGCTTGGCGGAGCCTTCGTTGAAATTGAACACTATCTCGTCACTCTTGCGATATCGCGCTCTGATGTACGCCTTTGCGTATACGAGTGCCGGCTGCGTGTCGTAGCGCCCGGAGGTGACCTGGAATTTGTAGCCCGTGGAATACGGAAGGAACCAAAAGGCCTTGCCCGTGAATACGGGTTGGCCCACCCGCTTTCCGAGATCGCCGGTCGCCCATTTCACGTCGACGGGTTGCCCGTATCTCTGGCTGAGAGAATCACCGTAATTCTGATATTCCGAACCGGTGTAATAATAATGATACGTATCTTCGTGCGCCTGCGGATAGACTACCGGAGGCATGACGATCCTTATTTCACTTATTATGTCGTTGTAGGTGGTAATTGTGACGTATTTGTCAAAATTTCCGTTTTTCGTCTGAGGATCACTCTTGTCGAAGCCGACGGTATATCTCGAGCGCGTTGCACCCTGGCATTGGCTGGTGCCGGAGGATCGGATCACCGTCGATGAAGTCGACGGCATCTTTGCTCCCAACCTCAAGCCGAACACCATGTTCGATTGCGCCAGCTCGGCGACGTCGAACGAACTCAGGTTCGAGTTCAGGCTGTCTTTCGATGCGAATACGCGATTGAATTCGGCGATGTCGTTGTCGTCGGCGCGTCTGCTCGGGCGCGCGCGGCCGCTTCCGGAGGTCGATTCGTTGGCCTCGGCTCCTCTGCCGGTCGCCGGGGCGTTCGACGAATCGGTGCATTCATTCGCGATCGCCTCGCTGTAGACCCACCCGGTCCTCATCTCCTTCGTCGAGCGATTTTCATAGCGTACGTTGTGCCAGAGGAAGCCCTCCAGATTCTCGCCGGTTTCGATCACGGTGACCTTCGTACCATTGGGGAGCGTATCGAGAATCTTGAATTCCTTCGCACCTGCACCGCTTCGAACATTCGTGGTGGGCGACTTGGTGTTGCAGATGACGAAGCCGGTCTTCTCGTCTGCTTCGGCGCCGATGGTGCCGACCACGAGAATCGCCGCCGCAATGAGCGTCTTACTTGCGAACATCCGTATTCCTCCAATTTTCACATCGCCGGCTTCAATTTCCTCGGACCGATTGCTTCTGGAGTGCGGTACGGCCCCCTTCGAGGTGGAGAAGCCACGAGTCCTGCCCGTCATCGTAGGCGGGGCAAGAGGATGGTTGCAACGGAGGCTTTGGGGGCACCCCTGCGATTGGGGGGGGCAACGCGGCCCGAGCCCGTGGGTGTCCAGGCTCGTCGGCCCGCCGTCGGTGCCTCGGGCAAGATCGGGCGACCCGGACCGGATCAGGCGCCGAGGCGCGCGCGACGGCGAAATCGTCGCGACCTCGCCGGACTTCGAGGTGCGGTTCGTGATTCGTGATTCGTGGTTCGTGGCGCGCGGGCGCGGACGGCGACGGCATCATCGACGCCGGTGAGCCGATGCGGGTCCTCGCCGGCGCGGCTCCGGAGGCGACGGCGCACAGTCGCAGTCGGAGGCTCCGTGTCTCACTGGGCCCGGCTGCATGGGGATTGCCGAAATCACTCCGACGAGCAGAATCGAAACGAGTCGCTTCCGTGCATGAGGTCAGCGTCGAGCGTTGTGTCTCAGCTCCCATACGTTTACCCAGACGACGCTACTCAAATTGTATCCGGTATCCGTATTCATGTAGTCTTTGGCGCACCATTCATTGTTGTCGTTTGCGATCCAGCATTTCTTTTGTATGGTAACCTGGGCGCGGCCGGATGCGAGATTTTCAATAGAAACCTTTGCAAAATACATTCCGCGACCTGGAATATAGGCATCGTCGCCGACATTCCATCCGCCATTTGCAGCCTTGGCGGCTGCCGCAGCCTCCTCTTTCCGCCGGGCCTCGGCGTCGGCGCGTGCCTTGGCCTCCGCCGCCGCCTTCTTGGCGGCCTCGTTCGATTGCTCCACCGCCTCGACGTCGCCGATGGCGGTGAGGCGCTCGGTAGCCTTCAGGGCGAGGTCGTCCTGCGGGAAGCGGTCGATGATGGCGGAATAGAGTTGCTTCGCCTTCGGCCGCTCCTTGTCGCGCTCGGCCTTGCCGGCGGCGAGATAGAGGTCGCGGGCGGAGCCGGTCTTCAGGAGCCTGTCGAAGGCGCAGGCCGTGGCGGTGTCGCCGCCGACCTGAGCATCGATCGCCTTGGCCGCCTCGCAATCGAAGGCCGCGAGCGCCGTGTCGCGTCGGGCGAGGAGGTCCCTGCGCCGGGCCGCCTGGCCCGCGAAATAAGAAACATCCCAAATCCTCGCCGTCTTGTCTGCAGACGCCGAAACGATGCTCGCGCCGTCGGGGCTGAAGGCGGCTCGCCAAACCGGAGCCTCGTGCCCGACGAGGACCGCCAGCATTCCGCCGGTTCTCGCATCCCAGAGCCGCGCCGTGTTGTCGGACGATGCGGTGACGACAAGGCTGCCGTCGGGGCTGAAAGAAGCCTCGGATATCGAATTCCTGTGCCCGTCGAGGACGGCGGTCATCGCACCGGTCGCTGCATCCCAGAGCCGCGCCGTGCCGTCTTTGGAAGCCGTGACGACGACCTTGCCGTCGGGGCTGAACGAAGCGCCGTCCAATTCATTTCGATGCCCGGCGAGGGTTGCCAATGCTGCGCCGGTCTCGCCATTCCAGAGCCGGGCCGTCCCGTCGTGAGAGGCGGTGACCAGGCGGCGACCGTCGGGGCTGAATACGGCTGTCCTGACCCACTTGAGATGGCCGGAAAGCGTGGCCAATGCCGCCCCGGTCTTGGCATCCCAGAGCCGCGCCGTATTGTCGTTCGATGCCGTGGCGACACGGCTGCCGTCCGGGCTGAACGAGGCGCCGCCCACGGTAGCACCATGTCCGGCGAGCACCTTCGATACCGTACGCGTCCCGACGTCCCAGATCCGAGCCGTCTTGTCGGTGGAGGCCGTCAGGACGAGTGTACCGTCCGGGCTGAACGAGACGGCGCGGATCGTATCCGCATGCCCGGAAAGAGGCTTCTGCTCCGCGCCTGTCTGGGCATCCCAGATCCGTGCCGTCTCGCCATCGGTGATGGTGATCACTTGTCTGCCGTCGGGGCTGAATACGGCCTTGGCGACGTAGCTCCGATGACCCGCGAGGGTCACCAGCGTCACGCCGGTCTCGACATCCCAGATGCGCGCGGTCTCGTCGTCGGACGCCGTGACGATGCGCCTGCCGTCGGGGCTGAACGTCGCACCGACGACGGCGCGGCCGTGCCCCGACAACGTCTTGGCCGGCGCGATGGTCGCGGGCTCGCCGGCAACGGCCGCCCCCGGCCCGAGCAGTGCGACGGCAACGGCGGCGATGGCGAAACGACGGAAGCTCATGGTGAAACCCGCGAGGAGAGGTGACAGGCGACGCCGGCACTAGACATCGGGACAACCGTCGAGCGCAAGAGCGGCGCCGTGGCTTCGGTGGTCGTCGCGGCCCCGCATGGGTCGCGAAACGCCATGCCGGCTCGTCCGTGCGTCCGGGCTCCTCTCCGCCGATCCCGCCGATCCCGCCGAGTGCCGGTCGTCGCCGCGAATTGCGGCGGAGCCAGAAGCGAATCGTGGGGCGCACCGCGTTTTGCGGAGGCCGCCTCGTCGGGCACGTGGCCGGGGCGGTCCGCTCGAATCGCGTCGTCGCTTCGGCGACTCGGGCCGGCGGCATGCGGCCGATCGGCTCCGGCGGCGGGGTCACCGTCGGCGGCGATGTTCCGAAGCCGAGACGGGTTCGCAATTCTGTTCGGGAATGGTGCCCCAGGCCGGACTCGAACCAGCACGCCCTCGCAGGCAACAGATTTTGAGTTTTCCGCTTGCCGTTTCCGCTCGCTTCCGTTGGTGTCGACATGTTGCCAAAAAACGTTGACTTTCAATGCAGGAAGACAGATTTTCTTGGAGGTCGTTTCCGTTGATTTCCGAAACGGTGACGACATGGTGACGACACGGGCTTCCATGTCGTCACCGATCCAAGGGGAAGGC
>ERZ1645187.831-NODE-831-length-30086-cov-98.432819_pt1 | contig 30086 bp, 24 predicted proteins | sample MGYA00575352_ERZ1645187 | MGnify/ENA primary metagenome ERZ1645187 (study PRJEB40837, sample SAMN11349314) | freshwater sediment metagenome | isolation source: river sediment | host: Sediment | place: India: Wazaribad , New Delhi | collected 2017-02-21 ...
AAGCACTCCGGAACCCGAACCATCTCGATCGCCCCTGCCGCCCGCTGAGGCCCGCCGCCTCGCCCTCCCGTGCCCCTCTCTTCTCCTGAGATCGCACCACCGCCGGGCGCTGCCCTCGCTCACGAGCGCCGCGGCGGCGCTCGGCCGGCTCCGAGGCACCGATCGACGCCACCTCACGTGTTCGAGCCGTGTCGGCCCCCGTCATGCACGGGTCCCTCCTGGCCAATCCGTGACACGGGACCGCGGCCCCGCCGGGTTTCGCCAGTAGCGCCAATGGCTTGCGGTACACGCATGCACGGCTCACGTTCACCGCGATCCGTGCGACGCGTGCTGATCGCGCCCCGGTTGCGGCTTCGGCCGCCCCGATCTGGACGACTTCGGACGGTGGGTGGACGGCGCGAGGCTCTTTCGCCTCTCTCTCAACTCATTGAAAAAATTGATGATGGACGGCGTTGTACGGCTTGGACGGCTCTTCTTCTCTATCTGAGGAAAGAAGTACCAAGGGAAGAGGGGCAGGCCGCCCCTGGACTTCGTGCCGTGGAATGGATTGCTAAGGGAGGGGGTGGAATTCGAGGGGGGTATGGCCGAAACGGGATACAGCACCCCTCCAAGGCCGCTTCGGGTGGCCTCACCACCGCCGAGAGGCGCGGCGCCGCCGTCTGCGAAACGCAGCCGCTTGGTGACCTATTGGTGACCCGGAAGAGCCGAGGGATGCCGCAGGCGACAGGCGATACGGCAATCATCAATAAAATCAAGTAGTTGAGTGGCGACCCCGGCACGATTCGAACGTGCGACCAACAGCTTAGAAGGCTGTCGCTCTATCCCCTGAGCTACGGGGCCGCGGGCGCGGCGGTCTCGCCGCGCGGGCTGCCGCCATGGGCGGCGCATCTCAGGCCGTCGCGCCGGAGCGGTGGCCATCGCGTCGGGGCCGCGAGCAGCGGTCCCGAACCATCGGCGGAGGGCGGCGGACCTCAGTGAGTCCAGGTGCCGATCCGGCCGTACTTGAAGTTGTCGGAGTAGGACACCGTCTTCGGCGTCTTCTCCTTGGGCTCGACCACCTTGAACGGGAGCCCCTTGCGCTCGGCATAGGCGATCGCCTCTTCCTTGGAAGCGAACCACAGCCGAATCTGCGCCTTGGCATCGCTGGTCGAGGTCCAGCCCATCAGCGGGTCGACCGACTTCGCCGCTTCCGGTTCGTAGTCGAGGAGCCAACGCTGCGACTTCGCCTGTCCGGACTGCATGGCCGTCTTGGCCGGTCGAGAGATGCGCGCCACCATGTCGTCCATCGTCCTCGTCTGTGCCGGCCGCCAGCGTGGCGACCCGATGCTGTTTCCTCCGCGCGAGACCGCCGGCGGACTGGTCGGGGTAGTCAGATTCGAACTGACGACCTGAAGTACCCAAAACTTCCGCGCTACCAGGCTGCGCTATACCCCGTCTCAAAGACCATCGAACTTCTAAGGAACTCGGAGCGCATAGGCAAGCCGCAGCATGGCGGATCAGGGCAATCGCAGGCGACACGGAAGCCCTGCGGCGAGACGCTCGGATTCGCCGCCTTCCGCCGCCGCTTCCGCCGTACGAGCGCGACGAACCTCGGCCGCGTCGCCGCCCCACCGATCGAACCGGAGACCTCGCGAACCGAGCGGGCGGCGACGGATCCGCCTACCGAATCGTCTCGGACCTCACGGACGCGCCGAGGAGGTATCCCCGGTCCATTGGACGCAGAGGCGTTCCTCCTGCCACTTCACGCAGCGCTCGCGCAGGGTGACGTTCACGTCACGCTCTGGATCCGCCGTCGTCGGCTTCTTGGTCGTGATGTCGGTGACCGTCTGCACGCACTTCTTCTGGACCTGGTATCGGACGCATTGCCGCTCCGCCACCCGGATGACGTCCGTGGATCCGGTCGGCGAATACCCGATCGCACGCAACGGATGGGCATCGGCCGAGGCGATGCCGGAGATTGCGATCACCAGGATCGTTGCAAGGACTGTCCTCATCGGATCGCCTCCCGTCGGATGTCGCATTTCGTCGACGCTAGGGCGGGCAATCGGTTCCCGTCAATGTGACCGATCGTATCCGGACGACCACGACCGTCGCCGCTCGGGCTGCGGAAAGTCGACCTGCCCATCGTGATGGCTCGAGTCGGTCGAAGATTGCCGTGGTCGCGCAGCCGACGCCGATCCTTCGGCCGGACCACCGAGCCGCGATCGGACAGAGCTCGTTGTCGAAGGCGATCGAAGGAAGGCGAATGCGTCGGCGGAACGCTGACACCGAGACCCGCGTTCGCGGCCCGAAGCGCCCGTTCCTCTCGGACACCGGCCGAACGCCCACCGCCGATACTCACCGACGATCGGCTCAGTCCGCTCGCCGCATCAGCGGATGGATCACCCGATCCCCCGGCGTGATCCCCAGCCGCCTCGTCGTCCCCGCCAGCACCTCGAAGACGAACCGCACCGGCCCGCCCGACGGAACCGTCGCCTCGGAGAGTGGCGTGGTGTTCTCGGCGATCGACAGGATCGTCCCGTCCGCCTTCACAAAGATCATGTCGAGCGGCAGATAGGTGTTCTTCATCCAGAACCAGACCGGCTGTTCGCGCTTGAAGTCGAACAGCATTCCGTGATCCGCCGCCATCTGGGTACGGAACATCAGCCCCTCGGCGCGCTTGGCGTCGGTATCCATCAGCTCGAGCGTGAACGAGTGACCGGCCTTGGCGGTGCGGATCTCCAGCCGCCCGGTCGAGACAGGCGCCTCCGCTCGCGCCGGATGCGGGTCCGCCGCCAGGACGACGGCGCTTCCCACCGAGAGAGCGAGGCCGACGAGCCCCGCCCGAAGCCCCTTCGCCACCATCGTCCGCCCGATCGCGATCACGTTTCCCAACTCCATTGCCACGAGCCCGGACCCGCACCCTCTCACGCTCATCGGCTCCGCACCAGCACGAACGCCGCCGACCTTCGTCGACGGCGCCACGAGAAGGAGCCCGTGCCCGGATGACCGGGCGGCCTGCGCCCCGATCCGATCAGTGCGAGGACGGCACGTGGTGGAGACCGTCGGGGCGGATCTCCGCCGCCATCAGCCCCTTGGGGCCGTCGCCGAAGCGCACCCAGACCGTCTGCCCGGGCCTCAGTTCGGCAAGGCCGTAGCGACGCAGCGTCTCCATGTGGACGAAGATGTCCTCGGTCCCCTCGCCGCGGGTGACGAAACCGAAGCCCTTCACCCGGTTGAACCACTTCACCGTGACCCGCTCCAACCCGCTGGTCGGCGTGATCTGGACGTGGGTGCGCGACGGCGGTAACTGCGACGGATGGACCGCGGTGGTCTCGTCCATGTGCAGGATGCGCAGCGCCTGGAGACCGCGCGGCCGGTCGAGAACCTCGACCACCACCCGTGCCCCCTCATAGGCGGTCTGATAGCCGTCGCGGCGCAGGCAGGTGACGTGCAGCAGGATGTCGGGCAGGCCGTTCTCCGGCAGGATGAAGCCGTAGCCCTTGGCGATGTCGAACCACTTGATGGTACCGGCCACCTCCAGGACGTCGACGGCGGTCTCTTCGCTCGTCTCCTGCACCACCCGGGCGTCGGTCTCGAACTTGCCCCCCATGCCGGATGCCCCCCGTCGTCCTACACGCCGCAGTCCCGCCGAATGCCACGACCGCGCGATGCCCCGGAGACGGTGCCGCCCACCGCGTTCGGACCTTCGCAATTGCGATCGCAACTCGAATCGGAACCTCGATTCCACTGATTGCGAGGATAGCATCGGCCCGACGCGCGCAAACGGTGATTTGGAGGAGAAGCCTCGATTATCCCCGACGCCGGTGCCTCGAAATCGGATCAGACCGCAGAAAAGACGTCGCCGATCGAGCCGCGCAGGACATGATCCGCAATATTGTCGAGGGGGGTGGGATCGCGATTGACGATCACCAGATTGGCGCCCTGATACTTGGCCGCCAGCGGCAGGCTGGCGGCGGGCTGAACCTGCAGCGACGAACCGACGGCGATGAACAGATCGGAGCGCTGGATCGCGTCCTCCGCCCGCATCATCGCCCGGACCGGCATCGCCTGTCCGAAGGAGATCACCGCCGCCTTGACCAGGCCGCCGCACACCCGGCAGACCGGCGACCGCCCGGTCCGTGCGATCTCGGCCTCCATCTCCTCGAGCTCGTGGCGCTGGTCGCATTCGAGGCAGCTGGCGCGCGTCGCGTTGCCGTGGATCTCGATCAGATGCTCGGACGGCACACCGGCACGCTGATGCAGCCCGTCGATGTTCTGGGTGATGACCGCCGTCACCTTGCCGCCGGCGACGAGCTTGGCGATCGCCTTGTGGGCGACGTTCGGCTCCGCCGCCGCGACTTCGCGCTTGAAGTGGAACCGCCGCTTCCAGTCCTCCAGCCGCGCGTCCTCGGAGGAGATGAAGTCGTCGTAGTAGATCGGCTTCATCTTGGTCCACAGCCCGTTCGGACTGCGGAAGTCGGGAATGCCCGATTCCGTAGAGATCCCCGCCCCGGTGAAGATGACGACACGATGCGCCGCGCCGATCAGATCGGCGAGGAGCAGGCTTCCTTCGTTGGCGTCCCGGACGGTATTCATAGGGCACGATCATACCGGTTCGGAGGCCAGAGAAAATGCGTTATCTCCACACCATGGTGCGTGTCCGCGACCTCGCCGAGAGCCTCGCCTTCTGGTGCGACCACCTCGGCCTCGAGGAGTTCCGCCGTTATGAGAACGAGCGAGGCCGCTTCACCCTCGTCTTCCTCTGCGCTCCCGAGGATCGCGCCGCCGCCGAGGCCTCCGTCGCCGCCGGCCGCCGCGACGCGCCGATGATCGAGCTGACCTTCAACTGGGACCCCGAGGACTACGGCACAGCCCGCAACTTCGGCCACGTCGCCTACGAGGTCGACGACGTCTACGCCACCTGCGCCCGGCTGATGGCCGCCGGCGTCACCATCAACCGCCCGCCCCGCGACGGCTCGATGGCCTTCGTCCGCTCGCCCGACCTGATCTCGGTGGAACTGCTCCAGAAGGGCCCAGCCCTACTCCCGGCCGAGCCCTGGACCTCGATGCCCAACACCGGCGTATGGTGAGACGGGGTCGGAAAGGTAATTGACCAAATCATAGAATTGATTGACTATGTCAATCAATTCCATGGAGGCACCGGTGACCGACATCCCCACCCCCGCCGAGACCGCGATCGAGCGCATCCGCGCCTTCAACCGCTTCTACACCCGCCGCCTCGACCTGCTCGACCGCGGCTTCCTGTCGAGCCCCTATACGCTCGGCGAGGTGCGGCTGCTGTGGGAATTGTCGCGCCGCGCCTCGACCGCGGCCGATCTCTCCCGCGATCTCGGCATCGATCCGGGCCAGCTCAGCCGCACCCTCAAGCGCTTCGAGACGGCGCATCTGGTCGAGCGCCTCCGCGATCCCGACGACGCACGGCGCAGCCTCGTCCGCCTCACCGACCACGGCCGCGACGTCTTCGCCCCGCTCGAGGCCGAGCAACGCCGCCGCGTCGCCGCCGACCTCGCGGGCCTGCCGCCCGAAGCGGTCGGCCGACTGGTCGACGCCATGGCCGACGTCGAGCGCCTCATCGATCCCGCCCGCCCCGAACACCCGTTGATCATCCGCCCGCATCGCACCGGCGACATCGCCTTCGTCCTCGCCCGGCAGGCGCGGCTCTATGCCGAGGACTATGGCTTCGACCAGCGTTTCGAGGCGCTGATCTGCGAGGTCGGCGCCGGCATCCTGCGCGACTACGACCCCCGCCGTGACGCCTCCTTCATCGCCGAGGTCGATGGCCGGCTGGTCGGTGCGGTCTTCGTCACCCGCAAGGACGACGGTGTCGCCCGACTGCGCCTGCTCCATGTCGAGAGCGAGATGCGCGGCCGCGGCATCGGCGGGCGGCTGATCGAGGCCTGTATCCGCTTCGCCCGCGCCGCCGGCTATCGCACTCTGAGCCTGTGGACCAACGACATCCTGGTCGAAGCCCGCCGGCTCTACGAGCGCGCAGGCTTCCGCTTGGTCGGCAGCGAACCGCACCGCATGTTCGGCCCCGAGATGGTCGGGGAGACCTGGGAACTGACGCTCTGAGCCGACCGCCGGCTGCTAGGGCGACATCCCGTGCCGCGAGATCGCATATTCGCGCGGCGCCCCGCCGACGACGCCGTCGTGGAGGATCAGCACCCGCCAGCCGGCCGGGCCCTGATCGAGGACGGCCATGCCCTCCGGCTCGGCGCCCTCCGGCACCCCGCCGAGCAGCGCCAGCGCCACCGGGTCGCGCCCGGCCCCGGCCCAGAACCACACCGTCGACGATGGCCGCGTCTTTCCGTCGTCCGATCCCGACGGGCCGGCGAGAATCAGCAGGCCGTCGCCGACCGCCGCCATGTCGCGCACCCCCATCCCCGTCCCGAGAGGAAGACGATGGAGCGTCGCCTTCGCACCGCCCCCGCCGGCGAGCCCCTCGGCGTCGAGTTCGACGACGAAGGCGCCCCGCCCTTGCGCAGTCAGCGGCGCCCGCACCCCGAGGAACATCCGCCCCGCCGCGACCGCCGCCCCCTCGAGAGTGAAGCCGCCGTCGTCGCCGCAGGTCGCCGCGTCGACGTGAGGCCCGAGGTCGGGCAGCTTCGCCAGGATCTCGGGCAATCGGTCGATGCGCCGGATCTCCTTCGCCGCGACCTTGCGATCGAAGGGGAAGGCCGGCAGCCCGGTCGCGCCGTCGACGGCGAAACGATAGACGTGGCGCCGCGCCGGCACCGGCGGGCAGTCCTTCGCGCCGCTGCCGCGGTGGCGCTTGGTGCCGTGCGAGCCGACCACCCAATAGACGTCGCCGTCGCGCGCCACGGCTTCGAGGTCGGCCTCCTTGTTGGTGATCTTCGCGCCGCTCGCCGGATCGACCGTCTCCTTGTCGAGCACCGCCATCTCCGGGCCGAGGTCGATCGTCCGTCCGCCAATGGTGGCGAACCGGATGCGCCGCCCCTCGTCGTCGACGATGACGCAGCTCCGCCGATCGCCCGATGGCGGCCCACAGGCGAGCCCCGAGAGATCCGCCGCCCCATCCGGGTCGAAGCCGGTGATCGCCGGCCATGCGATCGGCTCGACGACCGGAAGCGCCGCCGCGGCCGACCCGCTCCAGACGATCAGGGAAGAGACGACGGCCGCCAGCGCCGTTCGAAGGACCGACCTCATGCGATCCGCTCCTCGGTCTCCGCGAACCAGGACGGCGATACCGCGCCGCGATGAGAGGTTGGATCGTCGGATCATCGCACCCGCCGGATGCTCAGTCCATCTCGACGATCTTGCCCTCTTCGAGGGTGATGCGGCGATCCATGCGGTCGGCGATGTCCATGTTGTGGGTGGCGATCAGTGCCGCCAGACCCGAGGCGCGGACCAGCGCCTGCAGCGCGTCGAAGACGTAGTGCGCCGTCTTCGGGTCGAGGTTGCCGGTCGGCTCGTCGGCGAGGATCAGGCGCGGCACGTTGGCGACGGCCCTCGCGATGGCGACCCGCTGTTGCTCGCCGCCCGACATCTCCGACGGACGATGGTCGACCCGCTCCTCGAGCCGCATGTAGGAGAGGAGTTGCTTCGCCCGCGCCGCCGCCTCGACCTTGGTCAGGCCGCGGATCATCTGCGGCAGCATGACGTTCTCGAGCGCGGTGAACTCGGGCAGCAGGTGGTGGAACTGATAGACGAAGCCGATCTCCATCCGCCGGAGACGGGTCCGTTCCGCGTCGGCGAGCCCGCCGGTGGCGACGCCGCCGAGCCAGACTTCGCCGCCATCCGGGCTCTCCAAGAGACCGGCGAGATGCAGCAGCGTCGACTTGCCGGCGCCCGACGGCGCGATCAGCGCCACGGTCTCGCCGGCGCGGATCTCCAGATCCGCCCCGCGCAGCACCTCCAGGAAGCGATCGCCCTCGCGATATCGCCGTTCGACGCGCGTGAGCCGCAGCACCGGCTCGGTGCCCGCCTGCCGTCCCGCCCCACCTTCGTCGAGATCGACCGCCGCCATCATTCGTACCTCAGCGCCTCGACCGGATCGAGCTTGGCCGCCTTCCAGGCGGGATAGACCACCGCCGCCAGCGACAGAGCGAGGGCGAAGAGCACCGTCGCAGTGGTCTCGCCCGACTGGATGTCCGCCTTCATCCGCGACAGGAAGAACACTTCCGGCGGCATCAGTGTGGTGTTGAGCATCCAGGAGAGCGCCTGCCGCACCTCCTCGATGTTGTGGCAGATGAGGATGCCGAGCAGGAACCCGGCGATCGTCCCCGTCGTGCCGATCGCCGCGCCGGTGATGAAGAACACCCGCATGATCGAGCCACGCGTCGCCCCCATCGTCCGGAGAATCGCCACGTCGCGCGACTTGTCCTTCACCAGCATGGTCATGCCGGAGACGATGTTGAGCGCCGCGACCAGCACGATCAGCAGGAGGATGAGGAACATCACGTTGCGCTCGACCTCGAGCGCGGAGAAGAACGTGACGTTGCGCTGGCGCCAGTCGGTGACGTAGACCGAGCGTTCCGCCGCCTGCTCGATCGGCGCGCGCAGCTCGCCGACCCGGTCGGCGTCCTCGGCCCAGATCTCCACCGCGCTCGCCCGACCGTCGAGGTTGAAGTAGCTCTGCGCCTCGGCGAAGGGCATGAAGACGAAGCTCGCGTCGTATTCCGACATGCCCATCGAGAAGATCGCGGTGACCGGGAAGGCCTTCACCCGCGGCGTCACCCCCATCGGCGTGACGTTGCCGCGGGGGCTGACGATGGTCACCGGATCGCCGATGCCGACGCCGAGGTTCTGCGCCAGCCGCGAGCCGATGGCGACACCCTTACCGGCCGCATAGTCGTCGAGGGTGCCGAGCTTGATGTTGGAGGAGACCAGCGTCATCCGGTCGAGATCGGCCTTCTCGACGCCGCGCACCAGCGCCCCGAGCGCACCGGCCGGACCCGAGGCGAGTGCCTGCCCCTCGATGAAGGGCATGGCGAACTTCACCCCCTTCACCTTGGTCAGCCGGTCGGCCACCTCGCGGTAGTCGGTGAACTGCGACGCCGTCGCCTGGACGAGGACGTGGCCGTTGAGGCCGAGGATCTTACCGACCAGCTCGGTGCGAAAGCCGTTCATCACCGCCATGACGGTGATCAGCGTCGCCACGCCGAGCATGATGCCGAGGAAGGAGAAGCCGGCGATGATCGAGATGAAGGTCTCGCGACGGCGCGAGCGCAGATAGCGCCACGCCAGCATCCATTCGAACCCTGCGAAGGGCCGCGTCCCCGAAGGCTGTCGATCGTTCGCCACCGCGCTCATGCCCGGGCTGTTCTCCGTCTCGTGCCATCGAACATTTCGAATGGTCGATGGCATCCTTCACGCGACGTTCTCATGCCACCGATGCGGATGAGAAGATCGCGTCCCTTCGGCGCTCGGACGCGTCGGCGTCCTCGAGCGTCGACGTCACTTCGCGCCGAGGCGGGCGAGCGCCGCCTCGATGGTGAGGAGTTCGCGTTCGCCGGTCGCTCGACGCTTGAGCTCGACCTTGCCCTCGGCCAGCGACTTCGGACCGACGATCAACTGCCAGGGCAGACCGATCAGATCCATGGTGGCGAACTTGGCACCGGCGCGGGTGTCGGTGTCGTCCATCAGCACGTCGACACCGGCCCTGCCGAGGTCGGCGTAGAGCCGCTCGCAGGCGCCGTCGACGGCCGCATCGCCGGGCTTCATGTTGATCAGCCCGACCCGGAACGGCGCGACGGAATCCGGCCAGATGATCCCGGCCTCGTCGTGGCTCGCCTCGATGATGGCGCCGACCAGTCGCGACACGCCGACGCCGTAGGACCCCATGTGGACCGGCCGCACCACGCCGTCCGGACCGGCGACCTTGGCGCCCATCGGCTCGGAGTACTTGGTGCCGAAATAGAAGATGTGGCCGACCTCGATGCCGCGCGCCGAGACCCGATCGGCCTCGGGGATGGCGGCGAAGCGGGCCTCGTCGTGCTTCTCGTCGGTGGCGGCGTAATAGGCCGTCCACTGGTCGACGATCGGCTTGAGGTCGCCGCGGAAGTCGGTGTCCTCGCCCGGGATCGGCAGGTCGAGCACGCCCTTGTGGCAGTAGACTTGGCTCTCGCCGGTCGAGGCGAGAATGATGAACTCGTGGCTCATGTCGCCGCCGATCGGGCCCGAGTCGGCCTGCATCGGGATGGCGGTCAGCCCCATGCGCGAGTAGGTGCGCAGGTAGGCGACGAACATGCGGTAATAGGCTTCGCGCGCCCGGTCCTGGTCGACGTCGAAGGAATAGGCGTCCTTCATCAGGAACTCGCGACCGCGCATCACGCCGAAGCGCGGACGCCGCTCGTCGCGGAACTTCCACTGGATGTTGTAGAGGTTGAGCGGCAGATCCTTGTAGGAGCGCACGTAGGAGCGGAAGACGTCGGTGACGACCTCCTCGGCCGTCGGGCCGTAGAGCATGTCGCGCTCGAGCCGATCCTCGATGCGCAGCATCTCCTTGCCGTAGTCCTCGTAGCGGCCGCTCTCGCGCCACAGGTCCGCCGACTGGATGGTCGGCATCAGCACCTCGAGCGCCCCGGCGCGGTTCTGCTCTTCCCGCACCACGTCGGCGATCTTGTCGAGGACGCGCAGGCCCAGCGGCAGCCAAGTGTAGATGCCGGCCGACTGCTGGCGCACCATGCCGGCGCGCAGCATCAGGCGGTGGGAGACGATCTCCGCCTCCTTGGGGGTCTCTTTCAGGATCGGCAGGAAGTAACGCGAAAGACGCATGACGGAACCTCGCGGGGGAGAAGCCGGAATCGCTCGCCCCCGGCAGGGTGCCACGGGAGCACGAGAATCCCGGCGAAAAGAAGATCGCCGGCGCCACTGGTGAACGAGCGAGCGGCAAAAGACAAGGCCGCGCGCCACTTCTCCCCCGCCCCCCGCGGCCGCGAGACCCAACCGAGGTGCCGTCGCCGATCTCCCGCCCCCGTTGCGCTCCCGCGACGGCAGCGAGTCGTTGGAATTTCACGACCTCGCACCCTCGGCGCGCCCTTCCGACACCTCATCCGTGGCGGGTTTCCGCCGATTCACGCCCATGGCAGAAAAAAGGCGAAGACGCGCGGAAGACGGTGACAAACCGATTTAGTTCGGCTATGGTCCCCGCCATCAGAAGAGGGCAGGCGAAGACCGGAACGGTACGCCGAAGGCCCCGACAATCGCGGTCTAAGTCTCGGGAGGAAAACCCCGGGCGCCCGAATCTCTCCGCGAGGAGAGACGGAGCAGCCACTCGTTCGCCGGCTATCGGGAGCAGGCGGAGGAGGTCAGGGGTCGGACGCGTAACTGATGGAAAGCAAGGCTCCGCAAGGCGCCTTGCTTTCTTATTTTCCGCCACCCGATCACCGCCCGAGGCGCCCCTCTCGACGCACGCCGAAATGCGAAGAGCCCGACCGTCGGGCGACGGCCGGGCTCCATGTTCTGTTCCGCTTCGGAGCGTGGCGATCAGCCGACGATCTCGAGGCCGGAGAAGAAGAAGGCGATCTCTTCCGCGGCGGTCTCGGGGGCGTCGGAGCCGTGCACCGAGTTCTCGCCGATCGACAGGGCGAAGTCCTTGCGGATGGTGCCCTCGGCGGCGTTGGCCGGGTTGGTGGCGCCCATCACTTCGCGGTTCTTGGCGATGGCACCCTCGCCCTCGAGCACCTGGGCGACGATCGGGCCGGAGGACATGAACTCGGTCAGCTCGCCGAAGAACGGACGCTCCTTGTGGACGGCGTAGAAGGCCTCGGCCTGACGCTTGGAGAGCCACAGGCGCTTGGAGGCGACGACGCGCAGGCCGGCGGCCTCGAAGCGCGCCACGATCTGGCCGGTGAGGTTGCGCTTGGTGGCGTCGGGCTTGATCATGGAGAAGGTGCGTTCGATCGCCATCTGAGGAGTTCCTCTCGTCTCGGGGGGTCTCGGGAGGCCGTACACGGCCGTTCGCGGCGCTCTTAGCACCGCGCGCGGCAGGCGCCAAGCCGTCGCGGCGCGAAAACGCCCGCCGTGACGCCGCAGCTCGGCATCGGTCGACGGTTCAGCCCTCGCGCCGCCCCGGCACGTAGATGTAGCCGGCGCCGCGCACCGTGCGGATGAACACCGGCTCCGACGGGTTCGTCTCGATCTTCTTGCGGATGCGGTTGATCCGCACGTCGATCGCCCGGTCGAAGGCTTCCGGGTCGCGCGCATTGGCGAGATCGAGCAGTTGCTCGCGGCTGAGCACCCGGTTGGGGTGATCGAGGAAGGCCTTGATCAGCCCGAACTCCGAGGCGTGCAGCGCGATCTCCTCGCCGGTGCGCCGATCGATCAGCCGCCGGCTGGCGAGATCGAGCAGGCGCCCGCCGAAGGTCACGGTCTCGGCGGCCGGAGCGACCGCCGCCGCCTCCCCCGCTGCAGCCGGTCGCGCCGCCGCCGCCCGCCGCAGCACCGAACGGATGCGGGCGACGAGCTCACGCAGCTCCGCCGGCTTGGCGAGGTAGTCGTCGGCGCCGAGCTCCAACCCGACCACCCGGTCGATCGGGCTCGCCGTCGAGGTCAGCATGATCACCGGCACGCCGCCCTTCTCCTCCTTGAGGAAGCGCAGCACCGAGAGGCCGTTCTCGCCCGGCATGTGGAGGTCCAGCACGACGAGATCCGGCACCCTCCGTTCGATCTCGGCCCGGAGCGCCGCCCCGCCGTCGAGCGGCACGACGTCGAAGTCGTGCAGCGCCAGATAGTCGGCGACCGTCTCGCGCGTGTGGAGTTCGTCGTCGACGACCGCAATGCGCGGACCCGCGCTCATCGCTCCCCCTCCCCTCGCTCGTCATCCGCGACCGGACGCGGCAGCACGATCTCGAACACTGCACCCACCCCACCCTCGCCGTTGAGCGCCCCGATGTGGCCCTCGTGCAGACGGACGATCTCGTGGGCGATGGAGAGCCCGAGCCCTGTCGACGCCTCCCCGCCCGTCGGTTCGGCCGACAGCCGTTGGAAGCGCCCGAACAGCCGTCCGAAGTCCTCCGGCGACAGGCCTGGCCCCTGGTCGGCGACGGTGATCACCGCCCGGTCGGCGACCGCCCGGACCGCGGTTTCGACCGTCCCGCCGATCGGCCCGTATTTCACCGCGTTGGAGACGACGTTCTCCACCGCGTCGCGCAACCGATCGGGATCGCCCATGATGAAGATCGGCCCCTCTCCGGTCGCGTCGAGCGTCTGTCGCTTACGCTCGGCGAGCGGCCGCATGTGGTCGACGACGTCGCGGACCAGCGCCACGAGGTCGAGCCGCACCGGTCGGATCGAGATCTCCAGCGCGTCCGCCGCGGCCTGCCCGACCAGATCGGAGATCATCCGGTTCATCGCCGCGGCGGGTGCGGCGATCTTGCCGACCTCGGCCTGGAGCCGTGCCGGATCGGTGCCCGGCCGGGTGAGCAGCTCGCCGATGATCTCGGTGCGGCCGAGGATGGCGGCCAGCGGGTTCTTCAGATCGTGGGCGACCATGCCCATCAGCTCGACCTTGAACTCGTTCGCCCGCCGCAGCGTCTCGCGTTGGGCGTCGAGCCGGGCATTGGCCTCGCTCAGTTCGCGCGTGCGCTCCGCCACCCGCTGTTCGAGGCCGGCGTTGGCCGCCTGCAGCTGTTCGAGCAGCAGCACGTTCTCGAAGGCCACCGAGAGCTTGCCGCAGAACACCTCGACCAGCGCCCGGTCGGTCTCCGAGAGATGCTTCTCGGCGTCGAGGACCACCGCGATCTCGCGCCCGCTGGATGTATGGATGTAGAGAACCGACCGGCCCTCGTAGAAGCAGTGCCGCCGCTGGGCGAAGGCGCCGTCGATCTGACGACGGGTGCCGTCGTCGAGCCCGTCGCCGGTCCCGGTGGTGGTCAGCGCCGAGTAGACGCCGGACCCCGCGATCACCGACATGTCCGATGCCCCCGGCGCCCGCGGCCGGTCGCGCACCACCAGCATGCCGGCGCATTCGACTTCGAGCAGCGAGGCGACCTGGGTCAGCACCCCCTCGGCGAAACGCTGCATCGAGCGCGTGTCGAAGAGCGCCGTCGCCGCGTCGATGATGATCTCCAGGCCACGCCGGGTCTCCTCCATGCGCAGCAGCTGCTGGTGCGAGCGGATCGCCGCGGTCAGCGCCGTGAACAGCTTGTCGGCGGTGAGCTCCGTCTTGGCCTTGTAGTCGTTGATGTCGTACTCGACGATCACCCGCCGCTCCGGCGCCTGCCCCGGCTGCCCGGTGCGCAGGATGATGCGGACGAGTTCGTTGCGGGCCTGGCGACGGATGAACTCGACCAGCTCGAGCCCCGCCGTCTCGGTCTCCATCACCACGTCGAGCAGGATCACCGCCAGATCGGGATGGGCGAGGACGAGGTCGCGCCCCTCCGCCGCCGATCGCGCCGAGACGATCTCGATCCCCTGGCCGTTGAGCGAATAGTCCCACAGCGCGAAGCGAGTGCCGTCGTGCACCGCCGGATCGTCGTCGATCACCGCCACCTTCCAGGTGCGGCTCGGCCGCTCCGGCTCCGGCTCGCCCTCGGCGGCGAAGACCAGGATGTCGTCGTCGCTCATGTGCGTCCTTCCTTCGCTCCCTCGCCGTCGGGCTCCGCCTCGTCCTCCGGCGCCTCGAACGGCAGCGTCATGCGGAAGCGACACCCTCGCCCGGGCGCCGTCTCCAGCGTGATGCGCCCACCAAGCCGATGGGTGACGATGTTGTAGACGATGTGTAGCCCCAAGCCACTCCCCCCCGAGCCGCGTCGGGTGGTGAAGAACGGTTCGAAGGCCCGTCGCGACACCTCATCGCTCATGCCGATGCCGTCGTCGGCGAAGACGACCTCCAGCCGCTCGCCGTCGAGGCGGCGGGCCGAGAGCGTCATCCGCCCGGTGCCGCCGTCGGGCCAGGCGTGGGTGACGGCGTTCATGAACAGGTTGGTCACCACCTGCCCCCAGGCGCCGGGGAAGCTGTCGACGACGAGCCCGGTGGGGATGTCGATCTCGAACGAAATCCCCGTCGTCTTCAGCCCCGGCCTGAGGCTCGAGGCGATCTGCTCGCTGGCGTCGCCGAGATCGAAGGCGCGCCGCTCGGAATGTGTCCGGTCGACCGCCACTTGTTTGAAGGCCTGCACCAGTTCGCCCGCCCGCGTCAGATTGGCGACGAGCTGGCGCGCCGCCTCGCCGGCCCCGGCGACGAATTCGTCGAGCCGCGATCGCCGCAGCTGCCCGCCGGCGACCTCCGCCTCGAACTGCGTCACCCGCCGCTCCAGGCTGGAGGCGACGGTGAGCCCGATGCCGACCGGGTTGTTGACCTCGTGGGCGACACCGGCGACGAGGCCGCCGATGGCGGCGAGCTTCTCCGCCTCGACGAGATTGCGCTGTGCCTCGGCGAGATCGGCGAGCGCCGCCTCCGCCCCCTCCTTGGCGAGGCGCATCTCCTCCTCTGCCTCGCGCCGGTCGGTGACGTCGTAGAGCCAGAAGACATGGGCCGGGCGGCCGGCGAATTCGATCGGGCGGACCTCGACGAGGCCCCACCAGGTGGAGCCGTCCTGCCGCCGCATCAGCGCCTGCCAGCCGGAAACGCCGCGTCCCCGCCCGACCGCCTGCGAGAGCCGCACCGCGTCGTCGGCATCGGCGAAGCCGTCACGCGGCCGCAGGCCCTCGTCGCCGCCGTCGGCGACACCGAACAGCTCGTCGTAGCGATGGTTGCGGAACAGGATGCGCCCATCGACCGCCGAGAGGATGGCGATGCCGATCGGGCTCGTCTCCAGCATCCGATACCACCGCCGCTCCTGTTCGGCATGGTCGTCCTCGCGCTGCCGAATGCCGGCCACCTCCCGACGGAATACCTCGATCGAGCGTGCCATGGCGCCGATCTCGTCCTCGGCGTCGAGCCCTCGGACCGGTCGATCGACTTCGCCGACCACCACCGCCCGCATCGCCTGCTGGGCTTCGGCGAGCGGCTCGCGGATCGTCCGCGCCACCCGAACCGAGGCGTAGAAGCTGAGGATCGCGAAGGCCGACGCGACCAGACCGAAGCGCCCGATCGCCTCACGGAACAATCGGTCGAAGCGCGCGATCGCCTGCCTTTCGTGCTCGGCCTGATGGTCGACCGCCGCCTGAAGCCGCGCCGTCATCAGCGACCTGTTGCCCTCGAGCGAGCCGGCGAGCCACCGCGCCCGCCGATCGGCGATGTCCTCGAGCCGCGCGAAGATCGAATCCATCTGGATGATCTCCGGCAGGAAGCGCTCGACCGCATAGCCGCGGCTGTCCGGTGACGGCGATCGACCGATCTCGCGCAGCGCCGCCGCGAAGGTGTCGCGCGCGCGCCGCGCCTGTTCGAGCAGTTCGCTACGCCGCTCCTGGCGATAGGCGACGAGGTCGACCCGGAATTCGGCGAAGCGATCGTAGGCGGTGGCGACCAGCGGACGCAGCACCACGTCGCCGGGCCTGATCGCCAGATCGAGAGCATCGAGCCGTTGGCGAACCGCGACGACGAGATCGGCGAATTCGGTCTCGTAGAGCATCCGGATGTCGATCTCGAGCCCGCGCAGATCGTCGAAGGCGAAGAGGTAGTGCCGGGCCGATTCGACGAACTCGCTCAGGTCACCGGTGCGCTCCACCTTGGAGGCATCGACCGAGCGCGACAGTGTCCCGACGAAACGCGCCTTGGCGGCTTCCACCTCATGGCGCCGGCTCTCGTCCGGCCGATCGAGAAAACTGCGCACTTCGCGATTCAGCGCGTGGGCGCTGCGCTCGAGGTCGAAGAGCTGCTCATCCATCTCGTGCGCGGCGCGCAGATCGTTCCACGCCCCCCGCAACTCGACGCCCACACCGGCGAAGGCGAGGGCCAACACCACCAGCGCCAGGAGGTTGATCCCGACGATGAGGAAGATGCGCCCACGGATCGACGCCCGACGCAGCAGGGCCGCCACGGCGGACGGCCGCGAGACCGGGGACGAGGCACGTCCATCGTCGGTCTCGCTCGCCATCGTCACCTCCCCGGCCGACCGGCCACGCCCCTCACTTCGCCTGGAAGTCGCGGAATCCGAGGTCCGGTGCCGAGGTGTTGTGAGTCGAGGGAACGCTGCGGGTGAAGGCGACGTCCGCCGCCTTGCCGTCCTTGTAGTCGACCACCACGGTCGAGGTCGCCGCCGCCCCCGGCGCCGCACGAACGACCGTCTCGGCGGTATCGGCGTTGCCCGGCGCCACATACATCGAGCGCAACCCGGCGAAGGGCAGCTTCGTCAGATCGACGCCGTCGAAGGCCACCTCGACCGCCGCGGTTCCGACGTCGATCGTCTTCAACCCGACCACCGCCTTGCCGCCCTTGGCGAAGTCGATGGTGAAGGCGACCGTCTTGGGGTCGAAGGACACCGCCTTGTAGGCGACGAACGGCCGCGTACTCTCCTCGACCGGCCCGAACAGGAAGGACGATCCGTAGGCGACCTCGCGCATCCGATAGGGCGGCAGCGCCTTGAGCCGCCAGTAGCCGTCCTGTGGGTAGAACACCAGGAACTCGATCGGTCCGGCCGGCGTCTTGCGCCACAACTGGACGAGATGGAGGAAGTTCTGGGTGAGCTTGCCGACCGTCACCGGCACCACCGTCGGCCGCCAGAAGTCGGGATAGACCACACCCTTGAGGACGTATTCGTCGTCCTCCCACAGAATCGCGGTGGGCGGGGTGTAGGGACGCCCGTCCGCCCCGCCCGAGCCGCCGAAGCTGCAGCCGGAGAAGTCCGGCGCGGTGCTGTCGCGGACGATGGTGGAGACATAGGCCGGGGTCTTGGCCTCCACGGTGAAGCGCGAGATCTTCTCCGAGGTCAGCGTGTAGTAGACGTTGTCCTCTTCGGCGCAGGTCGTCTTGTAGGACCGGTTGTGGACGTCGACCGTGATCGGCTCGCCCGCGGCCACCCCGTCGATCGTCGCGAGGCCGAGCCCCAGGGCGACCATCCACGCTCCGCTCCAACCCTTACCCGACATCGCACTCTCCCTCGGCACCCGATCGGCCGACATCGACCGTCATCCGGTTGGTAGCGGTTGCCCGGATTCGCGGCAAGAGCAAGGCCTTCGCCCTCGCATCGCCGTGTTCCCTCGCCTATCTGTCGGCGACCCACAGGAAGACGAGAGAGACACGTGGCCGATCACCAGAACACCTCCCCGACCGGCACGCCGCGTCACCCCTGGCTCCGGGCGCTCGGCCGCCCGTTGCTCTTCGTCGCCGCGACGATCTACTTCCTGATCGACGACATCGTCCTCGCCGCCGTCCGGCCGGTCGTCGCCCGCCTCGCCGAGCTGCGGATCTTCGCCCGCCTCGCCGAGACCCTCCACCGCCTGCCGCCCTATCCGACGCTGGTCCTCTTCCTCGTGCCCTTCGTGGTCTTGGAGCCGTTCAAGCTCTGGGGCTTGTGGCTGCTCGGCACCGGACATTTCGGCTCGGGCGCCACGATGCTCGCCGTGTCGCACCTGACCTCGATCGTGCTGGTCGAGCGCCTCTTCCACGCCACCCGCGACAAGCTCCTGACCATCGGCTGGTTCGCCCGCGCCTATCATTGGGTGATGGCGCTCTACGACTGGTCTGTCGGCCGCCTGCGCGCCACCGCCGCCTGGCGGATCGCCGCCGAGACGCTGCGCCGTCTGCGCGAGGCGGCCCGCCGCATCGTCGTCCCGCTGCGCCGCGTCGTCCGCTCGGCATTCGCACCGGTCCGCCGGCTCCTCGGCGATCTGCGACTGCGTGGTGCCGGCGATCGCTGATCCGGCCTATTCGGCGGGCTTCGGCCCGCCGCGCCCGGCGAGCGGGCGCTCTTCCAGGAAGAAGAAGATCACGAAGCCGACGAACTGCCCGAAGGCGGCGGCGGCGAAGATCAGCCGGAAGGTCTCGCCCGCGAGCGCCCGCTCCGCCGGCCCGAAGGCGGCGTGGTTCCCGCCCTCGATCGCCGCGCCGAGGCCGGAACCGAGGAAGATCGCGCCGAGCACCGCGACCACCACCACGGTGCCGAGCGAGCGCAGGAAGGAATGGGTGGCGGTGGCGATGCCGAGATCACGACGCTCCACCGCGTTCTGCACCACCACGGTGGAGAGCGGAAAGAGCGTCCCCGTCCCCAGGCCGGCGAGACCGAGCAACACTTCGGCGCCCCAGAACGGCAACGTCGCGGCGCCGGCGGCGAGCCCCGCTCCGGCGAGGACCCCGAGCCCGGCACCCCCCAACGCCAGAAGCCGGTAGCGCGCCACCTTCATCAGCGCCCGCCCGCCGAAATTGGCGCCGATGACCGTGCCGAGCGTCAGCGTGATCAGCCCGAAGCCGGCGTCGGCGGCACCGAAGCCGTGCATCGCCTGCAGCCAGATCGGCACATAGACCGACAGCGACAGCCACGATCCCATGACGAAGAACATCGCCGCGGTGGTCACCCGGATCACCGGATTGCGGAAGATCGACAGCGGGATGAGCGCATCCTCGACCCGCGCCATGTGGCGGCCGAAGAGCCCGAAGCACAGGATCGCCGCCGCGGCGAGACCGAGGATCGTCGGCGACGTCCAGGCGAGGCTCGACCCGCCCCAGGTCAGCGCCAGCATCAGCGCCACCGTTCCGACGACGATCAGCGCCGCCCCGAAGAGGTCGAGCCGCTGCTGGCGCTTCACGTCCGGCAGCAGGCGCAGCGAGCGCTGGATCATCACTGCCGCCACCACCGCGAGCGGCAGGTTGATCCAGAAGATCAGCGACCAGTGCAGGTGCTGGGCGAAGATGCCGCCGATCACCGGCCCCGAGACGCTCGCCGTCGCCCAGACGAGCGAGATCCACCCCATGTAGCGGCCACGCTCGCGCGGCGGCACCACGTCGCCGATGACCGTCTGGACGAGGCTGATCAGCCCGCCGCCGCCGAGCCCCTGCACCGCGCGGCCGATCACCAGCAGGATCATCGTCGGCGCCAGCGCGCAGAGCACCGAGCCGAGGGTGAAGATGGCGATCGCCGCATGGATCGTCACCCGCCGCCCCCGCAGATCGGCGAGCTTGCCGTAGAGCGGCGTCACCGCCGTCGAGGTCAGGAAGTAGGCCGAGACCACCCAGGAGAGATAGTCGACGTCGCCGAGCGCCGCCCCGATCGTCGGCAGCGCCGGCGCAACGATCGTCTGGTCGAGCGCCGCCAGCATCAGTACGACCATCGCGCCGAGCACGATGCCCAGCCGATCGCGGTCGCCGAGCGCGGGAGTGCCGTTGGTCATCGTCGGGACTTTCCGTGAAGGCCCGTCGTGACCGGCGGGAGTGGCTCGGATCCGCCGATCGACGGCCCACGGGCCGCCGGCGTCGCCGGCCGCAGGGCCGCACTCTATCCCGAGCCGAAGGCGATGAGTACGCAAACTACCGTATGCGGGCCATGCGAGGATCGCGGGTCCCGCGATCGGCGCTCACCCGGCCGCCCGCGCCTCGGCGAGCGCCCCCGGCATCGCCGCGGCGAGCAGGTCGAGATCGCCGTCGGTTCCGGCCGAGAGGCGGATGCAGCGGTCCATCGGGGCGAGCCACGGCTTGCGCACGAAGAGATCGCGGGCGATCAGCCCGTCGAGCACCCGCTTGGCGAAGGCCCCGTCGCGGCCGCAGTCGACGGCGACGAAGTTGGTCGCCGAAGGCAGCGCCGAGAGCCCGTTGTCGGCGGCGATCGCCGCGATCCGCGCCTTGGAGCGATTCACCGAAGCGACCACGTGATCGAGCCATTCGCCGTCGGCGAGCGCCGCGAGCGCCCCGGCCTGGGCGATGCGGTTGACGCCGAAGTGGTTGCGGATCTTGTCGAAGGCCTTGGCCACCTCCGGCGCGGCGATGCCGTAGGCGACGCGCAGTCCGGCCATGCCGTAGGCCTTGGAGAAGGTGCGGAAGCGGATGATCCGCGGATCGTCCGCATCGATCGTGGTCGGCAGCGTCCCCGCCGGCGCGAACTCGCCATAGGCCTCGTCGAGGATGAAGAGCGAGCCCTCCGGCACGCGGCCGAGCTCGCGCGCCACCTCCTCGCCCCACCACCACGACGCCATCGGATTGTCCGGATTGGCGAAGTAGCCGAGCGGTGCGTCCTCGGCGATCAGCGCGTCGACCAGCCCCGGCAGGTTCTCGCGATCGTCGACGTAGGGAACCCGGACGAAGCGCGCCCCGTGGCCGGCGACGTGATAGTCGAAGGTCGGGTAGCCGCCCTCGGAGGTGACGATCGGCGTGCCCGGATCGGCGAAGAGCCGCACCGTCAGGCCGAGCAGCCCGTCGATGCCCTCGCCCACCACGATGTTCTCCGGCCGCACCCCGGCGTGAGCGGCCAGCGCCGCCTTGAGGTCGTGGTTCTCGGGATCGCCGTAGAGCCAGGATTCGGTCGCGGCCGCCGCCTGCATCGCGGCGATCGCCTTGGGCGAGGGTCCGAAGACGCTCTCGTTGGCGCCGATTCGGGCCCGGAAGAGGCGCCCCCGCGTCCGTTCGATCGCTTCCGCCCCGACGAAGGGCACGGTCGACGGCAGGCTCGCCATCAGCGGCGTCAGACGGGGCGACTTCATGTTCGGGCGTTCCTCTTTCTTCACCTCGTCGTCTTCCATATCGCGCCGGATCGGCGCCGCGAAGTCGAATTGTCGTCGCCCGGCCTTGATCCGGACACGAAGTTCGATCATGTAGACGCCACGACGCCATCGATCCGCGGGACGCGATCCCCTGGCATGGAGGTCGGGAGACGCGTGACGAACGCCACGCGGGCGATGAACGGACATGGAGTCCGTTCGGCCCGGTCGCAGTTCTCTCCCCGGCCGTTCGATCGTTCCTCACCCCGACAAGCCCCATTCACGCGGGGATCGTCATCCGATCCCGACCGCGCCGGCGTCGTTCGCCGAGGCGCGCCGGGGGCTTTTCGCATTCGAAAGTTCCGACTTGACCAAGTTCACCGATTTCGGCCTCGCCGAGCCCATCCTCGCCGCGCTCACCACCGCCGGCTACGAGACCCCGACCCCGATCCAGGCCCAGGCCATCCCGCAGGTCCTCACCGGCAGCGATCTCCTCGGCATCGCCCAGACCGGCACCGGCAAGACCGCCGCCTTCGCCCTGCCGACTATCCATCGCCTCGCCGCCGAGCGCCGCCGCCCCGGCCCGCACGGCTGCCGCAGCCTCGTCCTGGCGCCCACTCGCGAGCTCGCTTCGCAGATCGCCGAGAGCTTCCAGGCCTATGCGGCCAACCTCCCCTTCACCGTCGAGGTCGTCTTCGGTGGCGTCTCGATCGGCAAGCAGGAGCGCGCCCTGCAGCGCGGAGTCGACGTCCTCGTCGCCACCCCCGGCCGCCTGCTCGATCTCGTCGACCGCGGCACCTGCCGCCTCGACGCCGTCGAGGTGCTCGTCCTCGACGAGGCCGACCAGATGCTCGACCTCGGCTTCATCCACGCCCTGAAGCGCATCGCCAAGCTGGTGCCGAAGAAGCGCCAGTCGCTGTTCTTCTCGGCCACCATGCCGCAGGCGATCGCCTCCCTCGCCGACAACTACCTGACCGACCCGGTGAAGGTCGCGGTGACCCCGGTCGCCACCACCGTCGACCGCGTCGACCAGGGCGTCTATTTCTGCGAGACCCGCGAGAAGCAGGTCCTGCTCCAGGATCTCCTCTCCGATCCGGCCTTCGACCGGGTGATCGTCTTCACCCGCACCAAGCACGGCGCCGACCGCGTGGTGAAGAACCTCGCCCGCGCCGGCATCGAGTCCGCCGCCATCCACGGCAACAAGTCGCAGCCGCAGCGCGAGAAGGCGCTCGCCGCCTTCCGCGACGGCCAGATCGGCGTGCTGATCGCCACCGACATCGCCGCCCGCGGCATCGACATCGACGGCGTCTCCCACGTCGTCAACTACGACCTGCCCAACATCCCGGAGAGCTACGTCCACCGCATCGGCCGCACCGCGCGCGCCGGCGCCGACGGCTCGGCCGTCTCCTTCTGCAACAGCGAGGAGCGGGCCTACCTCAAGTCGATCGAGCGGCTGATCCGTCGCACCGTGCCGAAGCTCGCCCTGCCGGCGAACCTCGCCGCCCGTGCCGCCGCTCAGGCCAAGGAGAGCCGTCGCGAGATCGACGACGATGTCGTCGACACCCGCGCCCATCACCACGCCGGCCGTCCCCGCGACGACCGTCGCGGTGGCGAGAAGCGCCCGGCCCGCACCGAAACGCAGAACCGCAACGCCGGTCCGCGTGGCAATCGCGGTCCGCGCGAGGAGTTCCGCGCCCGCGACGAGCGTCCCCGCGACGAGCGTCCGCGCGAGGACGGCCGTCGCCGCGACGAACCCCGCCGCAACGGCGAGGTGCCGGCCAAGGCGATGCGCGACACCCGCCACGGCGAGCCGGTCGCCGGCCGCCCCGCCACGACCCCGCGCGACCACGTCCACCGCGATCGTCCGCCGCGCGAGGAGGCCCGTCGTGACGGCGGCAAGGGCGGTTCCCGCCCGATGACCCGCCGCGACGAAGGCGGCCGCGCCCAGGCCCGCGGCGATCGCCCGCGCGGCCCCCGTCGCGACGGCTGAGACCCGATCACGATCCGAACCCGAAGCCCCGGAGCGCCCGCCGCTCCGGGGCTTCGCTTTTTTCAGGATGCGTCGCTGCCGATGTCGCATTCGGGATGGTTGGTGCCGCCGCTTCGATTGACATTCGGCCGCGTCCGCCCCTTATGTCGATGCTGCGACGGTCTTCCGACGATCGGAAGTGAAAAGGGAACGCGGTCCTCGAACGAGGGACGCCGCGGCTGCCCCCGCAACTGTGAGCGGCGAGTGTCGCGCCGAGATGCCACTGGGGTCCCCCCGGGAAGGCGGCGCGAGACGCGAGACCCGCGAGCCAGGAGACCTGCCGTCGCGCGTGCCATCCCCGATCCGCCGGTGGGGCGGAGAAAGAGGACCGACGTGACCGCATCCCCGCTTCCCCCGGCTCCGGCCGACGCCGTTCCCGCCCCCGTACCACGCGGCGGGGCGCCGACGACCGTGCTCGTCTGCGTCACCTGTCGCCGCGCCGAGGACACGCCCGACGCCCCGCGCGCCGGCGCCCGCCTCGCCGAGGCGCTGACCGCCGCCGCCGAGACCCGCGGCAACGTCCGCGTCGTCCCCGTCGAGTGCCTGTCGGTGTGCAAGCGGCCGGTGACCGTCGGCTTCGGCGCGGCCGAGAAATGGACCTACGTCTACGGCGACTTCGCCGCCGACGCCGCGCCCACCATCCTCGATGCCGCCGCCCTCTACGGCGCCGCACACGACGGCCTCATCCCGTGGAAGAGCCGCCCGGACGCCCTCAAGAAAGGCGTGGTGGCTCGCATTCCGCCCCTCTTCGCGCCGACCGAGGCCCAGCCATGACCCCCTATTCCAAGATCCCGGTCACCATCGTCACCGGCTTCCTCGGCGCCGGCAAGACGACGCTGATCCGCCACCTGATCGAGAACGCCCGCGGCCGGCGGCTGGCGCTGGTGATCAACGAATTCGGCGACGTCGGCGTCGACGGCGAGATCCTCAAGTCCTGCGGCGACGAGGCCTGCGATCCGCGCGCCATCGTCGAACTCGCCAACGGTTGCCTGTGCTGCACCGTCGCCGACGACTTTCTGCCCGCCATCGAGGGTCTGCTGGCGCTGCCCGATCGCCCCGACCACATCGTCGTCGAGACCTCCGGTCTGGCCCTGCCCAAGCCGCTGATCAAGGCCTTCGACTGGCCGGAGATCCGCGCCAAGCTCACCGTCGACGGTGTCGTCGCGGTGGTCGACGGCCGCGCCGTCATCGACGGCCGCTTCGCCGACGATCCGGACGCCGTGCTCGCCCAGCGCGCCGAGGACGCCTCGATCGATCATGACAATCCGCTGGAAGAGGTCTACGAGGACCAACTCCTCGCCGCCGATCTCGTGGTGGTCAACAAGGCCGATCTCCTCGCCGAGGCCGATCTCGCGGCCATCGAGGCCGAGATCCGCAAGGCCGTCCCGCGCGCCGTCAAGGTGGTCACCGCCGCCGAGGGCCGAGTCGATCCGGCCGTGGCGCTCGGCCTCTTCGCCGCGGCCGAGGACGACCTCGCCGCCCGCCCCTCGCATCACGAGGCGGAGGGCGATCACGACCACGACGACTTCGACACCTTCGTGGTGGACGTCGCCCCGGCGCGCGATCCCGCCTCGCTGGTCGAGCGCCTCCAGGCGGTCGCCGAGGCCCACGACGTGCTGCGCATCAAGGGCTTCGTCGCGGTCGAGGGCAAGCCGATGCGCCTCCTCGTCCAGGGGGTGGGCACCCGCTTCCGCCACCAGTTCGATCGTCCCTGGGCCCCGGGCGAGCCCCGCGCCGGCCGCCTCGTGGTGATCGCCGAGAAGGGCCTCGACGAAGCCGCCGTCCGCGCCGCTCTCGCCGCCTGAGGCGGAGCCAGGAGCCCCCCATGCACCTCGTCGCCGACACGATCCGCTCGCTGGACGACACCGTCCAGGCGATCGATCTCGGCCAGACGCCGGGCGAGGTCGCCTTCCTGTCCTTCTCCGACTCGGACCTCGGCCTCGTAGCGAGCGTTCATGCCGGGCGAGCCGATCTGCCGAGCCTGCGCCTCGCCTCGCTCGCCGATCTGCGCCATCCCTATTCGGTCGACCTGTGGCTCGACGCGGTCGGGCGGAAGGCCCGCTTCGTCCTCGTCCGCCTCCTCGGCGGCCTCGACTACTGGCGCTACGGCGTCGACGAACTCGCCGCCGCGGCCCGCTCGCGCGGCTTCGACTTCGCCGTGGTCCCGGGCGACGCCCGCGACGACATGCGCCTCGATGCCGCCTCGACTCTGCCGGTCGCGGATCTCCGCCGCCTGTGGCACTGGTTCCAGGAGGGCGGCCCCGACAACGTCGCCTCGGCGCTCGGCTGGATCGCCACCCGCCTCGGCCGCGGCACACCCTGGTCCGAGCCGCGTCCCCTGCCCGCACACGGCCGCTTCGCCCCCGCCTGCCGTGACGGCGACGGCCCGCTGGCCTTGGTCACCTTCTACCGTTCCTTCGTCACCGCCGCCGACACCGCGCCGATCGAGGCTCTGGCGGCGGCGCTCGCCGCCCGCGGCTTCGACGTCCGCGCCGAGTTCGTCACCTCGCTCAAGGACGGCCGGGTGGTCGAAGGCCTCGGCCGGCTGATCGACGAGACCGCCCCGGCGATCGTGATCAACACGACCGCCTTCTCCGCTCGGCTCGACGACGGCTCGTCGGTGTTGGAACGCGCCGGCGTGCCCGTTCTCCAGGCGGTGCTCGCCACCTGCGAGCGCCCGGCCTGGGAGGCCTCGTCGCGCGGCCTCGGCGCCAGCGACCTCGCCATGAACCTCGTCCTCCCCGAGATCGACGGCCGCATCGCCACCCGGGCGATCTCCTTCAAGGGCCGCGAGGAGCGCTCCGAGGCGCATCAGTTCGCCCGCGCCGTCCATGTCCCCGACGACGACGGCATCGCTGCGGTGGCTGATCTCGCCCGCGCCTGGGTCGATCTGGCGGCGAAACCCCGCGCCGAGCGCCGCCTCGCCGTGGTCGTCTCCGACTACCCCGCCAAGGGCGGCCGCACCGCCTACGCCGTCGGCCTCGACACCCCGGCGAGCCTCGTCGCTATCGCCGAGGACCTGCGCGAGGCGGGTTATGCGGTGGGCGAGGTGCCGGAACCGGACGCGCTGATGCGGGCGCTGGAGGGGCGGACCGCCATCGCCGGCGACGCCCCCACCCTCCCCCTCACCGTCTATCGCGCCCTCTTCGCCACGCTCCCGGAACCCTTCCGCGCCTCCGTCCTCGCCGCCTGGGGCGATCCCGCGACCGACGCAGACGTCGCCGACGACGCCTTCCGCTTCGCCGCGCTCGATCTCGGGGCGCTGACCGTCGCCGTCCAACCGGATCGCGGCCGGAAACTCGAGCGCAAGGCCGAGTATCACGACACCTCGATCCCGCCGCGCCACGGCTACGTCGCCTTCTACCTGTGGCTCCGCGAGGCGGTCCGCATCGACGCGATGATCCACCTCGGCACCCATGGCACGCTCGAATGGCTGCCCGGCAAGGCCGCCGCCCCCTCCCCCGCCTGCGCCCCCGCCGCGGTGCTCGGGCCGGTGCCGGTGGTCTACCCCTTCGTCGTCAACAACCCCGGCGAGGCGGCGCAGGCGAAGCGCCGGATCTCGGCCGTCACCGTCGGCCACATGACCCCGCCCCTCGCCCGTGCCGGCTCCCACGGCGCCGCCGCCGAGATCGAGGCGCTGCTCGACGAGTTTTCCCAGGCCCAGAGTCTCGACGCCCGCCGCGCCCGGATGCTCGCCGCCACCATCCTGGAGAGGGCGCGCGACACCGGCCTCGCCGCCGAGAGCGGCATCGCCGACGACGCCGACGAGGCCGAAGCGCTGACCAGGCTCGACGCCTGGCTCTGCGACCTGAAAGACGCCCGCATCGGTGACGGCCTCCACGTCTTCGCCCGACCGCTCGCCCCGACGCTCCTCGCCTCGTCGATCGTGGCGCTCTCCGAAGGCCAGACGGCGGAAGCGACCACCGACCTCGAGGCGCGCCTCGCGGCCTGCGCCGAGGCCGAGCGACGCGGCCTGATCGCCGCGCTCGACGGCCGCTTCCTCGCCCCCGGCCCGGCCGGCGCACCGTCGCGCGGGCGGCTCGACGTGCTGCCCACGGGGCGCAATCTCTACGCCGTCGACCCCCGCGGCGTGCCGACCCGCACCGCCTGGGAGATCGGCAAGCGCACGGCCGACGAGGTGATCGCCGCTTACGTCCAGGATCACGGCGACTGGCCGCGCCGCATCGTCCTCGATCTCTGGGGCTCGGCGACCATGCGCACCGGCGGCGACGACCTCGCCCAGGCCTTCGCGCTGATGGGCGTGCGGCCCGTCTGGGATGCCGCCACCGCCCGCGTCTCCGGCTTCGAGATCCAGGTGCCGGCGAAGCTCGGCCGGCCGCGCGTCGACGTGACGCTGCGCGTCTCCGGCCTCTTCCGCGACGTCTTCCCGGCCCAGATCGCCCTCTTCGACGAGGCGGTGCGCGCTGTGACCGCCCTCGGCGAGACCGACGAGGACAATCCGCTCGCCGAGGCCCGCCGCGCCGGCGCCACCGGCGACGAGGACGCCTTCCGCGTCTTCGGCACGGCGCCCGGCGCCTATGGCGTCGGCCTCTCGACCACCGTCGCGACCGGCGCCTGGGAGACCCGCGACGAACTCGGGCAGCACTATCTCGCCGCCTCGAGCCATGCCTACGGCCGCGACGCCGAGGGTGTGGCCGCGCCGGCCGCCTTCGCCGCCCGCGTCGCCGGGGCCGATGCCTTCGTCCACGTCCAGGACACCGCCGAGCAGGACGTGCTCGATTCCGATGCCTTCGCCGAGCACGAGGGCGGTTTCGCCGCCGCCGCCGCCCGCCTCGGCAACGCGCCGGCCCTCTACCACGCCGATACGACGCGGCTGGAGCGCTCGAAGGTGCGGACATTGGCGCAGGAGATCCAGCGGGTGGTCAGGGCGCGGGCCACCAACCCGCGCTGGCTCGCCGGCCAGATGCGCCACGGCCACCGCGGCGCCGCCGAGATCGCCGAGACGGTCGGCAACCTCCTCGCCTTCGCGGCGACGACGAACCAGGTGGCGCAGACCGCCTTCGATCTGGTATTCGACGCCACCCTCGGCGACGACCGGGTGCGCGAGTTCATGGTCGACGCCAATCCGCGCGCCGCGGCGGCGGCGGCCTTCGCCTTCGACGAGGCGATCCGGCGCGGCCTTTGGGAGACCCGGCGCAACTCCGTCGCCGGGCGCATCGCCGAAACCCTGGAGGCGGGACGATGAGCGGCAAGGACAAGCCCAACCCCGAGCTGGTCAAGGGCTGGTGCCCGGGCGCGCGGCGTCCGATGGAGACCGGCGACGGCCTCCTGGTCCGTCTCAGGATCACCGCCGGCATCGTCCCGGCGGATCTGGCCGGCGAGATCGCCGACCTCTCCCGCCGCTTCGGCAACGAGCTGATCGACCTCTCCCAGCGCGGCAATCTGCAACTGCGCGGGGTCGAAGCCGAGGATCTCGACGACCTCCTCGGCGAACTCGACCGGCTCGGCCTCCTCGACCCCTCGGCCGAAACCGAGGCGGTGCGCAACATCGTTCCCTCGCCGCTCGCCGGCCTCGACCCGACCGCCGCCATCGACGGCCGGGCGCTCGCGAGCGCGATGGAGGCGAGCCTCACCTCCGATCCCGCGATCTTCGCGCTTCCGGCCAAGTTCGGCTTCGTCGTCGACGAGGGCGGCCGGCTGGCGCTCGACGACGTCGCCGTCGACGTGCGGTTGACCGGCCTCGCCACCCCCGACGGCCCGCGCGTCCTCGTCTCGGTGGCGGTCGAACCCGGCCACTATCAGCCGATCGGCGTCGTCGGTGTCGACGAGGCGCCCGAGCGCGCCGCCGATCTCGCCCGCGCCGTTGTCCGGCTGCGCGCCGAGATGCCCGACGCGCCGCGCCGCATTCACGAGGTCATCGCCCGCACCGGCCTCGCCGCGCTGTTCCATGCGGCCGGCTTCGGCGAGGTGATGGCCGAGGTCGAACGACTGGTGCCGCGCCGGGCCGGCGGCTCCGCGATCCTCGGCGATCACACCCACGAGCCGGCGAGCTTCCTCGGCCTCGGCGCGCCCTATGGCCGCTTCACCGCCGACCAGTTGGCGCTGCTCGGCGAACTCGCCGGCGAGCGCGGCGGCGGCGAGATCCGCCTCACCCCCTGGCGTGCCGTGCTCATCCCCGGTGTGAAGTCGGAGAAGATGCCGCGCATCCGCCCGTGGATCGCCGCCGGGCGCTTCGTCTTCTCGGCCGACGACCCGCGCCTCGCCGTCGTCACCTGCGCCGGCTCGACCGGCTGCCGCAACGCCACCACCGACACCCGCGAGCACGCCGCCGAGCTGGCGAGCATCGCCCGCCGCCTCGGTCCGTCGGGCACCACGCTGCACGTCTCCGGCTGCGAGAAGGGCTGCGCCCATCCCGGCGCGACGCCCTACACGCTGACCGCCCGCGACGGCCGCTACGACCTCGTCCGCGCCGGACGCGCCTGGGACGCCCCGGCGATCACAGGCCTCAGCCTCGTCGAGGCCGCCGCCGCCCTCGCCGACTTCGCCCCCCTCTGATCCGGAGACACCCCTTGGCCGACGCGCCGACCTCCCACGACTACATCCGCGACGGCGCGGCGATCTA
>ERZ1645187.832-NODE-832-length-30054-cov-145.427381_pt1 | contig 30054 bp, 23 predicted proteins | sample MGYA00575352_ERZ1645187 | MGnify/ENA primary metagenome ERZ1645187 (study PRJEB40837, sample SAMN11349314) | freshwater sediment metagenome | isolation source: river sediment | host: Sediment | place: India: Wazaribad , New Delhi | collected 2017-02-21 ...
ATGCCGGACTGGGCCAAGGACAAGGAGAACTTCAAGGACTACATCCTCGGCAAGTACGACAAGACGCCGAAGACCCCGCAGTGGGCCGAGAAGATCTGCGGCGTGAAGGCCGAGGACATCATCAAGTTGGCGCGGATGTACGCGGGGACCAAGCCCGCGGCGCTGAAGGCGTCCTGGTCGCCTGGCCGCAATGCCTACGGCGAACAGTACAACCGCATGGCCGCGGCGTTGCAGGCGATGACCGGCAACATCGGCATTCTCGGCGGCTGCGCCGAGGGCGTCGGCAAGGCGTGGCACGCCGAGGGCGTCGCCTACCCCTACGACCAGTTCTCCAACGTCTGGTACGCCTCGATCAAGTCGGACCGCTGGGCCCACATCGTGCTCAACTATCCGAACGTCAAGCGCGAAGAGGTGGGTCTGTGGCCGCGTGGTGACAACCTCGACGGCGTCGTCCCCAACATCAAGGCGATCTTCTGGCAGGGTTCGGACTGGTTGAACCAGCTGACCAACATCAACAAGGAGCTCGAGGCGATCAAGAAGCTCGAACTGGTGGTGTGTATGGACTCGACCATCACCCCGTCGGGCATCTGGGCCGACGTGCTGCTGCCGATCGCCACTCACTTCGAGCGGCACGACGTGGCGCTGCCCTGGTACAAGGGCCACTATTACATCCACCGTCCCAAGGTGATCGAGCCGCTCGGTGAATCGAAGACCGACTTCCAGGTCTTCACCGAACTCGCCTATCGCCTCGGCTTCGGCCCGGCCTACAACCCGAAGGCCACCCGCGCCTACTTCTTCGACGACACCGCCGTCGACGAGGCCTACCTGCGCGAATGGTGGGAGGGCAAGGTGATGCACCACCAGGGCGTCACCATGAGCTGGGACGAGTTCAAGAAGCGCGGCGTCTACAAGTTCGTCTTCGACAAGCCGCAGGTCGCCTTCCGCGATCAGATCGAGAAGGGCGTGCCGTTTGCCACGCCCTCGGGCAAGATCGAGATCTTCTCGACCACGCTCGCCAAGATCACCGATTGGAAGAAGACCCAGTACGGCGAGGAGATTCCCGCGATCCCCAAGTGGATCGAGCCCTGGGAGAGCCTCAACTCGCCCAAGACCAAGGAACACCCGTTCCATCTGATCAGCCCGCATCCGCGCTGGCGGACGCACTCGATCTTCCACAACATCCCGTGGTTGCGCGAGACCTACGAGCAGGAGGTGACGATCAACGCCTCCGACGCCAAGAAGTTGGGGATCAAGACCGGCGACACGGTCGAGGTCTACAACGCCCGCGGCAAGTGCGTCGTCCCCGCCTACGTGACCGAACGCTGCATGCCCGGCGTGCTGGTGCTGCACGAGGGTGCCTGGATGGATCTCGACGACAAGGGCGTCGATCGGGCCGGCAATCCGGACTTCCTGACGCTCGACGCGCCGAGCCCGGCGGGTGCCTTCGCCTACAACACCGTGCTCTGCAGCATCCGCAAGACGGATCTCATCCACAAACCCGGTTGGGACAGGCTCGCGGTTTCGCGCAGCTCCGTCTTCCGCCGCGACCAGTGACGGGAGGGGGACATGGATCAACAGACGAAGCAGGCCATCAAGGACGCGGCCGCCAAGAAGAAGCGCGAACACTACACGCCGGTGGTGCCGGACGTGCAGCTCGGCTTCATCCACAACAACGTCGACTGCATCGGATGTCGCGCCTGCGAGATCGCCTGCAAGGACAAGAACGGCCTGCCTCCCGGGCCACGCTTCCGTCGGGTAGCGTACGTTGAGGGCGGGACCTTCCCTGAGGTCTTCGCCTACAAGGTCAACATGTCGTGCAACCACTGTGCGGAGCCGGCATGTCTTCCCACCTGCCCGACGGGAGCGATCTTCAAGCGCAAGGCCGACGGCATCGTCGACATCGACTCGACGCTCTGCATCGGTTGCCGGCGGTGTGAGGCGGCGTGTCCGTTCGGGGCGCCGCAGTTCATCCCGGAGCGCAACGTCGTCGCCAAGTGCAACATGTGCGTCGACGAGATCGAAGCCGGACGCAAGCCCTATTGCGTGATGGCGTGTATGATGCGCGTTCTCGATGTCGGACCCATCGACAAGATCGCCGACGGGTCCTACGAAACGAAAGCGCGGGGACCCGCCGACAAGGTGGTGCGGCAGGTGAAGACGATGTCGGATCCGGAGCTGACCAAGCCGTCGATCGTCTTCGTGCCGCATTCGAAGGGTGTGGTCGAATGAGCGAAGACGCCGCCACGGCGGCAGGGTTGAGTGATGGAGAGCGGCGAGGACTCGCGGAAGATCTGCGGATCCTCGCCCTGCTCCAGGACCGGGAGCCGACGGCGGAGCTGATCGGCTCCTTGCGTGCGAGCGGTGTCGAGCGCATGCTCACGCTGAAGCTCGACGGCGAGCGGGGCCGGGCGGCGTCGGAATTCTTCGCCGCGGCGATCGCCGAGGAGACGACGTCGACCGATCGTGCCGGTCTCGAGGAGTTGGCGGCGGACTACGCCGCCATCTACCTGAACCATACCCATCGGGTCAGCCCGTCGGAGAGTCCCTGGATCGATCCCGAAGGGCTGACGTCGCAGCAACCGATGTTCGAGGTGCGCGACTGGTATCGTCACTGGGGGCTCGAAACGCCGAACTGGCGCGAGCGACCGGACGATCATCTGGTGGTGCAACTCGAGTTCGTCGCCCATCTCTTGGCGGCGGTCGAGAGTCCGGCCGCGTTGATCGACGCAGCACGCTTTCTCGATCGCCATATCATGCGCTGGTACGGGTCTTTCGCCGACGGCGTGATGAAGCGGTGTTGGACACCATATTGGGCGGCGGTCGTCGGTCTCACCGACGCTCATCTCGAGGCGTTGCGTGACCGTCTCGGCCGGGTGCCGGGGTGCGAACGCGTGGCGTTCGAGACCATCGAGGCGGAGAAGGAGCGTCGTCGGCAGGCGGCGGTGGCCGAGACCTGTGCCTCGGCGAGTGCGTTCGTGCCGGGAACGGGGCCGACCCTGTGAACCGGCCCACGATCGGTGAAGCCCCGGAGGAGGTCGTCATAGGAAGCGGACCAGCCCTCGGTTCCTGCGGACGCCGGCGCGCGAGCCTCGGCGAGAGAGAGCCGTGGTCCGGCTCGACGTCGCGGTTCGACGAGCGGGTGGCGCTCCTGGGCCGTCACCGAAGGGGTGTCGCGACCGGGAGGACCGGCCGATGATCGGACGCCTGGGGGCGACGTTGCGGAACGGTCTGGCGGCGCGACTTGCGGTGACGCTGGTGGCGCAACTCGTCATCGTATCGGCGGTCTTCCTCGGCGGCTTCGTCGTACTCTACCGCTCCAGCCTCCAGCACGAGCGAACTCAGGCGGCCGAGAAGGTCGGCGAGCTGCTCAAGGCCAGCCTCGAGAACGCGATGCTGAAGCGCGACATCGAGGGACTGCGCGAAATCGTCGACCGACTCGGCGGTCTGTCCGACATCGTCACGGTGATGATCCTCGATCCCAAGGGCGAGGTGCGTTTCTCCTCGCGTCACGACCGCCTCGGAACACGTTTCGATCTGGCGACGCGGAGCCTGTGTCCGGACTGTCGCACCGAGACCGGCGGAGTGGCGGGCGGCGCCGCCTTCATGCAGGAGGGCGCGCGGGAGATCCTGCGGTCGGTCAAGCCGGTGCCGAACCAGACCGTGTGTACCCAATGCCACGGACCGGTGGTCGAGCATCCGATCAACGGCATTCTCGTCGTCGATCACGCCGCCGACGGATTGCGGCGCGAGGCGGCGCGTAGCGCGGCGCTGTTCGCCGGCTCCGGCGGTGTCGTGCTGTTGTCGTTGGTGTTCCTCACCTGGATGATGCTGCGGCGCAGCGTGACCGCACCGGTATCGCGTCTGGCGGGGGTGGCGCGGGCGCTCGAGGCGGGCGACCTCGGCGCGCGCGTCGGTGACACCGGATCCGACGAGATCGGTGATCTCGGGCGCAGTTTCGACCGCATGGCGGATCGTCTGGTCAATTCGCTCGCCGTGGTCCAGGAACGCGAGGATTTCCTCCAGGCGGTGCTCGATGCGGTGCCCGACGGCATCCGGGTGATCGACCAGGACTTCCGGGTGATCCGCGCCAATCGCGCCTATTGCGCCCAGTCCGGCCGCTCGCCGGGCGAAGTGGTCGGCCAGCCCTGTTACGCCCTCAGCCACGGACGGGGCGAACCCTGTGTTCCGACGCTCGTCACCTGCCCGGTGGCCGAGCTTCTCGAACCCGGCGCCAGCATCAAGTTCCACGACCGCCACGTGTTCGGTGAAAACGACGAGATCGCCGTGGAAGTGGCGGCCGCGGCGTTGACGCTCGCCGATCACGACGGTGCCCGCCGTGTCGTGGTCGAGGCGATCCGGGATCTCGAGGCGATGGCACAGATCTCCCACGAGCAGAAGCTCTCCGAGATCGAGCAGCTGGCCACCGGCGTGGCGCACGAGATCCGCAATCCGCTCGCCTCGATCGGCCTCGGCCTCCGGGCGGCGCTGAGCGACATCGAGCACGGCGACAGCGCCGAGGCGGCGGGGGCCTTGCGCCTGATCGAGCCGGAGATCGAGCGCTGCGTCGGCATCGCCTCGTCGCTGTTGAAGCTGTCGACCCCGACGAGTTCGCATCTCGATCTGGTGGTGATGGACGACGTCATCCGCGACGTCGCCGCGCTTCTCGGCTACGAGGCGGAGAGCCGCAAGGTGCGAATCGACCTCCATCTCGGCGATCGACTGCGGATCATCGGGTCGGACAGCGAGATCCGGATGGTGGTGATCAATCTGGCGCAGAACGCGCTGCACGCCATGCCGGACGGTGGCGTTCTCGACATCGCCGCCTCCCGCGACGACGACCGGGTGGTGGTCGAAGTGACGGACACCGGTGTCGGTATCGGCCCCGAAGACATCGACCGCATCTTCATGCCGTTCTGGAGCCGGCGCGCCGACGGTGTGCGCGGCACCGGGCTCGGACTGGCGATCTGTCGCAACATCGTCCGCCGTGCCGGGGGGACGCTCACCGTCACCAGCACGGTCGGGCAGGGATCTCGTTTCACTCTGAGACTACCGGATGCAGATCATCGACAGGCCGACTGACCCCGAATCGGCGTCACCGAAGCCGGACCATCGCAAGATGGTGCTGGTGATCGAGGACGATGCCACGCTCAATCGGTTGCTGGTTCGGCAACTGACCCAGGCGGGCTACGTCGCGCGCGGCGTGCTGCGCTGGAAGGATGCCCAGCGGGTCCTCACCGAAGAGGAGCCGGCGGCGGCACTGCTCGACATGCGCCTGCCCGACACCGACGGCCTTTCGGTGGTGCCGCAGCTTCGGGAGGTCTGCCCGGTGGTGGTGCTGACCGCCTACGGCGCGATCGAGCACGCGGTCAAGGCACTGCGCGCCGGGGCCACCGACTATCTCGCCAAACCGGTACGCGGCGAGGAGTTGGAGCTGGCGATCGGTCGTGCGCTGGAGCGGGCGTCGCTGCAGCGCGACGGGATGTTCTGGAAGGATCAGCTGCAGTCGATCGTTTCGGGACGGATGATCGGCTCGAGCCCGGCCTTCCGTCACGCCACCAGTCTGGTCGACATGGTGGCTCCGACCGATCAGACGGTGCTGATCCTCGGCGAGAGCGGCGTCGGCAAGGAGCTGTTCGCCCGCGCCATCCACGACGCGTCGCCGCGTGCCGCCTCGAAATATGTCGCCATCGACTGTTCGACGCTGCAGGCCAACCTGTTCGAGTCCGAACTCTTCGGCCACGAGCGCGGCTCCTTCACCGGCGCCGACCGGCGCAAGGAGGGCCTCGTCGAGGTCGCCGACGGTGGCACCGTATTCCTCGACGAGATCGGCGAGGTCAGTGCGACCATCCAGGCCAAACTGCTCCGCATTCTGGAGACCGGCACCTTCCGCCGCCTCGGCGGAACCAAGGATCTGCGCGCCGACGTCCGTTTCGTCGCCGCCACCAATCGCGACCTGCAGGAGATGGTCAAGGCCGGCACCTTCCGCGCCGACCTCTACTACCGTCTGTCGCGCTTCGTGGTCGACGTGCCGCCGCTGCGCGACCGCGGCGACGACATCATCACCATCGCCGACTGCTTCGTCACCGATCGCGCCTTCCGTCGCAACGTGCCGAAGCGGCTCGGTCCGGAGGCCAAGCGCGCGCTGCTCGCCTACCACTGGCCGGGCAACGTGCGCGAGCTCAAGAACGTCGTCGAACGCGCCGTGCTGGTCTCCGGCGATCGCGAGACGATCGGCGTCGGCGAACTCGGCCTGACCCCGGAGCCGCGCGCCCCGGAGACGAAATCCTTCCGCTTGGAGTTCGACTCGCCGCCGACGCTCGAGGAGATCGAGAAGGTCTATCTGACCCGGCTCGCCGGCCGCTCCGATCTCAGCCGCGCCGACATGGCTGCGATCCTGGGCATCTCCGAGCGCAACACCTACCGCCTGCTCGCCAAGCACAAACTGCGCTGAGCCGACGGTCGACCTGGCGTAGTCGGGGCCATTTCCCGTACGTGTCGCCGGCACGGCATCGCGGCCGGCTCACACGCCACGCCCGAGATGTGCCTCGGCCACGGCGAGGTCCTCCGGCGTATTGGCGTTGAAGAACGGATCCGGGCCGCCCTCCACCTCCGGTTCGAAGTCACACCAGACCGGATCGAGACGATTCACCCAGGCGAAGACCTTCATCGTCGGCGAGCTGGCCAGCCACGCCTCGAGATCGCCGCGCAGTCCGAGCGGCCACAGACCGAAGATCGGGTGGTCGCCGCTCGCCGAACGCGCCAGCACCGGCCGCCCCGGCGCCGCTGCCGCGACGAACCGGGCGACGAGATCTCGCGGCAGGAACGGCGCGTCGGTCGCCACCGTCACCAGATGGCTGTGGCCGGCGCGACGGGAGGCCCAGTCCAGGCCGGTGGCGATGCCGGCGAGCGGGCCGGCATGACCGGGTCGCAGATCGGGCAGCACCTCGACGCCGAGGGAGGCGTAGAGCGCCGGGTCGGCATTGGCGGAGATGGCGAGGGCGTCGACCTGCGGAGCCAACCGCTCGATCACCCGAGCGATCATCGGCACCCCGTCGAGCACGCGCAGCGATTTCTCGCCGCCGCCCATCCGCCGTGACTTGCCGCCCGCCAACACCAGCCCTGCCGGTCCGCCGACGCCGGTCATGCCCTGTCCTCCCGACCCATCGTGACGATCGAGCAGATGCCCGAGCCGGCGCCGATCCGCAAGCCTCCCCCGGCATCGCGGCACCACGCCGACGGCCGTCCGGCACATGGCCAAGCGTGCGATCAGTCGACATTACACCCTTACGAAATGACGAGTAATATATCAGTTGCCGGCGCTGGTGAGTTGGTGACGAACCCGTCATAGTGCTCGAGACGAAGGCAGGTTCCGCCTGCTTCGATGCAGGGCCGCGCTCTCGGGCCGGTCCATCGGAAACGCTTTTTTGCCGCTGTCGCCGCGGGCGAGCACCGAGGCGACCGGGTGTCCGGGTGAGGCCCATGAACGAGCGTCCGGCCAGGATGAGCGACGTTCCGCAGACGGTGCGGGGCGAGAAGTCCTCCGAAGTCCTCTATTCCGACGATCCGCGTGACATCGGTTGGGTGCAGCGGAACATCCCCTGCCAGACCGCCTGTCCGGCGAGCACCAACATCCCGGCCTACATCTGGGCGATCTCGGACGGCGACTACGGTCGCGCCTACGAGATCAACCGGGAGGCGAACGTGCTGCCGGGCGTGCTCGGACGCATCTGTTCGCGGCCGTGCGAATCGAAGTGCCGCCACGGGTGGCCGGGCAACGGCGAACCGGTGAGCATCTGCTCGCTGAAGCGCTCCGCCGCCGACCTGAAACACGCCGGCCACCGCATCACCGAAAATCTCTACACCCCTTCGGGCAAGCGGGTGGCGATCATCGGAGCGGGTCCGGCCGGCGTCGCGGCGGCGCACGACCTCTCCATGCTCGGTCACGACGTCACCATCTTCGAGCGCGAGACCGAGCCGGGCGGCATGCTGCGATACGGCATTCCGGAATTCCGCCTGCCGCGCGACATCCTGAAGATCGAGTTGCACAATGCGTTGCGCCTCGGCGTCGAATTGAAGGCGGGCGTCTCCATCGGCAACGGCCCTGGGGAGATACCGCTCGCGACGCTCCGTGCCGAGTACGATGCGGTGCTGCTCGCCACCGGCTGCGCCGCGGCGATCGACCTGCCGCTCGACGACGACGAATTCGGAGAGAAGATCAAGCGCGTCGGCAACGCCGAATACGGCTTCGACTTCCTGCTCGCCATGCATCGCGGCGAGCCGAAGAAGGTCGGCAAGCGCGTGGCCGTGGTCGGCGCCGGCTTCACCGCTCTCGACTGCGCTCGCGTCGCCCGTCGCCTCGGCGGCGAGGAGGTGACCATCCACATCCGTACGGGTGAGGAATACATACCGGTCACCAAGGAAGAGATCCACGAGTGCAAGCGCGAGGACATCCGCTTCCTCGGCCTCAGGACCCCGGTCGACCTCATCACCGACGAGAAGGGCGACCTGAAGGCGGTGCGCTTCGTCCAGAACCGCCTCGGCGGCTGGCGCGACAACGGCCGGCGCAAGGCGGTGCCGATCCCCGGCTCGGAGTTCGAGATCGAGTGCGACACGCTGCTGATCGCCATCGGCCAGCGCACCGTCCACGACTTCCTAGACACTCCGATGAAGCTCGATCGCTGGGACAACGCCGCAGTCGATCCGAGCGGCCTCACCTCGCTCGAGGGTGTCTTCGCCGCCGGTGACTACGTCGCCGGCGCCTCCACCGTCATCGAGGCGATCGGCCACGCCCGCAAGGTGGCGGCCGGCATCGATCGCTGGCTGATGGGGCGGACCCGCCGGGTGCGCGCGGTCAAGACCACGCCGATCGAGGGGCCGCAGCGCGAACGCGCCTTCGACTTCATCGCCCGTCAGCACGTGCCGGTGACCGACATCGCGCACCGCTGCTCGCGTGGCAACGAGGAGGTCGAGACCGGCTACGACGGGCCGTTGGCGGGCAAGGAATCCAAGCGCTGCTACCTGTGCAACCTCGCCTACCAGATCGACCCGGACAACTGCATCTTCTGCCGCGCCTGCATCGACGTGGCGCCGAAGAACTGCATCAAGATGGTCGACGGCGTCGAGATCCAGTCCGACGGCTCCTACGGTTCGCTGAAGGAGACGAGCGAGTGGAACCGGGTCGGTGCGATCTGGATCGACAACAACGAGTGCATCCGCTGCGGCGCCTGTTTCGAGGTCTGCCCGACGCGCTGCATCTCGATCGTCCGCAAAGAATTCGTCACCCTGGATGTCTGAGCCATGAGCGCGGGTCTTCATTACGTCGTCATCGGCGCCGGCAGCGCCGGCCACGGAGCGGTGACGACGCTCCGGGCACGGGATCCGGCGGCGCGGATCACCCTGGTCACCATGTCGCGGTTGCCCTTCTACAACCGCTTCGACCTGCCGCGGTACTTCCGCGGCACCACCGACTGGCGCGACCTGCTGGCGGTCCGCCCACAGCTCTACGACGAGCTCGCCATCACGCTCCGGCGCAACAGCCGGGTCGACGAGATCGACGGGCGCGGACGGACGCTGACCTTCTCGCACAAGGAAGTGGTCGCCTATGACAAGCTGCTGGTGTGCACCGGCGGCGGCGGCCATCTGCCGGAGGTGCTGGTCGAGTACAAGTCGTTGATGCACGGCTTCGCCACCTTCGAGGACGCCACTCGGGTGGCCCGGGCGTTGCCGCCCGGCGGGCGGGTGATCCTGCTCGGCGGCGACATGATCGGCCTCGATCTCGCCCGCACCCTGATCGACACCGGCTACCGGGTGACGCTGGTCGCCGGCGAGTTCACCTTCTGGCCGCACCGTGTCGATGCGGCGAAGCGCGCCGAGCTGCTCGCCGCGCTCACCCGATCCGGCATCGAGGTGATGGACGGCCGTGTGCCGGTCGCCATCGAGGCGGCGGCGAAGCCGGCCCGGCGGGTGATCTTCGAGGACGACACGGCGATCGCCGGCGACGTGGTCCTGCCGTTCTTCGGCTCGATGCCACTGGTCGATTTCATGCTCGGCGCCGGCGCCGACATGGAGCGCGGCATCCTGGTCGATCCCAAGCTCAAGTCGTCCAACGACGGCATCTGGGCGGCCGGCGACGTCTGCCAGATCTGGTCGGACGAGCTCAAGGAATACCGCTTCCTCCACGGCTGGCGGAACGTCCGGCTGATGGGCGAACTGGCGGCTCGCAACATGACCGGTGCGCAGGAAGAGTTCGACGTGACCGCCGACTTCCACATCGGCGTCGACACGGCCGGACACCTGCAGTCCGACTTCTGGGAACAGTGAGGGCGAACCCGTGAGCGGAACCGACGTTCAATTCGCCATCTGTGGCTCGGCCGGTGACGGCACCATCGCCGCAGGCGACATCCTCAAGCGCACCATGGCGCTGATGGGCTACAAGGTCATCGCCTTCGACATCTACCCGGCCGAGATCCGTGGCTTCGGCAAGTGTATCTCGCGGGTCCGGGTGTCGACCGAACAGGCCTATTCGCTGAAGCGACAATCGGATGTGTTCCTGTCGCTGAACGATTCCCACGCCATCCCCCACGTCGGCGAAGTGCGCGACTGGGGTGCGGTCGTCTATGACGACGCGCCGATCGCCAGGCTCGCCGAGGGGGCGCACATCTCGGCCCACATCCGGCCGGCGCAACTGCCCTACGGCGCATCGTTCCGCCAGATCTGCGACCGGGTCACCGGCAACGCCCGAGCCCGCAATCTCGTGGCGCTCGGCTATCTCGCCGGTCTCTACGGCATGCCGCGCGCCGCCTTCCACCAGACCATCGGCCGCAAGTTCGCCACCAAGGCGGCCTCGGTCACGCAGGTCAACGTCCGCGCCTTCGACGCCGGCTACGACGCCGGTGCCGCCGCCTTCAAGCTCGACGACGTCGAGATGGCGCCGCCGCCGGCCGGTGCCGACGGGTCACGTGCCCAGATGATGACCGGCAACGGCGCCACCGTGCGTGGCCTGCTCGACGCCGACATCGACTGCTTCTTCGGCTATCCGATCACCCCGGCGACCAGCATCATGGAACGGCTGGCCACCGACCTGCCGAAGCGCGGCGGCCGGATGCTGCAGACCGAGGACGAGATCTCGGCGATCGCCGCCACCATCGGTGCGGGCTACGCCGGTGCGCGTGCCGCCACCGCCACCTCGGGTCCCGGCCTCGCGCTGATGACCGAGATGATGGGTCTCGGCGTCATCGCCGAGGTACCGTCGGTGACCATCGTCAGTCAGCGCGGCGGCCCCTCGACCGGTCTGCCGACCAAGACCGAGCAGTCCGACCTCAATCTCGCGGTCTATGGCGGCTCGGGCGACGCCCAGCGCATCGTGCTCGCCCCGACCAACGTCGAGGGCTGCTATCGCTGCGCCGGCATCGCCTTCGAGCTCGCCGAGAAGTTCCAGACGCCGGTGATCGTGCTGATCGACCTCTACCTGTCGAACCGCTACGAGACGGTGATCCCGCCCGATGTGAAGCCCTTCGCGCCCAAGGCCGTGCCCGACGGGGCGGGGCGGAAGGCCGGACCCTTCAAGCGCTTCGAACTGACCGACGACGGTCTCAGCCCGCGCGCCGTCCCCGGGCAGAAGGGCGGTGTCCACACCATCACCGGTCTCGAGCACAACGAACTCGGCCGGCCCGCCGATCAGGCCGACAACCATCAGCGCATGAGCCGCAAGCGCCACGACAAGCTGATCGCCGCGACCCGCCATCCGGGGCTGACGGTGGCCAAGCGCTTCGGCCGCACCGGCAAGGTCGACATCGGCATCCTCGGCTGGGGCTCGACCTTCGGCGAGATCCTGGAGGCGATGTACGCCGCCGAGCGTGAGGGCATCTCCTGCTCGGCGATGAAGGTGGTGATGCTGTCGCCCCTGCCGACCCATCTGATCGAGCCGTTCTTCGACGACTGCCGCATCGTGATGGTGCCGGAGCTCAACCACGAGGGCCAGCTCGCCCAGCTGGTCTCCGGCACGCTCGGTCGGCCGGTGATGCGGCTCAACCGGGTGACCGGGGCGCCGATGGAAGTCGACACGATACTCGCCGAAATCCGCCGGCTCGCCCACGGGCTCGCCGCCGGCAACGCCGCCTGAGCGAGGGAGAGAGCCGATGAACGAACCGCTGAAGCCGGTCTATCTCGACGAGAAGCTCGTGGAGATCCGGGCCGACGGGCATCAGGACTACCGCTCCAAGGCGTTGCCGACGTGGTGCCCGGGCTGTGGCTACTTCTCCATGGCGGAGGGGTTCACTCAGGCGCTGAAGCGGCTCGGCCGCGAGCCGGAGGACGTCGTCGTCGTCTCCGGCATCGGCTGTGCCTCGCGATTCCCCTTCTTCATCAACGCCTACGGCTTCCACACCCTGCACGGCCGCACCCTCCCTGTGGCGACCGGGGTGAAGACCGCCAACGATGCGCTGACGGTGGTGGCGGTCGGCGGCGACGGCGATGCCTTCGCCATCGGTGGCGGCCACATCCCGCACGCGGCGCGGCGCAATCTCGACATCACCTACATGGTGTTCGACAACGGCATCTACGGTCTGACCAAGGGCCAGACCTCGCCGACCTCGGTGCTCGGCTTCACCACCCCGACGACGCCCTACCAGAACGGCGACGAGCCGCTCAACCCGTTGATGATGCTCCTGTCCTACCGGGCGAGCTGGGTCGGCCAAGCCTATGCCGGCAACCCGCATCATCTCACCGACATGATGGCGGCGGCGATCGCCCACCGCGGCTTCTCCTACCTCCACATCCTGTCGCCCTGTGTCACCTTCGACAAGACGACGCGGACCTACCGCAACCTCGGCATGATGGTGCGCGACCTGCCGGCCGAGCACGATCGGCGCGATCTGATGGCGGCGATGGGCGAGGCGATGAAGGTCGACCGTCCGGCACTCGGGGTGTTCTACGAAGAGGACCGCCCGACACTGGCCGACGTCATGAACGGCATCGGCGAACGCGCCCGCAAGGGTATCGCTGCCGAGTGATGGGCGAGGGGAGCGCCGACGCTCTTCGATCTCGCCACGGCGGCGTTTCTGGGAGGTTCGGTGACGCGAACGCTCCGCACCGGGCGCTCGCGTTCGCCCACGTCGCGTCGAAACGCCCGGCAGAGCCTCGATCGCCCGAGGCCACGGAACCGGTCGGGTGGCGTCCACCACGCCGCGGTATTCACCGTCGTCGCATGTGAGGGACCGTGGCGCCCCGATCGGTCGGTGGGTGCGCACATACACCCGAAGGAAATACCGCTCCGAAATTCTCGTTCGACGAATTCGACCGCGTGCTTCCGCTCTCGCAGATGCTGCCCCGGACCTCGTCACCCCTCCGAGACTCGACCTGGAACGAGGCACGCCATCCCGAATGGCGACGTGGTTCACCGCCGCGAGAAGGCTTCGGACGATCCGGCCGATCCCTCGGGACGACCGCCGCGCGGGTTTCGGCGAAATGCGCAGCCGGCATCGGCCCGCCGCACACGAGGCACCGCCCTTCATGGTCTCGCGGGCGGGAATGGGGTATCAATGTACAGGAATCTCAGGCTGCTTCGGCTGTGATCGAAGGCGAAGAATGCGGACCGTGCTCCTCCCTGGAACCGACCTCGTGACGTCCCCACTCGGACTGGGATGTGCGTCGCTCGGGTCGCGGATCTCTCCGACGCAGGGACGCAGGATGCTCGACGCGGCCTTCGATCACGGCGTCACCTGGTTCGACGTCGCGCCTTCCTATGGCGCCGGGCGGGCGGAAGCGATCCTCGCACCCTTCCTCGCCGCCCACCGGAACCGCGTCCTCGTCTGTTCGAAAGTCGGTCTGGCGCCCCCCCGACACAACCGACTGATCCGACACATCTACGATTTCGGACGTCCCGTCGCCGGCCTTCTCCAGGGCCTGCGGCGGCGCTTCCGCGCCGTCTCGGGCACCCGCAACGTGCGGATCCCACTGACGCCGGAACTGATCGAGACGTCGATCGTCGGTTCGCTCGCACGGCTCGGCACCGACCACCTCGACGTCTACGCACTTCACGATCCCGATCCGGCGGACCTCGGGCGTGACGAGGTGATCGCCGCTTTGGAAAGGGTCAGGGCGCGAGGTCTCGCCCGCCACATCGGCGTCGCCGGTTCTCTGGAGGCCGCGACCAGGGCGGCCGCCGTACCGGTCTTCACCGTCTTCCAATTGGCGGACGATCCGGCGATCCGGCCGCTTCCGGCGTTGCGGCACCTGCTCGATCGCCCTGCCGGGTTCGTCACCCATTCCGTGCTCGGGGTCGCCGGCGCCCGGGACCGACTGGTCCGGCGTCTGACCGACGATCCGCGGGCGTGGTCGACCCTGGCCGCGGCCGGTTGGTCGGGCGCACCCGACGACGTGGCCGTCCGCCTGTTGATGCGTCGTGCCTTCGAATCGAATGCCGACGGTGTCGTACTCGTATCGATGTTCTCCCCCCACCATCTCGCGGCGAACGTCGAGATCGCCGACCGGCCGCCCGACTCGACCGTCCTCCGATTGCTCGACGAACTTCGACTCGATCGACCATGATCGGGCGACGAGTTCCGCGAGACACGATCGAAATCCGAGAAAGCCCGTGATCCATCCATCGTTCGACGCCCACCCGATCTCCGATCACGACATCACCGTCGTCGGTTCCGGTCCCGCCGGATTGGTCCTGGCGCTCGAGGTCGCCCGGCGCGGCAAGCGTGTCCTCGTGCTCGAGTCCGGATCGAAATCCGCCGACCCTCTGCAGCAGGCGCTGTCCGACGCGGAGATCGTCGACCCCGCCCGTCACGACGACATGTCGATCGCCGTCGCCCGCCGTCTCGGCGGGACCTCGAACCTCTGGGCGGTGCGCTGCCAACCCTTCGATGCGATCGACTTCGAGCCGCGGCCCGACCTCGTCGACGCCCGTTGGCCGGTCTCGTACGCGGAGATCGAGCCTTATTACGCGCGGGCGGTCGATTGGCTCGGCGCGGGAGAGACCGTCTTCGATGCGCCGATCCCAGGGGTCGAGATCGACGATCCCGCCTTCGACCACACTCGCCTCGAGCGTTTCTCGCGTGTCGCGGCAGTCCAGGAGCTACATGCCGCCGAGCTCGAACGGTCGGATCGAATCGATATCCGGCTCGACAGCACGGTGGTCGATCTCCATTACGAGAATGGCGGCATCCGTCGGCTGACCGTCGCCGACCGGAGCGGGCGCCGTCGGGAGATCGAAACGAAGGTACTGGTGCTCGCGTGCGGTGGACTCGAGAGCACCCGGCAGCTCCTCGTTCTCCAGAAGAAGCACCCGCAGCTCTTCGGCGGCCCCGACGGACCACTCGGTCGCTACTACATGGGCCATGTGATCGGGGAGGTGGCCGACGTCACCTTCCGGTCCGACCCCGTCGATGCCGGATATGACTTCTTCGTGGATGGTCACGGATCCTACGCCCGGCGCCGGTTCATCCCTTCCGACGCCGAGCAACGGGCACACGCTCTCGTCAACGTCTCGTTCTGGCCGGTCGTGCCGCCGGTCGCCGACCCGCGCCATCGCAGCGGTCTCCTGTCGGCAGTCTGCCTCGCCTTCGCCGTCGCACCCTTCGGGCGGCTGCTGATCGCCGAGGCGATCCGCCGTCGCCACATCCCCGACGGGCTCGAAATTGGGCCTCATCTCGTCAACATCCTGCGCGATCTGCCGAATACGGTGGTGGCTCTGAGCCGGTTCCTCTATCGCCGCTACATCGCATTCCCGCCGATGCCGGGCTTCTTCGTCCGCAACGCCGGCCGGCGCTACGGGCTGTCCTATCACGCGGAACAGACCCCTCGACCCGACAGCCGGGTGAGCCTTTCCGACGCGGCCGACCGTTTCGGGATGCCACGATTGGTGATCGACTACCGCTTCGCCCGGGAGGATGCCGAGTCGGTCCTGCGAGCCCATCTCCGTCTCGCCGCATGGATGGAACGCACCGGGACCGGGACCGTCGAATTCCGCCAACCCGAAGCGGAAACCGTCGATGCGATCCTCGCCATCGCCGCGCACGGTACCCATCAGATCGGAACCGCTCGGATGGCTGAGCGATCGGAAGACGGGGTCGTCGACCGGAACCTGCGGTGTTTCGGCGTCGACAATCTCCATGTCGCCAGCTCGGCGGTCTTTCCCACCTCCGGACAGTGCAACCCGACACTGAGCATCGCGGCTTTCGCGGTTCGCCTGGCGGAGCACCTGTGCGGTACGCCCTCCGGGCCGACAGGCGGGGGGACGGCGGAAGCGGTGGCCGGCGTCTCCCGGAGAGATGCGGTCGGGGAGGGCGAATGATACGGACGTTCTTCGACATACCATTCGTGACCGGGTCGATCGACGAGATCGTCGCACTCCTGGCAGCGGCTGCACGTGCCCCGCGGACCTCGATCCTGGTCACGCCCAACGTTCACCACATGGTCGCACTCGAACGGCAACTGGCCCCCGACATCCGCGACACCTATCTCGCCGCCGACATCTTCCTCTGTGACAGCAAGATCATCGGCCGACTGGCGCGATCGCACGGCATCGATCTGACGCCGCGCACCGGAACCGATCGGGTCGCCGATCTGCTCGCCTCCGCGGATGACCGAGATCTGGTGTTCGCCGTCGTCGGGCCGACACCGGACCAGACCGAGGCGCTTCGGGGCCGCCATCCGGATCGCCGGATCCTCCACATCGACGCGCCATCGCGGCTGGTGCGAGGAAGCCCGGAATGGGACGCCTGTGTCGCTGCGGCGAGTGCCGCTCCGTGGCAGGTGTTGCTCTCCTGCCTGTCGTTCCCCAAGCAGGAGCTGTTCGCCGCCGACGTTCGGTCGGCGCGGCGCGCCGGTGGTGTGATCTGCTGCGTCGGAGCGGCCGTCGACTTCCTCTCGGGAACGGCTGCTCGGGCGCCCGAGAGCTTCCAGCGGGCCGGGCTCGAGTGGCTACACCGGCTGCTCTCCGATCCGCGACGCCTGTGGCGGCGATATCTGATCGAAGGGCCGAAGATCTTCCTACTCTATCTGGAGCGCCGCCGCCGAGGGCGTCTCTGAGCGATCCAAGGGCGGCGTCCGGCGGGGGCCGCCCGGCGCCACGGCGGCGATCTCGGCACGATAGCGGCCGACGATGGCCGATGGCGAGAAGCGGTCGAAGAGGAGAGGGGCATCGGCGCGGATCGCCGCCCGTAGCCGCGCATTGTCCCGGACCAGCCGCACCAGCCCCGCCGCTATGGCGTCGATGTCGCCGATCCCGACCCGGACGGCGACGTCGAGCCCATCGAGATGGCCGTCGATGCCGACCCCGGTGGTGTGCAGGATCGGGATGCCGGCGAACAGTGCCTCGAGATAGACCATGCCGAAGGTCTCCTGGTGCGAGGGCATGGCCAGCCCGAGCACCCGGGTCAGATGGTCGAGCAACGCCTCGTGCGCCATGTAGTCTCGCAGGTCGACACGGTCTTCGAGCCGGTGCGCCGCGATCATCGCTCGGACTCGCGCCCGCACTTCGGGCGGCCCTTCACCGATGATCTCGAGCCGTATCCCGTTGAGTGCCGACCCCGCCCGTGCGAACGCGGCGAGCAGATCCGGCAGCCCCTTCTTGTCGAGCGCCCGCAGAGACATCGGTGCGATCAGGACGGGCGCCGGCGGGATGTCGGGTATCTCGGCTCGGGCGTTGAAGACGATGTTCGGCAACAGCCGCACCTTGTCCGGTTCGACCCCGGTGTGCCGTGCGAAACCGTCCGCGAACCAGGCGGAGACGTGGAAGATCCGGGCCGCGTCGCGGGCCATCCTGCGGAACAGCGGCCGATAGGTGGGTTTGGTCCGGAACACTTTACGTTCCACCTCGCCGCGCACCGAGGAGACGAAGGCGGCGCCGAGCCGACGGGCGAGCAACCAACCGGCGATCCCTTCGAAACTGAAGCGGTGGGTGTGAACGATGTCCGGCCGCAACGCCTCGGCGACGAGGAAGCGATGGATGCGACGCGCGACGATCGCCTGACACGCCGCCATGGCGACGCCGAAAGGAGGCGCGAAGTAGCGATGGACGATCAGCCGTCGCCCGTCGACCATCCCGAAGTCGTGCCAAGCGACCCGTCGTGGATCGGCCACGCGCTGCAGTGAGACGACGATCTGAGGATGATCGATCATCCGGTCGACCAGCCGGATCACCGCATCGGTGATCGGTGGTGGCCGGATGGGGTCGAGGTACTCCGACGAGATGTGCAGAAGGGTGGGAGGCGCGCCCGTATCGCTCATGGTCTTCCGTCGACTCCCTACGATGTACCCTCGTCGAACGCGAGCGTCGGCTCAATCCCAGGCGGACATCAGCGGTGCACCGGCGATGCCCCGCAGCTTACCGAGGTTGGTCGCCGCCCGCTTCCGCAGACGAAAGGCGCGTCCGAGGTCGAACCGCCGCAGCAAGGTGGCGACCGCGAGACCACCGAGATACTTGACGAGCGCCCCGAGGCCGAACCCGAGGTGGAACAGCGGCCCGCGTCCGGCGAGTTTCAGGCGTGCGTAGAGTTGGCCGGTCCGCGTCGCTCGGTCCAGGACATAGGCCGGGGTGGCCCGCTGCGCCGGCACCGTCTCGTGGACCCGGGCCCGGTCGGTGACCACCATGCGTCCGCCGGCCGCGGCGAAGCGGAGAAAGAAGTCGTGATCCTCTCCGCCCGATCGGCCGAAGCTCCGATCGAAGCGCAGATCGCCGACCGCGGCACGGCGCACCAGCGTGTTACCGGTGCGCCCATGCGGCACCCGACGCCCGTCCTCCTGCCATCGCCAATCCTGGAACAGGGGGTCCGCTGCGACGAACCACGCCGGGGTCCCTTCCGGATAGCGCGGATGGACCGGTCCGAAGACCGCATCGGCGTCGAAGTCGCGGGCGGCAGAGAGATGGCCCTCGAGCCAATCCACTTCGACGGTCTCGTCGTCGTCGACGAAGATCAGCCAGTCGCCGCGAGCGGCGTCGAGACAGGCATTGCGGGCGGTCGCCACGTTGCCGGCACCGACCGGAAGGACGCGGACCACCTCCGGCACGGAACAGCCGGCGACCAGTCGGGCCACCCGCCCGTCGGGGCTGTCGTCGGCGACGATCACTTCGACCGACTCACCGGCCGGTATCCGAGCCCGCCCGACACTGGCCAAGGTCTCGGCGAGGGACGGTCGTCCGAGGCTGGCGATCAGAACCGAGATCATCGCGACCACGTCTCCTTCGGTTTCACCGCCGCAACCAGGATCAGGAGGGTGGTGAGCAGGCTCGACGTCGACAGACTCCGCAACCAGTCCGTCTCGAGGAGGTTGAGGAGAACCCCCTGGAGCAGCAGTGCGGTGGCGAAGAAGCCGAGGCCCGGATCGGCGTCGCCGAGCCGGTCGATTCGGCGAGCCGCCATCGTCAGCATCGCCAGGAACAGCACCAGCGCCACCACGCCACCCTGCAGCAGCAGATCGAGATAACCGTTGTGGGCATGTGGTGTGCGTCGGAGAAAGCCCTCGGGGAGATCCGCCTGGGGTGAGCCCGGTCCGACCTCCCAGAACGACTGGTAGCCCCAACCGAGAGCCGGACGTTCGGAAATCGCGTTCGCCGCGAACCGCCACAGCTCGGTGCGCCCGGTGAAGGTGTCGTCCCCACTCACCATCCGCGACAGGTCGTTGTAGGAGAAGCCGTCGATCGCGCCACTGGCGAGGAAGATCGCCGCGACGGCGCCGATCACCAGGAGGATGGGCAGGGCGATCCGCAGTCTGCGTCCGAGGAAGCTCGTCACGAACGCCAGCACCGGTACGACGAACATCAGTGCGAGCGACGTCTTGGAACGACTGAGAATGAGCAGCACGCCGACGACGGGCAGAAGGACGATGCCGGCGAGGCGCATCCGGGCGTCGCTCCGGGTCGTTCCGTAGAGGGCGAAGAGCCCACCGAGCAGGGCGAGGCCGCCCAGTGTGTTCTTGTGGGCGTAGATTCCGGCATGTCCGATCGGGGTCGGCGGGAACACCGCGACCGCCGCCAGATTGATCGTCAACGCCGCTGCCGTCACCCAGAACAGTGGTCGCATCAGATCGTCGACCCGCCGCACCGCCAATACCGCCGGCAGGAGCGCGATGGTCTCGATCGCCAGGAGGGTGAATTTCGACAGGCTGGTCGCCGGTGCCAGCGCCCACAGCGCGGTCGCGCCGAGGAAGGCGAAGAATCCGCCGACCAGTACCGCGCCGAAGAGGTGGAAACGCATCGCCAGGCGGTGCCGTTCTGCGACCAACAGAACGACAGCGACCGCCGCCAACGTCGGGAGAACCAGACGATTGAGCAATTGCGGCTCGGCTTCGGGCATCGGGCCGGTGACGAGATCGGCGGTGACCGCGTAGCGACCGTAGACCAGCGGCCACAGGATCAGCAGATAACCGACGAGCAGTGCCGGCAACGCCAGGGCGAGCCGCGTGCGGTAGTTCCTGTGCCGCCTGTCCGCGTGGATCGGAGCATTCATCGTCTTTCCCCCACGGCGACCGCCGGCGCCCCATCGACCGCGGTCCCGAGACGGGTCAGGACGGCGAGAGCGGCGAACTCGGACAGAGCGATGCAGGCGAGTACGATCACCACGGCTCCGATCGAGCCGCCGGTGCCGAGCAGATGGAAGATCACGACGATGGCGGACAGTCCGCTGATCAAGCTCGTCACGGCGAGGGCACGGAACCTCCGCTGCACCTCCATGAACGCCGACAGGACCGAGGTCAGCCCGACGGCGAGGGCATAGAGCCACCAGTAGAAGACGATCGTACCGATGTCGCCGTAGCGCCGGCGCAGGACGAACTCTTCCAGTGATGGCCAGGCGACGAAGAGCGCCAGCCCGTAGACCAGTGAGACGCCGACGACGATCGCCGCCCCGGACCACAGGATGCGGTGAACCCGGTCGCGTCGGCCGACATGCAGCTCTGCCGCCAGACGCGGCCGGGCGACCCTGGCCCAGGCGGTGGTGATCAGCAACAGCGGCGAGATGGCGACCCGCCCGGCGTTGAGGGTGCCGAGGGACGCGGTGTCACGCATCCGTTCGACGAGAAATACCCATCCGCGCACCGCGACCTCGTTCTGCAGGGCACCCTGGAGCGCCCACCGGACATCACGCCAGACCAGTCGATAGTCCTCGAGATGGGTCGGGAAGCGGCGAAGGTCCGTCTTCTCGTCGACGCGACAGATCAGATGGGAGACGAGGTTGCCACCGGCGAGTGCAGCGAGTACCGCAGCTTCCGGTCGGATCACCCGCCACAACCCCACCGCCGTCACCGCGGCGACGCTCACCGCCACCGCGTCGAAGATCAGCGTGCGATGGATCTCGCCTCTCACCACCAGCGTGTTGCGGGCGAAGTCGCGGATCGTCACGGTGGCGAAGAAGGCGAGGATCGCCAGCGACAACGTCGCATCGGCTTCCACCGCCACCCCGAGAGCGAAACCGAAAAGCAGCGCCACCCCGGTGAGCGCCAGATTGACCGATGTGAGCATGGAGAGCTGCCGGTCGGCTTCTTCGGCCGGGCGTCCGGGGAGTAGGTAGTTGAGCGGCAACACGACCAGAGCGTTCTGGGCCGAGGTGACGAAGAAGACCCCTGCCTGCACGAAAGCGAAGCGACCGAATTCACTCGGCGCGGCGAAGCCGATGAACGCCAGGTTCAGCGCGAGATTGAAGACACTGAGCAGTGCCTGATCGACGATCGACAGGAGTACGGCGTTCCTCATGCCGCCCTCGATCGAAGCCACATCGTTTCACGCAGGCGGCGCAGGCGGCAGCGCATGACGTCGCGTAGTCCCCCCGGCCGCAGACTGGTGGCGAGTACCGCCTCGATCTGCCCCCGTTTGAGCATGTTCCGCGGCCGCAGCGGTTCGCCGGCGGGTGCCCGTCCCGGACGGCAGGTGTGGATCTCGCGGAAGCCCATGTCGAACAGATGCGCCAGGATGCGGCCGTCGAAACGACCGAAAGGCGGCGCCACCAGATCGACGGCGGCGCCGATCGTTTGCTCCAGTCGGTCCCGTCCCTCGCGCACGTCTTCGAGAAACTCGTGCTCGGGAACCGCCGTCCAGGCGATGTGGCGGGCGCCGTGGACGCCGATCCGTAGACCGTGCGCCGCGATCTCGCGGATCTCACCGACGCCGAGGCGTCCGGGCCGACCGATGAACCGGGTCGGGATGAAGAAGGTGCCGCCGACCCCGCGTTCGATCAGCCACGGCAGAAGGACCTCGTGGTCGGAGCGAAAACCGTCGTCGCTGGTGATGTGCAGGATCGTACCGGTCGCGCGGGTATTGTCGAGAATGCGTTCGAGGACCGGAGCCACTTCGCCGAAGGGCATCCAGGACTGCAGTTCGTCGTCGCGCGCGTCCGCTGGATCGGCGAGATCGTGCACGCCGACGATCAACTGGAAGCGGGCGGCGGCTTCACCGATCATGCCCGGCCTCGAAGAAGCAGTGCCAAGGGGTACGCATGAGGATGCGGAGGTCCAGGGCGAAGGACCACTTGGAGATGTACTCGCAATCCAGCCGGATTCGTGCCGCCATCGCCTCGACGGTGGGGGTCGCGCCGCGATGGCCGCACACTTGAGCGAGGCCGGTCATCCCGGGACGCACCGCATAGCGCTGCATGTAGTTGGGTATGGTCTTCCCGTATTGCCGGTCGAGCGCGATCGGATGGGGTCGTGGCCCGACCAGCGACATCTCTCCGCGCAGCACGTTGAGCAGTTGCGGTAGCTCGTCGACGCTGGTGCGGCGCAGAATCCGCCCGAAGCGGGTCACCCGAACGTCTCCGACCGTCGCCTGCCGGAACGCCTGCCGACTGGCGTCGGCGGTCATCGTCCGGAACTTGTAGATCGAGAAGATCTCGCCGTCGCGACCGTGGCGGTCCTGTCTGAACAGGATCGGCCCGCGGCTGTCCAATCGGATCATGATCGCCACCAGAAGCAGCAGCGGTGAGATCAGCAGCAACAGGAACAGCGCCGTCACGCGATCGAGTACCGCCTTCCGGCGGGATCGAACAGCTGCGGGCACCAGATATCTGAGCGGTATGGTTTCGAAATCAATGGCTTCAGTCATGTCGTCTACGCGCCGCGGTGAACAACGCGGCCAGCGCCTCCCTAATCGGGGTGGGATTCAGAGTATCGTCGTAGGGCAGTCCCTGGTTGTCCGGGATCGGTCTGGTCTTGCGCAGCCAACTCTCCTGGTCGGCGATCCCCCAGGTCACCACCCCGGTCGTCGCCGAGCTGTCGAGTGCCACCGAGAGCACCCGACGCACCTCGTCGGCGGCCCGCAGGCGTCGAGCCGCGAGGTCGCGCCCACCGGTCGCATCCGCTTCGCGTACGTCGAGTTCGGTGACGGCGATGTCGATCCCGAACCCCTCGAGAGTTTCGAGAAAACGCCGAAACACCCGCTCGTCGAAGGCCGAGCGGATGTCGAGATGGCCCTGGATGCCGAAGCCGTCGATCGGCGCGCCGTCCCGGCGCAGCTTTTCGACGAGGCGCAGGATGGCGGTGCGCCGACGCTCCTGACGGGCGTCGGCATAGCAGACGCCGTAGTCGTTGAGATAGAGCTTCGCCTCGGGTGCCGCGTCGCGGGCGAGACGGAAGGCTTCCCCGACCCAGCCGGGTCCGAGCATCCGTCGGAAGGGCGAGTTGCGCATCCCGTCGGCCAGGCCGTGGTCCGGCTCGATCGCCTCGTTGACCACGTCCCACTGGAAGATCGCGTCGCTGTAGTGCGCCGCCACTCCGGTTATGTGACCGACCACGAACCGATCCCAATCGGCGCGGGTCGCCGTGTCGCCGATCCCGGCGGGTAGGTGTTCGTGCCAGAGCAAGGTGTGGCCGCGGACCCGTTTGCCGCGCTGTCGAGCCGCTGCGATCAGCGTGTCGACCGCCCGGTAGTTCGGCGCGTCGGCTGCATGGTGGGCGAGCGCCCCCCACTTCAGTTCCCATTCGGGGACCCAGACCGCGCATTCCCTGTCGAGGAGCCGAGCAAGGGGGCCGTCGCCGATCGCCGTACGGCTGGTCAGTGCCGCACCGAAGAACCGGCCGGAACGGGCTGCCAGCGCCCCGAGGCTCGGCACGTCGGCGCGTGCCGCCGGCATGGAGACCGTCAGAGCGAGCCCGGCGACATCGGCGAGGAAGGCGCGACGCCCAGGCACCGCCGGACCGTCGAACGACGGTGTCGGCAACGGTGCCGTCCCGGTCGGCATCCCGGGGTGGTGGGGGGCGCATCCGTTCATCGGGCGGTCACCGTGCGTCTTCCGTTCGCAGACAGCGGCGGACGGCTCGTGGCGGCGGCGGGCGGGCCGAGAAACAGCCACATCACCCAGACGGCACCGAACCCGACGACCACGCCGAGGAACAGGCTGACGCCGAAGACGACGAGAATGCGCGGCTCGCTCGGCACCGACGCCGGCTCGGCGACCGAGAGAATGCGCGCGGTGGTGGTCGGCAGCGAGATCTGTTCCCGTGCCTTCTTCGCCTTGGTGGCGAAGGCGTCGTAGAGCGACCGGTTGCGCTCGGCGACCTGCTCCAGTTCGCGCAGCTTCACCGACGCGGTATTGGAGCGCGCCAGTCGGTCTTCCGACTGCGCCAGCATCGCCTCGAGCGAGGCCTGCCGGCTCACGGCATTGCGATGATCGCTCTCGGCGCGCGCCAGAATGCGGGCGATTTCCGCATCGAGCGCCCGCTCGAGCGAGATACGCGCGTCGCGTGCCGGCTCGAGGCGCGGATGACGCGTCCCGAAGGTGCGAGCGATGGTCTGTTCCTCGAGCCGCGCCTGTTCGATCTGGATCCGCAGCCGGGTCGCGATCTCCGATACCGCGGCGCCGGCACCGCCCCGACGCAGGCCGTCGAGTGTCACGCGGGCGGTTTCTGCGTCGATCGACGCGGACACCGCCTGCGCACTCAGCTCCGCGGCACGCCGCTCGGCCACCAATACGCCCTGGACGCCCATCAGGCCGTTGTCTCTGCGATAGTCCTCGACCGCACGCTGAGACTGCTCGCTGGCATCGTGCAGTTCGGCGAGACGAGCTTCGAGGCTGTGCGCCGCTTCGCGGGCACTGTCGTCGGCCGCGGCCTGGCCTTGGGTGAGGTAGATCGCGGCGAGTGCGTTGGCGAGCCGCGCCGACCGGGTCGGTGACCCGGTGGTGACGGAGATGTTCAGCACGTAGGTCTGAGAGACACGCTTCACCTTGACGACGCGCTCGAGCTTGGCCAGGGCACGGTCGAAACGCGTGGCTTGGGTGTAGTCGCCGAAGTTCGGGCCGTACAGGAGCACTTTCACCGAATCCCGGATCGTGCCGGCGAGCCCCGAGGAATCGCCGTTGAATTCCGGGTCCAGCTCGAGCTTCTCGCGTTCGATCAACGCGCCGAGCACCGCACGCGAGCCGAGGATCGCGATCTGACTCTCCACCAGAGCCGCATCGGCACCCTGCGACGAGGATCCCAACCCGGTCGGCGTCACTCCGAGGTCGACGAGATTGCGTTCGCGCGGATCGATGAAGATGTCGACGCTCGAGGTATAGGCCGGCGCGGACACCCAGACGAACGCCAATCCGAGCAGCAGGAAGACGCCGACGATCGTCGCGATCAGACGCCAACGGCAAGAGAACGCTTGAAACAGGGTTCGTAGATCATCGGCCAAACCGGGGTCGCCCGCCTTGGTACCGACCACCTCCGACGAATAGGGTCGCATTGACTGGCCTCGCCTGAGCCGACGGTGTCGAAACTATGCTCTAGGCATACCATCTTCTGCAGCCGCCGCACGAAGGGAGTTAAGATCTGGTTAACGTCGGGGAGGGGGATACAGGCGGTGATCTGGCCGCAGCGGTTCTCATGCTTTCGCCCGATGGGACGGATCGTATCGCTATTCGTCCGCGATCTTCTTCATCCGGCTTCGGATCCCAGTCTTCACCTTCCATAGGGCATAATAGAGGCGACCGAGGATTCCGCGCGCGAACAGCGCATCGTAGAGCGGCACTTCGTCACTGCCGAAGCGCCGCTTGTAGGCCATGTCGCCGATCGAAAGGTCGAAGAAGTCGGCCTGCATCTCGTGAAAGCGGGCGATGGTCTCGTCGAAGAGCAGGAGACCCGGCGTGAAGGAACTTCGATGATCGGTCTTGGAAGCCGTCAAGGTCGCAACGGCTCGTTTCCCGTCGGTGAATCCGAACAATACGGCGATCGTCTCGCCGTCCGCCTCGAGCCGGGACAGCCAGGCTTGTAGCGGAGCGGCGCGCCCTTCGATGAGGCCACGATAGAAATCGTGCCACTCGCGCTCTTCGAAGATGTTGCCACGGGCCTTCCGCTCCGCGCTCTCGCGGCGCAGATCGCGGAAGACGGCGATCTCGGCTTCGCCGATGGCGTCGCCGAAACAGATCGTGAAGCCGTGTTCGTGGGTACTCGCCAGCTTCTTCAGGCTGCGCCGCAGATGCCCGCGAAACTTCTTGGTCTGCGTGGCGACGACCTCTGCACGATTTCGCCCGGCGAGCCGCAGGACCCAGGCGGAGAGGCGGAGCCGAGCCGCATTGGGCAAGCCGACCAGAGGATTGGCTGCATCGCCGAAAGTCGCGGACATCCGATTGCAGTAGAGGAGGTCGGCATCCGGGACCGCGTCGAGCACCGCCCGGGCGGTGTCGCCCGCCTCGGCCGGGCTCAAGCCCGGATCGAAGATCGGCGCGCAGTAGTCGATCGGTCGGGCATCGGTTCGCAGCCACACCAGTCCGTGCCGCCGAGACCGCATCAGGGGAAATATGGCGGCGGGGCGCCCGTCCGGGCGGCGAACCAGCGCCACCACCGGCTCGTTCGGACGAAGCCCCCTGAGATGCTCGAAGAGCAGACGCATGAAGCCGAAGTTCTGGAACGGCGTGGCGTTGTGTGGCCCCGTGAGATCGGCCCATGCGACTTCGAAAGGTTCGACACCGTCGGCCGTCTCCACCAGCCAAGCGGTCTTCGTGCGCGACATTCCAACCTCGACCATTGCGGGAGCCACCTCGTCCCGGACGGGACCGCGCGTGGCCGGGTCGCGCTGGCGGATGCGACGGCCGCCCCAATCCATACGCTTCCGCCATCCGGTTTTGAAGCCACCTCGCGTCACCACTCGCACGGAAGTCGCGGCGGGTTGGGCGTTCCCAGGAGTTTCGTCACGACCGGGGCGTAACGAGGGAGACGAGGGTGGCATCGAATGTCACTGCGTATCTTCACCGGATCGGCATGCCGCTTCTTCGCTCCGAACCCGACGGGTCATATTCGGTTGGCGAATTCCACACGACCTATCTTGTCTGCGATTTCTTCCGAATGAAGTCATTTTGGCCGACATGCATGTCACTTGGGAGCATGAAATTACCATCGAATCTCCGAGGATTCATAAAATTGAAGTAACTATCGTGAGTAATGAGGCTTGTCTTGGCAATCGGCCAAACAATATCTCGGAGAAAATGCTGGTCTTTATGGCGATAACCGGCCCGCTTCGGCAGACTCGCTACATATGATTCGATTTTTTGTCGCATCTGGCCGATATTGCCCCGATGAGCACCCCACATGCCGGCCAGCATCAGCTCGCAATGCTGAAGATGGTCACGCATGACGTGAAATGCGTAGCCGGAACTCAGCCACTGTGCCACGGCGACGCGTTCTTTCACATTGACGACGGCATCCGCATCGCGGACGACATAGATGTCGACATCGGGATCGTCCTCGACGAGGAAGCGCCAGAACAAGCCAAACGGATCTGCCGGCAGGTCGGGTAAGATCACTTGAGCGCCGAGTGAAACCAACGCGCGCCGGAAATCCTCGCGCGTCGAATCATCCGTATAGAAGCGGCAGGTCCATCCGGGATAGAGGTAGCGCGCGACGATGGCATTGTTGATCGCGCCTTGAAGGTAGCGCGGGTTCCCGCCCCAAACAGAAAAAGACAGGATGTTGCGGCTTCGATCATTCAAAGAATATCGATGGAGGACCGGCAACTCGCGTTTCGCTGCCGGCCTATCTTTCAGCTCGAGGGACTTCTGGCCATGAGCGATGGCGAGCGAGACGCGACCGAGACCGGCCAACAGGGAATTGGCGAGATCGTGATATCCTATGGGTTCGATGATGGAACGATGTTTCCCGAGTAGAAGCAGTCCACCCTCTCGGTCCCCGAGTTCACGTTGAAGGACCACGGCATTGACGGCATTCTCGTCGCTGGGTTCGAGTTCGAGTATACGCAGCGCATATCGGGAGGATTCGGCGAAACTTCCTTTCCGGTAGGTGGAGAAGAAGAGTGCTTTCAGGGCCCAGAGATCGTCTTGTCCGTCCGCGGCGAGTGTCGCCAGATCGGATTCGGTGAGGGGCGCGTCAGGATTGCGTCTGAAGCGTCCGACGATATCGGCGAGGCTCGGCATGGTCGCGTCTTCCTTCTCTCCTGCGCGGCGTCTCCTCATTCATCGATCGAAGCGGTCGACGGCGCAGGCCAAGAACACCCGCAAGCGGCTTTCGACGCTCTTGAAGCTCGCCGTGAAGTGGGGCTATCGGCCCGACAATCCCATGCTGAACGTCGATCCGGTTCAGCACCGGTCGAAGGGCTATCGGACTTGGACCGAGGCCGACATCAAGGCGTTCCGTGCCAAGTGGGAGACCGGGACGCCGCAGCGGATCGCCTTCGAAATCCTGCTCTACACCGGCCTTCGCCGCAGCGACGCCGTGCGCCTCGGACGGCAGCACATCCAAGGCGACTTCATCGTGATCCACACGAAGAAGAGCGGCGAGATGGTCGAGCTGAACATCCCGATCCACGCCGAATTCGCCCGTCTCCTCGCCGGGATCGGGCACGAGCACCTGAACCTGATCGCCACCCGCACGGGCGTGGCGCGGTCGGAGAAGGCCTTCACGAACTGGATCATCGAAGCCGCCAAGGACGCGGGCTTGCCGCCTCACAGCTCGCCCCACGGCCTGCGCAAGGCCGCGTGTCGTCGTCTCGCCGAGGCGGGATGCAGCACCCTCGAAATCATGTCGATCACCGGCCACCGCAACATGAAGGAGATCGAGACCTACGTGCAGGCGGTGAACCAGAGGCGCCTTGCGAGGGCGGCGATCACCAAGCGCGCGAAGGCGAAGTGAGAACAGCCGAGCAACGACAACCTGCTAACCTGCCTGCGGAGGTAGCAGATTTCGGCTTCAAGCTACTGATTTCATTGGGGGGAAATCGTGAAGTGGCGCGCCCTACGGGAGTCGAACCCGTCTTTGCAACGTGAAAGGCTGCCGTCCTAACCGATAGACGAAGGGCGCTCACGAGGCGGCTTCTTATATGGCTTCGCCGGACGGGGCAAGTCCCGTCGCGGCGTTCGTCCGCATGCGTGTCCGGCCCCGGCCAAGGTCTTGCAGCGGCACGCGAACCGCGCCGGTCGCGATGGTTGCGCCGCTCCCCTGTCGACATCTCCCGCCGTATGCGACGCACCATCGGCCGGGGGCCGCGCGCGCCCTCGCTGCGCGTCGAGACGGTGGAATCGGCGGCTCGTTCCACGATCGTCTCCGTGCTAGAAGGCGACGCGCTCCGGCCCGCGATCGCCGCGATCGGCCGCCGCGATCGTCGCGAACCGGTGGCACAGGGTTCCCGGCGGCGGCGGACCCGAAGTGGGCGATCCGACCCGGAACGAGACGAGGGCCGACCATGGTCGCGCCGGTGCGCATCGATGATCCCGAAGACCCCCGAATCGCACCGTTCCGCGATGTCCGTGAACGCGATCTGGTCGGCCGGGAAGGACGGTTCGTCGCCGAGGGCGCCGTGGTCCTGGCGGTTCTCGCCGCTTCGCCGCAGCATCGGGTCGAGGCGGTGTTGATCGACGAGCGGCGGGCCGAGGGTCTCGCCGCGACCTTGGCGCGTCTACCCGAGACGACGCCGATCCACCTCGCCGCGCGGAACGTTCTCGACGCGATCGCCGGCTTTCCGCTGCATCGCGGCATTCTGGCGGTCGGGCGGCGGGCGGCGCCGATCGCTCCGGAAGCGCTGGTCGCCGGGCTCGGCGAGCGGGCGGTCGTGGTGGTCGCCTGCGGCATCGCCAACCACGACAACATCGGCGGCATCTTCCGCAACGCCGCCGCCTTCGGCGCCGA
>ERZ1645187.833-NODE-833-length-29997-cov-5.774598_pt1 | contig 29997 bp, 48 predicted proteins | sample MGYA00575352_ERZ1645187 | MGnify/ENA primary metagenome ERZ1645187 (study PRJEB40837, sample SAMN11349314) | freshwater sediment metagenome | isolation source: river sediment | host: Sediment | place: India: Wazaribad , New Delhi | collected 2017-02-21 ...
ACCAGCTTCATCAAATATAGGAGATGAGCCATTAAAAGCTGGTATGGCTATAGGTCTATCAATTCCTAGTTTAGTAGTCACACCATCTTTATACTTTTTAGGAAAAGTGGTTGGGTCAGTATAGTACAATGCTTCTCTATATTCTAAAAAGTCAGCATAATCATTTTGACTTATCCAAGTAGAGTCAAAGTTATGGAAAAATTTTCCTATAGCAGTACTAGACTTAGTTAAATCTTTAGCAGATTTTAAAACACCAGTAGAATTATCAACATTATCGCAGAGTACAGAATATTTAGCATCTATTAAAGATGGGTCTAATCTAGTAGCAAGGCCTCCGTTAAACTGAGATATTTGCATTAGTTTTTAACTCCATATACTTTAGCAAAGCAAGTGATGTTATAAAGCTGACCAGCAGCATTACCAACAAATACTGGTAAAGTAATAACTGCTGTATCGGTTAGAGTGGCCCAGTTAATACTATAAGTGCTAGAAACATTACCATTAGAGGCGTTGTTATTAATTCGTACTGTAACTTCAGCAAAACCAGAGCTAACTTGTCTATCTAAGTTAATAGTAAGCATACCAGTGCTAGAAATACCAACTGAGCTAATACCAGAACTTTTACTTAATACAGCTGCTGTAGAAGAATAAAAACCACAATCAATTACGCCGTATCCTGCGAGTGCTTTAGGATTATTTGATACATCAGCTGGTGTAGTAACTGTAGCAGTATCAGAACCTCCTTTAGCTAACGTAGAAGTAGATAAAAGCACCTTACCTTTGACTGTAGTAGTTGCATCTCCCACAGTAGCCGCTGAAACTACTTGAGTTAAGGTACTACCCTCAAGTGTAGCAGCATCAATGCCAGTTCTAACTTGTGTTAGGGTACTACCACCAAGTGTAGCAGCATCAATGCCAGTTCTAACTTGTGTTAGGGTACTACCACCAAGTGTAGCAGCATTGCCTCCTTCTTTTACTTGTGCCAGTGTTTGACCACTAAGAGTAATAGCATCTATATTAGCCTTTACTTGTGCCAGTGTTTGACCACTAAGAGTAATGGCATCTATATTAGCCCTTACCTGTGCTAATGTTTGACCGCTTAAGTAACCAGCATTACCATCAGTACCAATAACTGCTACTTCATTTATATTTAAAATGTGGGTAATATTATTAGCTATGCTAGTTAAGGTACTCCCATAAGTAGTTAATAAGGCTGTAGCAGCCTCAAGTTCTAGCATTGCAGTTGCTAAATTTTTAGTTTCATCAAATGGTAGATTAGCAGCATTAACTTTATTTAAAGTAACAGTTTGACCGCCGCGCACTTGTTGCACAGTGCCAGTACCAACTTCTAAATCATCTATGCAAATTTTGTTACGAGTAACATTAATCTTTTGTACCATTAGAATACTCCACCTCTGTAAGTTACTTCATTACTACTGCCATTATAGAGTTGACTTCTAGCAATAGAGTAGGTTTCTACCAATTTATCAAAAAACTGCATCTCTTCGTTGGCTAAAGCTCTGTTTTGAGTATCTTGGTTGTCTCTTAGGGCTCTAGCTACTATATAGTGTTGTAAAGCAACCCTAATAAAATCGTCTATATCTAAATCTTCAAGTAAGTCAACAATCTTACCCATGTTCTTACAAAAGTGAACATACACATAAGAATCCTCGGGAGTTCCAACTTCCCCTAAAGAGTCTAACATTTCTAGTTGATAATCTGTATAGGTAATATCTGTTATAATGCCTAATGTGTCATTTTGTTCTACCAGTGTGCCATCTAAAGTATTGACCGTAGGATATAATCTAAACTTACCTGATCTATATTTATCCGTAATAGCATGCGTAAAAGTGCTACTAATAGTGCTCTTCCAGCGTTTATCAAAGTTATCTAAGAATTCATGTGTAACTAAATCCAGAGGTAGACCTTTATACTCCACTCTTAAAATCTTAGCCGCATAAGTGGATATGTCATATTCTTCTAAATCAGCAAATACAGGAACATACTTCCTGTCTATAAACAAAATTGTGCTCATCATTAAGATAGATAAGCCATCATTCAATAACGCAAGTAGGCGAGCGTCAGACCATCTAGTTTTACTAGTATCAGATAGAGATTCTCTAACCGAATATAAGACGTCGCCTACTAACATTATTGTTACTCCTAAGCGTTGAAGTTCAAGAGTTCACCATTTGTACGGCGATACTCAATAAACTCAACTACCACATCAATGTCGCCAGCAGTGGGAGCTTGGTTCGGAACAATCCAAACACTAGCACCAGTACCAGTATCGACACCATTAGTGAGAGCGCCACCAACTACACCTGCAGCAGATAATGCAAGAGCATTACCTAAATCGTTACCACCAGCGGAAGTACCGATTTTAAGAGTTGTAGATGCTTGAGCTGCTGTAGCTACTACCACACGAGCAGCAGTAATCAAACAGTTAGCCGGCAGCACAAAGAGTTGCAAGTTATCAGTACCACTAAAGTCAGCAAGCTGAACTCGAGTAGCAACAACACTACGCACTTTCTTTTCATTGGCATTTAAGAGCAAGCGGGTTTTATCAACGTTAGCCATGGTAATTTCCTTTCCTTAGCTAATTATTACTTAACCTGCAGGTCAAGAGCAATAACACCGTAGTCGAGGTTACTGATCTTCGCTTGCTTATAGTTTTCACCTTGTTCAAGGTTGAGAGAAGTCTTTTTAACTTCCATCCACACTTCCAAGGCAGACTCCGACTTAATACCAAAGTCTTGCGACTCTTGATACTTATAGTCAGGCATCTTACCATAACCAAGTTGCATGGCACCAGCGCCCAGGATAAGCCCACGGGAATATACGTTCCCAGCGGTGCTAAACCCAGCTTGACCAGTCCACTTACCAGCAGCATCCTTTTGACGGAGACCAGCAATTTCAATGCCAGTATCGTTCATGCCCCAGGTAGTGCCGGTAGCATCTGTATAACCATAGAAAGCATCAGCTTCACGGATAACCAGATTGCCCAAGCGACCAATAACACCACTGATTAAGCGGTTGTCATTGCCTCGGATGTCAGCATCCTTGGAGATGGTTTGGAACCCAGTGCTTTGCTTCAGTTTAGCTGCCATAGCAGGGTCAACAATAAGCAACCACATCGGACGACCATCAGAGGTCATGTACGGATCAAGCGGACGACGGCTTGCACCAGTGGTGAATCCAACGCCAGTCTTAATAGCGGTTTCAACCGTAATTAAGCTATTAAAGTCAAAGGTAGAACCTAAGTCAATAATGTGCGTAGGAGCCATTGCTGTGCCAGCTTGAGTCTTCAACAGACCTTGAGCAGCGTCAAACAAGGCTTGGTCCTTGAACCGCACAAACAAGTCACCAAGCATAGCCCGGGACTGAGAGTGCTGGCTAATTTCCAGATCTCCAATTTCAACGCCGTCAAAAGCATCGCCATTGTCAACTACCAAACGGTAGCGGTCAACAACTAACTTATCGCTGAACTTACGTTTTTCTTCACCCTTACCGAAAGCAGTTTCTTTACCACGAACAGCTTTTCCGTTAAGGTTTCCATTAAAGTCAAAGACAACGGTGTGGCCTTCACCCGCAGATTCATTCTTGGCTTGGAACACCACAGAATCTTTCGAGTTACCAGTCAAAGGAGTCCAAAACGACTTAGCAGCCGCTTGTACAAGCCCCTGACGCATCCAACCTTTGCGCTTCAACTCACTAGTAATAGGAACAGGCATCTGTTTCCCTTTCTAATTAGTATGTTTCAGTTGAGTAAGACTCTTTCAAGCCTTCCTTCGCCGCCTGCGCACTCGGTTCAGACCCACCAGCAACCCTGCCAAGGTTTGGTTGTTCCAAGGTCTTTTCCTCTGCAATAACCTTACCTTTCTTAAGGTAGTTACTCGCAGCTGCCAAAAACTCTTCAAAAGTAAACTGCCCATTCTCCAGCTTTTTAGTTATGCGTGGAGGTATGTCGTTTGCAATTACATCATCATTAAGAGCGTACTCAGGATTAGTCTCATTGTACTCATCCAGTAACTGCTTTCGGCGTTCGTGCTCGGTAGCACTGCTTACAGAAGTTGAAACTTGCTTAAGCTTTTCATTAACTAAGGTTTCAGTCTTTTTAAGAGCTGCTTTCTCAAGGTCATTAACCTTGACACGCCATGCCTCAGGATCGCTAAACTTGAGGTCATCCAGTTCAGCTTGCTCCTCGGCGGTCAGCTCTAATTTAGTAGAACCCGTAGCTAACTTTAAAAGTTCTGCTTTTTCAGCTTCTAAAGCCGCAATTCGTTGTTGCTCACGAGTCAAAGTTGCTTGTGCATCTCGACGGCGTTTTTCAGCCATCGCTGCAACCTTCACTTCCTCAGTCAAGTTGTCCGGAAGGACGTGCTTTTGTGTCTTTTCATCATACTTGATGCCGCTCACAGCTGCATTAACCTGCTCTTGAAAGCTTGGTTGCGCGCTATGAGTAGCAGCTTCACCTGGTTTACTCATGTTTGCTCCTTTTTCGATGTTGCTTTATACAACATTTAAATTATTGCATAAAAATGTTTACAAGTAAATAAAAAAGTGGTATTATTAAAAATAATAAATTTATTAAATGTTTACAAGACCTTGTTTTGTGTTATTTAATAAATAGTATCTAGTTAAAGGACAAAAATATGCCAATACGAGATAAAATAGTCAGTTTCTCGATACATCCAGAGGATAAGCAAGGTAGAAAAGCCGTAGAGGATTTAAAACGATTCTGCGAAGAGAATAGTAAAATATTCTCCAGACTTATTATCCAAGCTATTAAAGAGTATAATGAGAAGCTTTTGAACCATGATACAGCTAAGTGAAGATAAAAAAGTTAAGGCCGCTGCTTTAGCTAGATTAAAAAGTGGTGTATCTTGCCTAGAAGTTTCTGAAGAACTCAAACTACCTCTTCCACTAGTTGAAGAATGGAGTGAGGCAATAGATACAGGTGAACTAGTAACAGCTAATTTACCTAATGAAGTAGCTAATAGAATCGTGCGCATGGCTACAGCTGAAATAGTAGCCACTGAACACAACTTAGAGCACATCAAAGAAAATATGGAGCGTGCTGCTAATAAGATAGTCAATGAAGTGCTAGATAATAGCTTAATCGCTTTCGATTTAGAAAGAGCTAGAACATTAAACTTACTTGCGGGTTCTATAACTGGTATATATAATGCTTTGTTTAACAAAAATCAAACTGTTAATCTTGTAAATAACAACATACAAACTAATAATCAAATGCAAAAGTTTATAGGTAGAGATTAATATGTTACATATAACTAAAGAGGAGTTTGAACAGGTATATGCTGGTACAAGAGTATTAGCATATAAAGACATATTCTTTAGTGAACCTGCTAATTATACTGAATTAGTAACTAAGTATATGACGTCTAAATTATGGCGTCTTAATCACTTATACACTATTGTTGATAAATGGGGTCAGCGTCTGCCATTTAAAATGCGTTTAGCCCAGCATAAGGTTTATGCAGAGACCCTTAGACATCCACGCATCTTAATCCTTAAGTCTCGGCAGCAAGGTATCTCAACATTATGGCTTGTAAGTTATTTTGATGATGCGCTGTTTAATAAAGACTTTAAAGTTGGTCTAATGGCTCAAGGGTTAGACGAGACTACAACACTGCTTGAACGTACTAAAATTCTTTGGGATGAGTTGGATAATGATGTAAAACAGTTTATTGGTACTATAAATGGCTCCACGTTTCCTATAAGTATTAATAAGGATAATACCAAGGAGTTCTCCTTTACTAATGGTTCAACCTTATTTGTCCGTACGTCCTTCCGGTCTACTACATTACAAAGACTGCATATCTCTGAGTTCGGTAAAATTGCTAACAAATATCCTGATAAAGCTAAAGAAACAAGAACCGGTACTTTGCAAGCTTTAGCTCCTGGTAATACTGGAGTTATTGAGTCAACTGCTGAAGGAGCGAATGATTTTAAGCGCATGTGGGATACAGCTGTGGCTTTACGTGCTGAAGACAGAACGCTTAAAGACTTTGCAGCTGTGTTCTTATCCTGGTTAGATGACCCAGACTGTGTGTTAGAAACAGACCAGTACATATCTCCAGAACATGAAAGTTACTTTGCTAAGCTAGAGGCTGAAACAGGTAAATCTATATCTAAAGAGCAAAAGAATTTCTGGATTGCTCAGTACCGTGAGCTTGGCGATGATATTTACCAGGAATATCCAGCCACTCCAGCTGAGGCTTTCACAGTAACTAGAGATGGTGCTTACTATGCACGGCAGTATATCCAGTATGTATTACAAGGTATTGACCGCAAGCGTAAAGGTTTGTATGACCCTAACTTAGATGTACAAGTTAGTATTGACCTTGGTATGAATGATACTATGGCATTAACATTCTTTCAGACTTATGAAGAACAGTTTAGAATTATATTTAGCTATAAGAATAATAGCGAAGACATAGGTCACTATTGTGATGTAATGAAAGAGCTAAGTAATAAGTATGGATTTAATATCACACACGTAATTCTACCTCCAGATGCTGAAGTACGAGAACTAAATGATAAGATGACTCGAGCAGATAAGTTCAGAAAAGAACTAGGAAGAAACGTAGATTTCACAATTCTTGAGAAGTCATTACGAGCAGATGGCATTGATGCAGTTCGTCGTATGATAAAGAATCTATATATTGATTCTGAACATTGTGATTATGTGGAGCAGTGCTTTTTAAACTATAGAAAGAAGTGGGATGAGAAGCTGCAGGTGTGGTTGAGAGAACCATTGCACGATGAGTACAGTAATGGTGCGGATTCTATTAGATATGGTGTGATTGGTGCGAAGCGACAAGTTTCTAGATATGAGCAGAAACCGCGGGCGCCACGTCAAAGAGGGCATGACGTATGATGGATAGAGAACCATTATTTCTATTACATGAGCCAATACATATAAGAGATATTGATTTAGATGGCACTGTTATACAACGTTGGGCATGTGTAAGTACACATTATGGCAGTATAATAGATTATGTTTACACAATAAAGTTAGATAATGGTAAGTTTGCTAATACTTATGCTAATAATTTATCCACTAAATTAGTGCTACAATAGTGTTAATAAAATTAATAACACTATAGCAAAGTGGTAAATACTTATAAGCATTAATAAAATTAATAATACTATAGGAAAGTGGTAAATAAGCAAACACACTGACGTGCAAAAATACAAGAAGGCAAGGCGACACCCTACCCAGCCCACCGGTTGTGATTTATTTGTCACAGTCCTTCAAAAAATATTCCAACAATTAAAAATAACTGTTTACAAATCCATAAAAGTATGTTATTCGCGCGCGTTCCTTTAATATATCAAATAAATAAAAATTATTTTAAAAATATAAAAAAACTATTTACAAGATTCTTTTCTTGTGTTACAGTATTACTATAAATAAGGAGACAAATAAATGAAATATGCTCTTATCTTAGTGTGTACTATATTTGCAACTGGTTGCCAAGATGTCACAGAACATTGCAAGGAACAACTTACACTTGATTATAATGCTTGTGTAGTAGGTTTAACTAATTAATAGAAACTAATGAAAGAACAGGAGGACAAAAATATTTTCAAAAAATTAAAAATATCTATTTACAAAGCTAAAAAAGAGGTTTATAAATAGATTAATGATTGATTAATGCAAGAGTCAATCATAAACACAAACAAATGAAAGCTAATGTTATGACTATCAAAAAGGCGTATGCCGAAATCGTGGACTTCCTGGAAGCTAATGCTGATAAGAAAGTGAAAAGCATTCTTGACCAAGTGAAGGAAATGGCAAGTGCTAAAGTTTCGCGTGAAGGTGGGTCTACCTTTATCAAAGATGCTTCTGGCAATGTTGTTGCCATCTTGGACTACTACTTTAAGAAGTGGATGCCTTTAGTTGGTGAAAAAGCTGTTGATTTTGGTGCCAAGAAAAGCACTTCCACAGGTTTTAACACTATGTGTAAAGAAGGTGTGTCTGCTTGGACTAAGCAACAACGTTTGGCAAAAGTGGCTGAACAAAATCTGCTTGCTGAAGTGTCTGCTGGCAATGTTCAACCTGCTGAGATTCCTGCCAAGCAAGCTGAAATTGAAGCCACACGCAAGACTATTGTTACCACTGAACTTGGTTTTGACACCAAAGAAGAAGTGGAAGCATACTTGATGGAAAATGGTGTGCAACTTACTCAAGAATAGTAAGCACTCACTAATAAATGCACCCTGAATTGGGTGCATTTTTATACTTATATTAAATAGTAAGTGCTTACCTACTTGCTAATACAGAAGGCCTTTTAAAGGCTTTTCTATTTTATCTAAGCTATTTATCAAGATGACTGATAAAAGGCGTTTAAAAGCTCTCTCATAAGTCCTGGCATATAATCAACTAAGTAGTCAATGATTGCTAGATTCTTTATAAATATCAGAATCTGCTTATTTATACAGCAACTAAATAAATATAAGCCAGTTTAAGCTAGTATATGGCTATATAAGCCTGAATATATACTGGTTGGTCAACTAAATGGTCGGGAGCTTGTTTGCTTGTTATTTTCTATTAATTAATTTTTAATTACAAAATGTAACCAATTACAAAATTATAATGGAGCAACAACAATTTCGTTACCCTACTCGCCCATTAGCATGAGCATCGCCGTGAGATAGTGCCCATGCCCATATACCTGCCTATATATACCCATATGTGCGCCCTATCTATCGCACCCAACCTGCCCCGTCGTTGTTGAGACGAAACGAAAAAACGTAATTGGTTACATTTTGTAATTGCAAATTATTAAGTCTATGATTTATAACACATTTCGATATTTTTTCAAATATTACATACAATACTGACATAATACATTTTGTAATTGAAAAAATATTATTGAAAATAAGCCTTTAAGCATGGGTAAAACAATATTTTTTCATTTTTATATTTACAAATCGAAAAATATACGATACACTAAAAATAATAGAAGAGGATACACATGGCACGCCCAATGATACTTATAAAACCCGCCCTAATGGAAACGCTTTACAAAGCCTCAGAAGAGGGTGTTCCTATTAGCTACCTTATTAGAAAGCATAAGCTTAGTATTACTAGTCCCACAGCTGCTAAACTACTTAGTTACTATGCAAAGAGTCAGCAAGCTTCTACTAGCCCTGAAGTCAAGGAGATAATTCTTAAGTCTCTCTTTCCTACATGGCTTTTAAGCTCCTTAAGAGACACAGCTGTTCAAGATATAAGCACACATAAATACACAGGCAAAATGCCATTAGGTCGTTGGATAATCGCTAGCTAGGAGAACTGGCTATGCTAGTTAAACTGTTTATTGATGCTGGTTGGCATACTGTTCCTTTAAAAGGAGAGTTGCGCCGATTAGAAGATGGTAAGAAAACAATTCCACAGTTCGAAAGTAACTGGAATAAAAAGTACAGTAAAACATTTAACACACATGAATGCCCATTAGCCGGTGCTTTGACTGGCAAGCTTAGCAATATCATAGCTATTGACTGTGACAATGAGCAGACCTTTGAGCTGTTTAAGAATCTTGACCCTGATTATAGCTTTATATTCTTAAGCAAAGGCAAGCCAGAAGGTGGTGGCACTATAATCTATCGCTATGATAGCACTGTGCCTACATTTAGCATAAAGAATGAGTTTGTTAAACTGGACTTCTTCTCAGATGGTGGTTTTGTATATCTACCTACTGAAGAGAACCACACTAAGGTTGATTGGGAAGAGTATAAGTACCTAAACAAATTACCGGACCTTAAGGACATACCCAAGACTGCGCTAGCCCTATTAGCTACCTTTAGCATGAAGGCTACTAAAACTGTTGAGACTACTCAGGCTAGCACACAAACACATAGTGTGGGCAATCGCTTAGGGCCAATGCTGGAAAAGTTTATAAAAGATAAGAAGTATGACCCTGTACTTTTCCGCATTTTAACACCTAAAAGCTTTAGAGAGTTACCTAAGTATGTTACTCAAGGCCATTTGCATCCTAATGACGTGCCAGAAGGTCGTGGAAGTGAGTATCTAAGCAAGATTAGTGCTATATTAGGTGCTGATATAAGTGTAAATGTGGAGACTTATATTAGTACAATGCAATTAGTTAATAGTCTGTGGAAAGAGTCTATGCCTAACGATAGACTTATGGCGACTATTATAAACCCAATGATTGAGGGTCGGTCTACAGTTGATGGTAAGCCTATTTGGCAATATGACCAGCACTGGGAAAAGATGGGCTTTATAGCTACCTCACTTAATGGTGACTATATTGAAGCCTTTTATGATGACGTCAAAGGGCAGTATTATCTCATTAATTATACTGTACCCTATATTAGGTCATATAATGAAAAACGGACTCTTATAACGACTTTACGGACTCTTTTAGGAAGAGGACTTAGTGAAGCTCAGTTTGACATTGGAAAACAGATTATACGGACTCACGTCAATCCGAGTAAAGAGTTTGGACACATTGAGGGTTCTGACCAATTCAACCTCTTTAGACAAACACAACATCTTTCAGTGTTGACCAATCCAAGTGCCTATACAACACAATATAAACGTCCTGAAACTATTATAAAGTACTTTGAGACACTTGTGCCAGATGACTTTATGCGTCAGTATCTTCTTAGATTCATTAAGACTAAGCTATGCACTTTTAACTATAGCCCAGTAGTGCTGTACCTTATTGGAACACATGGTTCTGGTAAAGATACACTTACTAATATATTAGGTAGAATAATCGGGCAAGACTATGTTGCTAAACCAGACACTAAAGTATTCTTAGAGCCTTATAACGGCTGGATTATGGATAAGTACTTTGTACAGTTAGACGAGTATGGAAACAAACTAACTAGAAGTACAGATAAGCAAGAAGCTTTAGGTAAAATTAAAAGCTATTCTGGTAGCCAAGAAATGCAAGTCCGTGCGATGCGTATGGATGGTTTTAACTACAAACACAGCTTAACTTTTATTGTGACAGCTAACAGTAATCCATTACCATTAGAGTCTGAAGACAGACGTGTTGCCTATATTAAGACACCTAATAGATTAGACCGCCAAGACTGGGTGATTGAGTCTGGAGGTATTGCTGAAGTCATTAATAGAATCTTTAGCGAGATAATGGACTTTTGTTATTACTTAGCTACCGAAGTGGATATGCTTAACTCTGATGACTATGTGGTTGCGCCAGATACAAAAGATAAGGAAGACTTAATTCTTGAATCTATGCCTGCAAGTGACCTTATTACTCATTACCTAGTTAAGCAAAGATATGATAAGCTAGAAGCTTTAGGAGCTGAGTTTGCAATACCTGATTTCACAGTCGGTTGGGATAAGGGCAGACTTATGTGGGATAAGCTTGAAGCTTTATATATGACTATGACTGAAGGACTTGGTACAAGTCAAGCTATAATTCGTAACCTTAAAAATGCCGGCTTTAATAGGAGTCATACCACTTATAATGGGAATAATGTGTTTTATTACTTTATAACTAATCTTCACCGGTATAAGCCAAGTGAGTTTACTGCAGAAGATGGAGAGTTCCAAGGAGTGGCTACACCAAATGGGTTATAAGTTTATCCTTGTATTGTTAGTATTAACATCTTGTAGCAGAGACTACTCTTTAGTTAATACTAATAGCAAGGATGAAAATAGCGAAAGAGTAGTATTTGAGTCTATAGGGCTGGTTAAAACACTAGATGAAACTGGTAAACATAATTTAATTGCTTGCATAAATACTTATGAACTAATTAGTTTAATAATGGTAGAAAGGAGCACTAAAGATAGATTAGAAGAGTTGTATAGTAAAGATTCGACTTATTGCATTCAAGACTGTAAAAAGCTGGATGATAAGTACATATGGTGTAAACAATAAGAGTTTTTTCTAGGAAGCTTAGATTTTCTCCTTAGTCTAAGCTTCCTGGAGGAAACTCCACCTTAACTTTTATACTGGGAGGGCGACATGACTGAAGTCCAACTTGAACTTTTTACCGAAACCCAGCTGAAACAGGAGGTACCTATGGTTACCTACACTATCCAGGAAGCTAGGAAGAAGGCTAACAAAGAACTGGTGACTGTTCACGAGGAAAAGAAGATTCCTTTCGGAGTGGCTTTTCTCGGAACTGACTTCACTTTTGGCCTTGCCATGTATGTGGTCAAGTTCAAGGGTGAGTGCAGCAAGTTCATGGGCAAAGAGGAAATGGTGATGAACCGTTGGAACTCTTTGTAATAATTTAAGTGGCATCTAAATGGTGCCACTTTTTAGTTTGGGTAATTAAAAATATTTTATTTTTATATTTACAAGATTAAAAAAATGATTTAATATATAAAAAGAATGTGGAAACACAATTCAAATAAAAACGAAAGCAAGTGCTATGTATAAGGTTATGTACCAAACTAAAGAAGCTTTTCGCTTCGCTGTACTGTATCAAGCTAAACAAGTTTTACTGCTGGATACTTCTACAGATTCTCCTTTAAGTGGCAGATTGCCAGAAGTTATTAAAATCAAGAAAAGCCTGGAGGTGTCTGATTATAGTAATACTTGGTCTGCTGTAGTAAATCTTACTAAGCAAAACAAAATCGAGATTCAATAAAGGAGAAACAAAATGGAATCTTTTGGTAAGGCTTGTAGTAAATTGCTTATCAAAGCAATCGCTACAGAAAAGCGAAGCAATATCCGGCAATCACTAGCTAATGATAAGCCTGCACCGGCAAAGTGGTTGAAAGGCAAACGTAGTCAAGCTTTGAATAAAAAGCTTCGCAATGCACAACTCAAGTGGAAATGGTAAGGAGTAATAACATGGACCAAATTGTTGCTGGTTGCACCTATACAATGGGTAAGCTTAAGCATCCTTGCGGAGATAGAAGCTATTTAGGACATTTGTGGAAAGTTGAGTCCACAAATGGAACACATGCTCTAATCCGTAATGTGTCTCCTGAGCCAGAGTTTTCTAACTTTGGACGAGATGGATTGCTAGTGTGTATTGAAGAGTTTGATTTTACACTGGCCACCAAAGAAATGATTGCTTGGGGAAGAGGAGTAATCTAGTGATGGCTTACATTGTCAGTTATGACTCTAAACAACAGCTTGCTGGAGCCTTAGAACGAGGTGAAAAAGTTCGAGCACAATCAACTAGTACATATCAAGAAAGTGGTTATCTTGATGTACTGTGTAAAGAACTCGCTTTCGTTACTGTTACGAACAGAGAACGCTCCTTCTTTGCACAAATTAGTTATCGCCGTGATGGCACACTAAGGGTACAATAATGGGTAATGGCTTTGAATCTTTTAATCTTTTTCTTGGTTGGTTTATTGGTCTCGCGCTTACTATAGCTGGCTATGAAGCTTTAAGGTATAATGAGCTTAATTCTTGCGCAAAAGAAAACAATGTGTACTGGTGTAAGCATATTGCAGTCCCAGTAGAGCAACCAAGGGTAGTAATTAAGAAACCTGACTTACTGCCTCCACCCGATGTTAAAGTAGGTAAGTGATTACTTACTAAAAGTAAACCGGTTCTAACATAAGGAGTTATACTATGAACCTCAAAACAGTTGCTGCATTTGTCAGCGAAAACACTACCACACTCACAGCCACTTTTGATGGTAATAATTCACAATATACTTTTAAATGCCCCATATCTTTAGCTGTTCAGCTTAAAGAGGGCGATAAAGTTATTGCAGAAACAGCAAAAGGCCTTCAAATAGTCACAGTATATAGTGTGCACGGAGAATCTAGTGTATCTCTTGATTCTGGGCTTAACTATAAATGGGTATTTGCTAAAGTGCCTATGGATGTGCTTAAGAGTCTTAATGAGGAAGAAGACAACCTTGTTATGATTCTTAAAGAAAAGCAACGTTCTCGCCTTCGTCAAGAGGTGTTGAACAGTCTTGGGTGCACAAGTGTAAAAGAACTTACTGCTAAGGAAAGTAAATAAAATGGCTAAAGCTGAATTAAACAATAGTAAAGAAAAGCGGTCCTTTCGTTCTGCACAAGAGTATCCTTTTGGCACGCTTTGTGAGGGACTTAATGGGGGGTTTATTTATTGTTGGTTACAATGCGAATACTTGTCGTAATAGCTTTATTAGTCTTAGAACAGGAGACTCACAAGCTTTTGGCACAGTAGCTAGACGACTACTTAAATCAGAAAAAATAACATTAACCAATTGTGTGGACTAAAATGAATATTATTCTTATTGGCATTCCTGGTTCTGGTAAATCTACACTCTCAGAACGGTTCAAGAATACCCACTGCATTCTCAATCCAGATTCTTTCCGTAAGAAGCTTTGGGGTAGTGAAAGCTATCAAGGCCCTTGGGGTGAGATTCTTATGGAAATGGTAGCTAAAAGTATGGCAGAGCCAGATAAGCCAATTCTTATTGACGCTACATGCTTGCATAAAGCTAAACGAAAAGAGTTGCTTACTTATTTTGCAGCTAAGACACAGCGGTTTGGGTGGACAGCTATCTGGTTCGATTGTGCTTTAGACGTAGCCTTAGACCGTAATTCTAAACGAGCTCGAAAAGTGCCTGAGCATGTTATTGAGCGTATGCATGGCATGCTTGAAGTTCCTGGTCAAGACGAAGGCTACGAAACAATTATCCACTGGGGTGCTGTAGATAACAAAGTTATTTCTACAGTATCAAGTAATCCAGTGTTACAACTGTTAGGAGAACGGTAGTGTACGAATTTGCTCATTTGTTTCTATACGATGCTGAGGCTTTTGTATTTTGTAGCCTTTTGCTAATTCTTTTCTTAGGTTTGCTTATTGCAGTACCATTTATGGTTAAAGACTTAATAGGAAAATAAAATGCTTATTAATAATTTTATTTCTTTAGTTACTCCAACAGGCATAACAACTGCTTGGTGCGAGCAAGTATTTCCTTTGGAAGTAGCTAAGGCTGTTTTACAAACAGATTCCTTTAGAGTTATAAATTGCTATGTAGACTCTAATAAAGGCAAGTTTAAGCATCACTCAATAGTGTTTGATGCTAATAGAAATAAGCCTGGGTATGAAGAATCTACTGCTTTTCTTAATACTGTATTAACTGATTTAGTAACACCTATAACAGACTTAGCTTTCTACGGTAACGTGCTAGTAGGTCCAACTTGGTGTTTTGAAGATATTCCAAATACAGAAAGGTAATAAAATGGCATATTTTGGTATGTTTGTTTATATAGTATATGATGCTACATCAGGTAAATTTTTACCAAAAGCAAGATATTCTGCAACACATGTTAAGTTAACAGATAAAGGTGTTCCAAGAATATTTACTTCTAAAGCAGCGGCTAAACAAGCTATGGATTGGTGGAAAGCTGGTGAGCACTATTATAGTCATTACACTAATTATGAGGGTGAACCTGGAGAGCATTTAGAGGTTAGGGAAGTGCCTGAAAGAAAAAATATAAAATTGACTGTAACAAGATTATACATGCAAGAGATATAAAATGGTTGCTGCAATCTATGCTATTGGTCCCAAAGGAGAATTTGGAGCTAACACAGCTTCTGGTTTGCCTTGGCCGACTTGTAAGACTGACTTAGCTCGGTTTAAAGCTGTTACTTCTTGCTATGATAACATTATAGTAGGAAGGACTACATACAATAAAATTGGCTCCTTAAAAGGCCGTAAAATGATTATTGTATCTAAAAATGCACATTCATTAGGCCTGTTGTCTAAAAATGATTTAAACACGCAATGGATGAGCTTTGAGGAGGCAATTAAACTAAATAATTCTATTGTAATTGGAGGTACAGCTTTATTAGAAGCTAGCTTACCTTTCTTACATAAGATTATGCGGTCTGTTATATACTACCCAAAAGAAGACAGGCAATTTGATTGTAGTGGTATTACATATTGCACTCCGGACTTATCAGATTTTTATAAGTCACATACTGAGTTACACCCGGACCATGAGTTTCAAATTTTTAATAGGAAATAGCTATGATTTCATTAGACAGATTATCACGGTTAGTAAAAGGCAATATACTAGGTGTAACAGTTAAGGACTACGGTGATTCAATACTAGTATTAGCTGAAGAAAATGAGCTATATGATTTACCTTTGTTTAGACAAGCAGGGAGATCACTATATCTATATACTTTTGATTACTCTAATTTGATGGACCGCTTAGTATTATTAACTAAAGAAAGATACAGCAATGCTGACCGGAGTTTTTCCTTTCAAGTTGGGCGCTAAAGAAAAATTAGTAAGCCATGAACTGAGTGAGCATGGTTTAGTTAATATTCTTATAACTAAAAGAGACTTTAACAATGGTGTTGTTGCTATATATCATCGACATTGGCAGTTTCCAGATGGTAGAGATTTAGTTAAATTTACTACTTATGAAAGCCTAGAAAATGAATGAGCAATCTATTATGATGCTTAAAACCTTTGAAGAGTTTTGGCAGGATAAAAAAGCTGATACCATGTATATTACCGGTGCTGCTGGTACTGGTAAAACTACTGATACTAAGAATATTATTTCTTATTGTATTAGCAATAAAATTAATCACATAGTTACTGCATATACACATAAAGCTGTAGGTATTTTGGCTAAAAAGATGCCAGAAAATGCTAATTTAGCTACGTTGCACTCATTCTTAAAGAAGCGACCTGGTTTTAATCAGAATGCAACTAAAGTACAGCATGTAGATACTAATGTTCAAGTGGGTATTCCTGATAAAGTAGATGTACTTTTTATTGATGAGTTTAGTATGATTGGTGAAAAGGATTATATGAGTATCCAAGAGCGCCAATGGGATGAGAATGGTAATGTTATAATGAAAGTGGTGTATATTGGCGATTTGAACCAGTTACCGCCGGTAAAAGACTTACAAACAATCACCCCTCAGGGTAAGTATTGGATTAATCTAACTAAAGTGTATAGACAAGCAGATACAAATCCCTTATTAGATACACTTTGTCAACTTGTTAGTTATATCAATGGTACAGTTGAGCCAGGTCCTCTTGAAGAACACATAACTTTTAAGCGCGGCCAAGACATTATTGAAGGATACAATAATTCTAGTGATGCTATTTTATTAGCATATACTAATGAAAGGGTTCAAGAGCTTAATGCCAGAGTACAAGGATATTCTGAACCTAAGATTGGGGATACTTTATTTAGTCCGACAACTAAAAAACAGTATAAACTTGTAGCCTTTCTTAACCATTCAGAAGTTAATCATATAGCTGCTATTAATGATGATATAGTTATGGTAGACTCTAAGTATAAAACTTTAGAGGTAATTAAAAGAATTAAGCCAGAAGTAAAGTTTGCTATACTTGAAGATGAAGATGGTAACATGTCTGTTCGTGCCTATGTATTTGGGCATGGTAGTTATAATTCTGTATCCAAATGGCTCGCTGCTAAAGCTGTTGATATTAATAGTAGAATTAAAAAGCACCATAACGAAGAACCAAGACAATGGGCTATGCAAAATAGAGATGACCCTTTAGCTAAAGATAGGGCTAAGGCTTGGAGTGTTTTTTTATCTTTTAATGCTTGTGTTATATGCTTGGACTTTGCTCACGCTATGACAGTACACAAATCTCAAGGTTCAACTTATAGTGAAGTATTTATTGATACAGAAGATTTGGCTAAATGTGCAGATAAAGACTATACCTTATATCTTAAATTAATGTATGTTGCTATAAGCAGAGCTTCAAATACTGTATATACAAATTAATAATATTAATAATATGTACTAAACTAATTTAATATAATATTATGTAATAAAGGTAACTAAATGTTTGATTGATTGGAGGTTATTATGGCAGCTCTTAATGATAGTGTGATGCGTCCTGCTAAAGAAATTGCAAAGGTAGCTTTTAATGCTGCAACAGCTACTTCTTCAAGTGCAATGCCAGCTTCTGCTTCTTCTTTTTTATTAGTGCAGTTATATGCTACAGTTAACTGTAGAATAGCACCGTTCAAAAAAAGTTATACTGTTGGTACAGATGATGCTGGAGCGAATAGTATGCCACTACCAGCTAATACGCCTATGGTGTTTAAAATTAGCCCTGAACACTTAATAAGTGTAATTGGAGAAACAGCCTCTGGCTCTTTATATATAACTATTATGGAGTAGTTATATGTTACGTTCTCCTGGTTATGTAGGTAGATTTAATAGACCTAGAGGGTCTAATAAAAATATTATCCTAGATGGAACTACTTCTAAGATTGGAAATTTTAGTCTTATACGCAATTCTACTGGTTTAGTATTAAATAGTCCAGGTATTTACTATAGCAATGCTATTAATACACCGAGATTTGACAAAAGTCCTATTTCACTAGCCCCAACTGGTTTATTATTGGAAGAAGGCAGAGTTAATAAATTAGCTAAAAGCGCTGATTTAAATGATACGGCTTATTGGTCTTATGTGACTGTTAGTGTTACAGCTAATGGTGCTGGAAAAATAGACGGTAAACTTAGGTGGTTAGTAGCTCAGCTTAGTAGCACAGCTAATAGATTAGAGCAAGTAGTTACTACAACAGCTGGGACTAAACAAGTTTTTTGGTGTATAGCATACCCAGGCACTTCCGTTGGTCCAAATTTAAGAATTGACAATAATGGTCAAGTTTGGCAGTATAATTTTGATTTGACTGCTGGAACATATGCAAAATTTGGTACTGCAACAGCAGATAAAGTTTATATGGTGCCATTAGGAGATGGTGTCTATATTTGTGGTTATGTATATACTGCAACTGGTACATCTACTATAGCTAGATTGTATCCAGGTTCTACATATCCAAGTAATGTAAATATTGATATTGCTCAACATGAAGAAGGAGCATTTTTAACTAGTGGGATTGTAACTGGTGCTGGCCAAGGAACTAGAGATAACGATACATTAACTATTCCCTTAGCTAATATACCTTTATTTAATAACGCAGAAGGCACTTTTGTATTTGATTTTGATTATATTGGCGGTATAAACGCACAAAGAGCAATAACACTATACAATTCGGCAGATGCTAATAATAATGTTATATACATAGAGCCACTAGCAAGTTCTAATTTAGTCTCTATATCAGCAGGAGTGCTAAGTACAGCTGCTGCTGGTTCGGCTGTTGCTGGAACTTCAATTCACATGGCTCTAAGTTATAAAGATGGAGATATTAGCTGCAGTATAAACAAAGGTACTGTTGCAACATTAGCCAGTAGTTTACCAGTAAATATGGATACACTAAAGTTTTTTTCAACCCCTTCTGGTACAGGCAGAATAACTGGGTTATTAAAAGCTGTTGAGTATATACCATATAAAATACCAAATTCAGCACTGAATGGATTGTAGGTGTGTTATGTTACAAGATTATTACCTAAAATTCAATAATAAACAGGAATGTGATATAGCTCTAAGCACTATAATTAATGATAGCATAAGCATAGATATATTAGGAGATTTATCAACTAGTTTAGTTATTGATGAAGACGGACTAGAGTTACAGAAAGCTGTGACTATAGCTGGCTGGCATGTTAATATTAGAAGTCCTATAGAATTGCCAGAAATATTAATACCCTATGTTTTACCAAAACCAAATAACCCAAGAAGAAGTTGGATTTAAGCATGTCTATAGAGAATTTAGCTATATATGGAGGACTCTCTACGGTCTTTGGATTAATTAAAGCTAAGCTTAAAGGTACTTATAAGAATTTATCTGGGTGGATATTTTCAGTATTTGTATCAATATCAGTAGGTGTATTGGTTGGTTCACTAGCTGAATCTTTTAGCCTTCCTCAAGGTTTGGTATTCGCATTAGTTAGCGCTGCTGCTATAACCGCAGAAAGTCTAGTTTTTTCCCTCATTGATTTAGGTGAGATGATGGAAAAAGATCCTCTCGGTACTATAAATGAACTGAGGGGTATAACAAAAGGAGACCGACCGGTGGCTAAAAAAGGTAAAGGCAAACGTAAGGGTTGCTAAGGAGATAGAAATGACAGGTTTTCGCTTTGATAATATAGTTGGTGATACTGGTGACCTTGTTATGATTCAAGGTAAAACTTGTTATTTTACTCTTGTTTGGGGCAATACAACTCCAGTAGATGTAACTGGTTTTACTGCTAAACTAGTAGCTAAAAAATCCCCTAGCGCGACATCTAAGATACTAGAGTGCACAATAGCTAATGGAAGAGCAGAAAGTCTAGTTTTTTCCCTCATTGATTTAGGTGAGATGATGGAAAAAGATCCTCTCGGTACTATAAATGAACTGAGGGGTATAACAAAAGGAGACCGACCGGTGGCTAAAAAAGGTAAAGGCAAACGTAAGGGTTGCTAAGGAGATAGAAATGACAGGTTTTCGCTTTGATAATATAGTTGGTGATACTGGTGACCTTGTTATGATTCAAGGTAAAACTTGTTATTTTACTCTTGTTTGGGGCAATACAACTCCAGTAGATGTAACTGGTTTTACTGCTAAACTAGTAGCTAAAAAATCCCCTAGCGCGACATCTAAGATACTAGAGTGCACAATAGCTAATGGAAGAGTGGCTATTGGTGGTTCAAATGGGCGTATTACTTTTACAGTTACGGCAAGTGATTCAGCTAACTTAGTTGCTCCTCAATTTGGAGTGTATGAAATAGAAGTTACAACTGCTTCAGGCATAGTACATAGAGTAATAACTGGAAGATTTTCACTTATAGCGGAGATAGCAATATGAGCGATATTTTATTAGAAACCCAGAATATTACTATAGGTCTTATTGAAGCTACTGGAGGTGGAGATGTTGGTCCAATTGGTCCACAAGGTTTACAGGGTATTCAAGGACCAGCTGGGCCTGCAGGAGCACAAGGTTTACCAGGTATTCAAGGTCCTGCAGGAGCACAAGGTGCAACTGGACCCCAAGGCCCAGCTGGTGCTACTGGAGCTCAGGGCTTACAAGGTATTCAAGGTCCTGCAGGAGCGCAAGGTGCAACTGGAGCTCAAGGTCCAGCAGGTGCTACTGGATACACTCCTAATTTTATTACAGGGAGTGGTGTGCCTTCTAGTGGTACTGGTAATAATGGGGACTTATATCTTAATAGTAGCACTGGGGATTTATATGGTCCTAAGTCTTCAGGGTCTTGGGGCTCTATAGTAGCTAATATAAAAGGTGCAACTGGAGCTCAAGGTCCTACAGGCGCTACTGGGGCTCAAGGTCCTACTGGAACTGTATCAGGTGGGTCTATTATAGATTTAACAAGTGGACAAATAGCTTTTCCGGCTACTCAAATAGCATCGTCTGGTGTGAAAACTCTAGATGACTATGAAGAAGGGTCTTGGACTCCTGCAGTTAATATAGCTAATGCTACAACAGGCATTACATATAATACCCAGGAAGGTAGATATATAAAGATTGGTACTTTAGTATATGCAAGTTTTAGTATAACTCTTACGAGTAAGGGTTCATTAACTGGGCAAGTGCGTATAGTTGGTTTACCTTTTAGTGGTTCTGGTGCAATTACTAATAGCGGTATGGCTTGTTTTGGGTACTTATCTGGCTTGTCTATTACTGGAGAACTAATTGGCTACTATATTTATGGACAGAGTGGAGTGCTGCTATACGCACAAAGTAGTGGTGCATCAACAGCATTACAAGATACAAATATTACTAATGGTACTACATTAACAGGCACATTAGTATTTAGAGCAGCAAACTAGGAGAACTAAAATGTTAACAGAAACTTTTGAATATGGTTATTCTATTAGCCCAGACGGTTCTGTGTCTATTAGAAGAGACACTATAATTAAACGTGATGGCATAGAATTGAGTAGAGTTGCGCATCGTCATGTAAGACAGCCTGGAGAAGACATTAGCGACGAACCAGTAGAGGTGCAAGCTGTACTAACTGCTACTTGGAATGCTCTTAACCTTTAGCTATTGTATGTAAAATTATTTTAAAATTTTTATTTACAAAATTAAAAAATTGATATAATATAAAAATATCAGGTAAGCATATTAATTTATGTTTATCTGATTGGGAAGGTTAATACTCCCTCTTGCTATAGGGTTAATGGTTTCGTATGTTTGTTACACCTTTCATACAAGAATAAATTAACCCTATTAGGTTATACTACGAAAGGTGAAAATAGCTGACTGGACTTACTATTTGCCGTTAAAACAATTGAAAACTCCCATATAACAATGTTTTCTTAGTCTGTCCCCATATGGGCTAAGCACGGCCGGGTTAATGAGTAAGTAATAAACAAGGTGTTCGAGACAACCAGTCCTTAGTATAGCTTAACACTAACTAAATAAGGTAAAATACTATGGCAAGTGCCGATAAAGTAAAAATCGTAACTGGCAGAGGCGAACTTTGGTTCGTTAATATTGCTGGGCAGGGTAAGAAAAACTATAATGAAGATGGTTTTGAATACACTGCAACTCTTCGTGTTCCCAAAGACAGTGATACTGCTAAAGACCTTAAGGCAAAAATCGATGCTTATTATGCTGAAAATAATGGCGGCAATAAGAAGCTTGATTGCCGGTCTCTTGGCTATCGCCCGGTTATGGAAAAAACTGGTGAGGATAAAGATGGTGACCCTATCTATAAGGAAACTAATCTTTTAGACTTCCAGTTTAAGACTAAGACTGTCTTTACTGATAAAGAAGGTAAAGAACAGACTAAGGTTATTGGTGTATTTAACGCCAGTGCTGAAAAAGTCTCTCTGAAGGGTAAAAAAGTTGGTAATGGTTCCATTGGTGCTATCAGTGGTACAGCTTCTTATTACTCTGATGGTAAGAAAGAAGATGGTGTAAGCTTGTACTTAAATAACATTCAGTTGTTTAAGTTCATTGAATACACTGACAATGGAGGCTTTACCAAAGCTGAGGGAGAATTCTCTGGAGTAGCTGAAGAAGAAAATGACTTCGTTGGCGAAAAAGAGGAACCTGAAGAAAAAGAAGTGAAAACTTCTGCTAAGCCTCGCTTGTAGGCTTTGAGCTAAAGAGGATAGGGAATACTCGCTCGCGTATTCCCTTCACCTCTATAAAAAAGGATTGAGTATGGACTATAGTGCCGGTTTTGACGTGGTATTCTTAGCTGATGTAAAAGCTAAGATTGATACAAACTTTCCAGTGTTTTGTGATACAGAAACCATAGATTTATATGGCAAGATTCGCTTAGTGCAATTTTATCAAGCTGCTTGGGAAAAACCTTGTATAGTGCACTGGCCAAATATAATCGAATTAGCTGCTCTAATTAAAAATATTCATTCAGTATGGCATAGTGCTAACTACGATATTAGCACAATTCAAGACCAACTGGGTAAAATGGCATTTGTGCCGGATAATTTTGATTGTACTTTGCTCCTCTCTAGATTACATTTCTATAAAGAACTTAAGTTTTCTTTAGATAATGTTATTACCTATGTTTTAGGACACAATCCCTATCCAAATAAAAAAGAAATGCAGGGTTCTGATTGGAATAAACCAGTATTGTCTGATGAGCAATTATCTTACGCTGCTTCTGATGTCTATTACTTATCTCTAGTTTACGAGGCAGTCAAGGAGCAAAAAGAAACATATAGTTATAAGTTAGACATGATAGCTCTTAAAGATGCTTTGGAGTTTCAGTGCGAGGGTATGCCTGTAGACTCTGAACGACTTGAAGCTTTATATGCTAAAAATACGGCTAGAATTAAAGAAATTGGCTTACCTATTAATTGTAATAGTTATCAACAAACTAGAGCCTATATCAATAGTAACGAAAGTGATGATTTAGGTTTAGCTAGGTTGAGTTTGGCTGGTAATGAACGTGCAAAAGCTGTGCGTGAAACTCGTAAGTTGGTTAAGTTAAACAGTTTCTTAACAAAGTTTCAAACTGATGATGGACATATCTATGGTAAATTTGGACCTTATGCTCGCTCTGGTAGATTCACTTGTAAAGATCAAAACTTACAGCAATTACCTAGAGCGTCTAAAGGCGTATTTGGCTATCCAAAAAATGGTGATACAGTCATTATATTTTCAGACTTCTCACAGCTAGAATTACGTTGTATGTGTGCTATTGCAGCAGACCACACAATGGAACGTCTTATGCGTGAAGGTTTGGATATGCACGGGTATACCACTAAATTATGTATCGCTGACCCTTATACTAAACCACAAAGACAAGTAGGTAAAACGTGCAACTTTAACCTTGGTTATGGTGGTGGCGCTGGTATGCTTAGTTCTATCATTTTAACTGATGCTGATATGTATGTATCTCCAGAAGAGTGCAGTAAGTTAAAGTCTAAGTGGCTTAAAGTGTATACTGGCATTAATGCTTGGCAACAACAAGGCATCAGAGATTATAGAGCAGGTAGAGCTTGGCAGACCCCTCTAGGTCGTAGATATGTTGCTGAATTGATGACAGACCAACTAAATATTCAAATTCAAGGTTTTGGAGCTGAAGTAGCTAAATTAGCTAGACATTATACAAAACAAAAGCTAATTGAGGCTGGCTTAATCAAGGATGTTAGACAGTTCAACTTTGTGCATGACTCCTACATGCTAAAAGCTCCTAATGACCTAGCAGTGTACGAAAAAGCTGCTAAAATACTTGGTGACTCTATGAAAGAAGCTTGGTTTGAGATGTGTAAATCTGCTGACTTAGTTAAAATCAAAGATTTGCCAATGCCGGTAGAGGTAGAGGTTGGTTTTAACTGGGGTGATATTGAAGCTAAAGAAAAAAATCCAGAAGGAGTTATTTATGAATATAAGTGTTAATGGTAAGCATCGTAGCTACTCTGTGCAGGATATAAAAGCTATTAAAGATTTATTAGACCGTAAAAATCTTGGCCATAGAGACACTATTGAAACCTCAGATGTTATTATGGAGACCGCCTGGGACTTATTAAACGATTTTATATCTATTTTATCTAATCCGATTGCGATTTATGAAGACGGTCTAGGAAAAACAAATATATTGACGTTTAATGAGTCCGAGCAGTTAGATACAAAGAGGGTTATTACACAGTACAATAAAATTGGAGAAGAAAAATGTGGCAACACGATTACCATAGTTTAGTTAGCGACATTCTTGCTAAAAAAGATATTAGAAGCACAAGAGCTGGTAACACTAAAAGCATATTTTGTTCCGCTCTAATTATACCGGCAGAAGAGTTCCCAATTTTAGAAAGCCGTAAAATATTTTATTCAGGTGTTGTTGGTGAACTAGCTGCTATGTTGCGAGGAGCTAATACAGTACAAGAATTTAAAGATCTCGGCTGCCATTATTGGGACTCTTGGGGTGATTCTGAAGGCAAGTTGGAGCTTGACTATGGAACAGCCTGGCGTGACTTTAATGGAGTAGACCAGTTAAAAGAATTAGTAGAAGGTTTAAAACATGACCCATATGGTAGACGACACATTATTACCGGATGGAGACCAGACAGATTGGCTAAACTTAGCTTACCTTGTTGCCACTTATTGTATCAATGGTATGTGGATTGTGATGGTTGTTTGCATATGTCTTGGTATCAGCGTAGTGTTGATGTTATGGTGGGCATGCCTAGTGATATTCTATTTGCTTATATATGGAATATGCTTATTGCTAAAACAGTTGGCTTAAAGCATGGCTCTGTTACTATGTTTTTTGGTGATACCCATATTTACGAGAATCACTTTGAACAAGCAAAACTTTTATTAAATCAATTTAAAGTTAGATACAAAGAACCTAGTACTAATATAAGTTATACTTTTCATAGTAAAAGTTCATATGCTAGAGTAAACTTAAGTGATGACGCAACTGTATTTAATTTTACACCAGATATGGTTACAGTAGAGAACTATAATCCCTCTGCAGCCATTAAATTTAAACTAAATGTATAGGAGACCACAATGGAACAATTAGTAACCAGAGTAATTGCTTGGAACGCTGCACGTTACCCGCAACAGTCTAATACAGCACTCACTTTAGCTCTGCTAGGTGAAGAACTAGATGAGCTTTATTTGGCCACAAACAAGGTAGAAGCTTTAGATGCTATCGGAGATATTCTTTTTGTAGCTATTGGAGCTTTATGGAAAATTGGGTGTAGCGCAGAATCTATTTCTAGAGTTATCACCATGATATTTTTATCTGGTCAAGATAGTAAAGATTTAGCTAGATCTGCTTCACATTCAATATCAGAACTACTTAATGCCAATGGTTTAGTACTATTTGCTAATAAAGATGATATTATTTTAATAACTAGTATTATTAGCTATTTACATCTGGTACTTTATCCATGCTTAGTTGCAATTGGTAGACTTTCTATGGTAGAAACTATCTTAGATGCCATTTGTACAAGTAATGAAACTAAGAGTATTCCGGGTGAACTTACTGACCCAAGCATTAAAGCTAATTCTGGAGCATCCGGCAAAGGTCCAAATTATGTATCTCCTAAAATTGCCCTTATTGCTATTTCTGATATGCCAAAGGATGAATAAAATGAAGCACACATTTTTTAAACCTGAGACTATTAAAGTACAAGTTCCAGATAATTTAATCACTGAGCAGCAGGCGCATAAACTAGCTGTAGAAGAAGCAGCTAAGAGTACTGCGCGCAAACGTAAAGTGGGTGCAGTAATTTTAGATGGACTTGGTAAGGTTTGTGGTGCTGGATTTAACCATAATATGCATGACGCATCTTCACCTTGTGAAGATGAGTTTGGTGAGACTCTTGATTGTGTTATCCATGCTGAAGCTGCCGCTATTATGGATATGAATTTAAGAGAAGGTTCACCTGTATATCCTTTAACTATGTACGTTACCCATGAGCCTTGTCCTGGCTGCACTGCAGCTATTCGAGCGGCTAACATTGCTAACATTAAAATTGTAGGAGAGTTTTTAAAGTTTGATACTTCTAAAACTCGCTATGATTTAGTACCTCCCTCTGCTATTAAAGCAATAGCTAATGTGCTTACATATGGAGCTAAGAAGTATAAGCCAAACAATTGGCAGCTTGTGGAAGATACTGAGCGATACACAGCTGCTTTGTATCGGCACTTAGAAGCTTGGCGTAGCGGTGAAATTAATGACTCAGAAAGTGGCCTACCGCACTTAGAGCATGCTATGACCAATTTAGCTTTTTTAATAGAGTTAGGTGCTAAACCTGCATGGAGCGCTCGTAAGCGTAAGTAACGAAAATATTTTAAAATAATTATTTACAAAATATATTTTATATGTTATAAATAATTATAAAATAAACAACGAAAGCAAGCGCTATGAATATTTTTGTTATTTCAGCTGATGTGCATGAGTGTGCACAGGCTTTGGATGATTTACGCCTTAATAAAATGATTTTAGAAACTGCCCAGCTTTTATCTGGCGCGGCTAAGCTTTTATTTACGCTTTCTCAAGATGAGTCTTCCAGCCTATACAAAACCACACATATTAATCATCCGTGTGCTATCTGGGCTCGGGCAAATAAACATAACTTTATTTGGTTGGTAAACTATTTTAGTGCTTTAGAAATTGAGCGTGAACACCGCACTGGAAAAAAGCATCTAAGTTTTACAAAAATATACCCCTCTATATTAAAACTGGTAAATAGTAGGTATACACTTACAGAAATATGTGATTTTCATGACTGTGACCCTGTATTTGACTTTAACTGTACAGACTTCAAAAGTTCTCCGGTGCATATGGCATATAAGCTATGCTTATGCAATAAATGGAGCATCGTAGATAAACAAGCAGGCCGGACACCAAAGTGGACAAACCGAGGAGCTCCAGCTTGGTACACTAAGGAGTATAGCAATGGCTAAACCAAAACAGGTAACAGTTGGTATTGAACGTACTATTAATTTAGGTAACTATGAAAATGTGCGTTATAGTGTGCAAGTTGTGACTGATATTGCTGATACCGAAGACTTAGAAGTAGTATATCAAGATAAACTTGCTTGGTGCAAAGAGAAGGTTATGGCTGAATTGACTAGATTATCTAATAATGTTGCTAAGCCCAAAGCAGGCGTATCAACAGGGAGATATTTAGAATAGTTTGGTGTGAACCAAAGCCTGGTTAGTCCAACGGTAGAGACAGAGGACTTAAAATCCTTCCAGTGTGGGTTCGAATCCCACTCCAGGCACCAACGCTCTCTTAGCTCAACTGGATAGAGCATGCGACTTCTACTCGCACGGTTGAGGGTTCGAGTCCTTCAGGGAGCGCCAATAGGGCATATAGCTCAAAGGCAGAGCAGGGCACTCATAATGCCTTGGTTACAGGTTCGAATCCTGTTGTGCCCACCAATTTAATAGGAAGAAAAATGAAAAACACTAAGTATATTGTTAGTAGTGAAGTTACTGGTGACATTACTTGCTTTAGTTTAAAACAAGCAAAGTCAATAGCTAGCACTATAATTAATACATACGTAGTAAAGTGTGTATTAATTACCGCATCCGTTTGTGGTTATACTGGTTTTATTAAGATAGAAGGATAAATAAATGGCAACTATTAAACAAAAATGTTTAAGTAACGAGGATAGTGATTTTATTGCTTGGACTCGCGAGGCGCTTGTGGCTGAGATTAAAGCTTTACGGTCTAATGTAGAGGCTATAGCTTTACTTAAGGCAGAACCTTATATTGAATCAATGAAGAGGGAAGAAAAACGTTGGCGTGATTCGAATACTAAATTAAATAACCTAATTAACTCTGCATTAGCAGATAAAGGTAAACTTTTGATTAAAGAAGTAGATGAATTGCTTAAAGAAAAATCAGGGTTTATTTTTACTAAATCTAAGCTAGATCTAGAGAATCGAGAAAACTTTAGCATTAGCTATCACTACAGAGAATTAAAACGTGCACTAACTAATAAGGATTTCTATAATGACAACTAAAGTGGTTATTCGCCCAAGTTCTGTAAGCGGCTTTGTTAATTGTTCTTGGCAATGGTATAATACATTTATTCTTGGTAAAACAACAATTCCAGGCGCTCGTGCTGCTATTGGCACTGGTATTCACAAAGCTGCAGAAGTTATGTGGTCTGAAGCCATTAAATCTGGAAATATTGATAAGAATCTTACAAAACTTAATGACGCCGGTATTGAAGCTTTTGAAGAAGAAGCTAAAAAGAATACCTTGGCGTATGATAAAGATGAAAATGCAAATACTGCTAGAGTTGAGATTGTAAAAGGTGTCAAAGCTTTTGTATCTGATATTGTGCCTTTTACTGATATTCCAGATGCTGTAGAAACTAGATTTACAGTAAATATTGACCATCCATTAGTATCAGCACTGTCAGGCACCATTGATTATCTTAGTAGGAAGAAGAAAACTATTGGTGACTTAAAAACTTCCAAAAAGACTCCCTCTCCTGCTAATTATGATATTCAGCAGAGCATTTATAAATTTTTGGCTGAAGCTAATGGAGTACAGGTGGATACAAACATTATTCAAGGTGTCGTGCTAACCCAAAATCCAAAAGGCACTATTTTAGAACTTACACCAAAAGTAGAAATGGCTAAGTATTTGGTAAATAACTTATTAGACTCTCTAGAAGTGCTAAATACTGGTTTAGTTGACCCTAAAGTGTTATTTAGGGGTAACCCAAAGTACTATCTATGCGATGATAGATATTGCAGCCTACGTAGTACTTGTCCATTCGCAAATGGAGACCTAAAGGGTAAATAATGATTACTCCCTGGCCACATCAGATAGAAATAGCAAGCATGGCGCTTCCAATACTAAGGGAGCACATGCTTGTTTATTTAGCTATGGAGGAACGTACTGGTAAAACTGTAACCTCTATTTTAATAGCTGAAGCTTGTAATGTAAACAAAGTATTAGTAATAACTAAGAAAAAAGCCCTAGATGGTTGGAATAAGGTTCTAGCTGATTTTGCTCATACAAAGCAATATACAGTCACTAATTATCATAGTGTTGCTAAGCTCAAGGACTCTTTTGATTTAATCATCTTAGATGAATCGCACTCTAATGTTTCTGGCTATCCTAAGACTTCAGCTTTATGGAAGGCTGTTAAAAACATTTGTTTGAGAAAGCCAATAATATACCTAAGTGATAAA
>ERZ1645187.834-NODE-834-length-29929-cov-36.952634_pt1 | contig 29929 bp, 29 predicted proteins | sample MGYA00575352_ERZ1645187 | MGnify/ENA primary metagenome ERZ1645187 (study PRJEB40837, sample SAMN11349314) | freshwater sediment metagenome | isolation source: river sediment | host: Sediment | place: India: Wazaribad , New Delhi | collected 2017-02-21 ...
GCCAAGGAGGCGGTCGAGAGCGCGACGCTGCGGGCGCCGTTCGCCGGCACCGTGGTCGCCCTCGACCTGGCCGTCGGCGACAGCGCCGGCTCCAGCTCCAGCGGCGTGACCGGCGGCTCCAGCGCGGGCACCGGCCAGAGCAGCACCTCCAGCACCTCCTCCACCGGCACCGGCGTGGTGACCATCGCCTCCACCGACCGGTTCGCCATCGACGCGACGGTGGCCGCCAGCGACGTGACGGAGCTCGACGCGGGCCTGCAGGTCGAGATCACCGTCAGCGGGGTCGAGGAGACCGTCTACGGCACCGTGTCCAAGATCGGCGCCGTGGCCGAGACCGACTCCAGCGGAGCGGCGGCCTTCCCCGTCACCGTCGAGGTGACCGGCAAGCGCAAGGACCTGTACGCCGGCACGTCCGCCGAGCTGTCGATCATCGTGCAGCAGCGCACCGACGTCCTCACCGTGGCGACCCGCGCGCTGGAGTCCGAGGACGGTGCCACCTACGTCAACGTGGTGCGCGACGGCGAGACCCAGCGGACCGAGGTCGAGGTGGGTGAGACCTACGGCGCGACCACCGAGATCGTCTCGGGCCTGGCCGCCGGCGACGTCGTCGAGATCCCGGGCTTCACCATGCCCACCGGCTCCGGCGGCGCTGACGGTTCGGGGCAACAGGAGATGCCCGGGGGCGGCGAGTTCCCGCAGATGCCCGAGGGCGGCTTCCCCGAGGGTGGCTTCCCGGGGGCCGAGCAGTGACCCCCGACGACGCACTCGACGATGCGGTCGCCGGCGCCGGTCACCCCCTGCTCGAACTCATCGGCGTCGGCAAGGTGTACGGCGACGGCGAGGCGCAGGTGCACGCGCTGCGCGGCGTCCACGCCCGGGTCGAGCAGGGCGAGTACGTGGCCGTGATCGGCCCCTCGGGGTCGGGCAAGTCCACCCTGATGCACATCCTGGGCTGCCTCGACGTGCCCAGCGTCGGCGCCTACCGGCTGGCCGGCGAGGACGTCTCCGGGATGGACGAGGCGCAGCTGGCCGAGATCCGCAACCGCCGGATCGGGTTCGTCTTCCAGCAGTTCCACCTGCTGCCCAGCCTGTCGGCCTGGCGCAACGTCGAGCTGCCCCTGCTGTACGCCGGGGTCTCGCGCGCCGAGAGCCGCGCCCGGGCGATCGAGGCCCTGGAGCGCGTCGGCCTGGGCGAGCGCACCACCCACCGACCCAACCAGCTCTCCGGCGGGCAGCAGCAGCGGGTCGCGGTGGCCCGCGCCCTGGTCACCGAGCCGGCGCTGATCCTGGCCGACGAGCCGACCGGCAACCTGGACTCCGCCTCCAGCGCCGAGGTGCTCTCGCTGCTGGACGAGCTGCACGCCGCCGGGCGCACGATCGTGTTGATCACCCACGAGGCCGAGGTGGCCGACCGGGCCGACCGCAGCCTGCTGATGCGCGACGGCGCGATCGTCGGCGACGGGCTGAACCACGGGCTCAAGGCCGGGGTGGCCGGCGCTGGATCACCAGGGACCGCGCAGGTGCTCCGATGACGTGGCAGGAGACGCTGCGCACCGGGCTGGAGGCGATCCGGGCCCACCGACTGCGCTCGCTGCTGACCATGCTGGGCATCGTCATCGGCATCTCCTCGGTGATCCTGACCCTGGGGCTGGGCCAGGGCGCCCAGAAGCAGGTGCGCGAGCAGATCGACGCCCTGGGCAGCAACCTGCTCATCGTCTCCCCGGGCTCCAGCACCGACAGCTCGGGGATGCGGGGCGGCTTCGGCTCGGCCTCGACCCTCACCCTCGAGGACGCGGCCGCCATCGCGGACGCGAGCGTCGTACCCGATGTCAGCCGGGTCGCGCCGGTCAGTACGTCGTCCAGCTCGCTGAGCGTCGGCGAGACCAACTGGACCACCTCGGTGGTCGGCACCACGCCGAGCTGGCAGCAGGTGCGGGCCCGCGACCTGGAGTCGGGGCGGTTCTTCACCCAGGCCGAGGTGGACGCCGCGGCCAAGGTGGTCGTGCTGGCCTCCGACACCGCCGGTGAGCTGTTCGAGCGGGGCAACCCGGTCGGCCAGACGGTGACGCTGAACGGCACCGCGCTGACCGTGATCGGCGTGCTCGAGTCCTCCGGCGCCTCCTCCAGCGGCATGGTCAGCGAGGACGACCAGGCGCTCGTCCCGATCAGCACCGCCAAGCAGGTCAGCGGCTCCTCGGCCTCGTCGGTCTCCACGATCTACGTCGAGGCCGGCTCCGCGCAGACGCTGTCGGCGGCCTACCAGGAGATCGAGGCGCTGCTCACCACCCTGCACGGGGTCACCGACGAGGCCGACTTCACCATCGCCACCCAGGACTCGCTGCTGGAGACGGCCAACGCCACCAACCAGACCCTGACGGTGCTGCTGGGCGGGGTCGCCGCGATCTCGCTGCTGGTCGGCGGGATCGGCGTCATGAACATCATGCTGGTCTCGGTCACCGAGCGCGTGAAGGAGATCGGCCTGCGCAAGGCGCTGGGCGCCACGCCGCACGTGATCCGGCGCCAGTTCCTGGTGGAGGCCTCGGTGCTGGGGCTGACCGGCGGGGTGGGCGGCCTGCTGATCGGCGTGGTGGGCGTGCTCGTGCTGCCGCCGCTGATCGACCAGCCGGTGACCCTCTCGCTGCTGGCCGCCGCACTGGCCCTGGCCACCTCGCTGGCGTTGGGGCTCGGGTTCGGGGTCTACCCCGCGACCCGGGCGGCGCGGCTGACCCCGATCGACGCCCTGCGCAGCGACTGACCGATGCACCCACAACCCCGCCGATCCCGGCCCATCCGACCCCACGAGGTGACCATGTCCAGGCAAGCTCTCTCCCACCCTCGGCCCGCTCGCCGCGGCCGGCTCTTCGGCCTTGGCCGGGTGTCGCTGGCCGTGGCCGCTGTCGCGCTGACCGTGAGCGCGTGCGGCTCCGACAGCACGACCAGCGAGGCCGCCGACGGCGCCGCGACGGCCGAGCAGCCCGCCCAGGGGCAGGCCCCCAGCGACCAGGGCGGCAACGGTTCGTTCGACGGGGTGCCCGGCACCTCCGGGCAGATCGCCGACATCAGCGGGACCACCATGCAGGTGCAGGGCGACGCCGGCCAGGTCGCGGTCTCCTGGACCGACGAGACCACCTTCACCGAGCAGGTCGAGGCCGCGCTGAGCGACGTCGAGGTGGGCAGCTGCGTCACGGTCAGCAGCGCCTCTGAGGATGCGTCCGAGGACGCCTCCGAAGAGCCCGTGACCGCCACCTCGGTGCGGGTGAGCCAGCCCGTCGACGGCAGCTGCGAGGCCGGCTTCGGGGGCGGCCCCGGCGGCATGCCCGGGGGCTCGGCTCCCTCCGGGATGCCGAGCGAGATGCCCAGTGAGATGCCCAGTGAGATGCCCAGCGACATGCCGACCGACATGCCGACCGACATGCCCTCCGACATGCCCGGTGGCCCGGGCGGCTTCGGGGGCCGCGTGGTGGGCCAGGTGGTCGACGTGAGCGATGGTGGGTTCAGCATCGAGTCAACCACCCCGGTCATGGGTGAGGCGTCCGCCAGCGCCTCCCCGGAGACCACCACGAGCACCATCGAGGTCCAGGTCGGCGAGGACACCGAGTACACGGCGACCGAGGACTCCAGCGCCGACGCGCTGAAGGTGGGCCGCTGCGTCACCGCTCGCGGCGAGACCTCGGACACCGGTGCGGTCACCGCGGAGTCGGTGAGCGTCACCCAGCCCGTCGACGGGGAGTGCAGCACCTTCCCGATGGGCGGCCGGCCCCAGGAGGAGGACCAGTCCTGATGACCGCGCGACGCTTCACCAAGAGCCGGGGCGCTCGCGGCTGGGTGCGGCCGGTCGCCGTCGCCGCGGTCGCGGCCACCGCGCTCGGCGCCGGCTGGGCGGCGTACGGCGCGGGCGAGACGACCACCAGCACCTACCGGACCGCGACCGTCACCGTGGCCGACGTCGAGGAGACGCTGGTCCTGAGCGGCACCGTGTCCGCGGCCGGGCGCCGCGACCTCGCGTTCGGCACCTCGGGGCGGGTGACGCAGGTCCTGGTCGAGCAGGGCGAGAAGGTACGCGCCGGCCAGGCGCTGGTGCGGCTGGAGAGTACGGCGCTGCAGCGCGACGTGGCCCGCGCCCGCGCGGACCTGGCCTCCGCGCGCGCTCAGCTGGCGGCGGACCAGGCCGCGCAGGCCGAGACGGTGACCGAGGCGGCGAGCGCGAGCGGTACGACGTCCAGTGCCCAGACCTCGTCGGCCCAGAGCTCGTCAGCCCTGACGACCAGCGCCCTGACGACCAGCGCCCGGGCCGCCAGCGCCGCGAAGGGTGAGGAGACCGAGCAGTCGAGCGTGCCCGACGAGGTGACCGAGGCGCTGGCCAAGCTGGCCGAGCAGCAGCTGGCGGTGACCTCCGCCCAGACCAAGGCCACCGAGGCCTTGGCGGCGGGACGAAGCGCGCTCGCGACCCAGCAAGAGGTGTGCGCCGCCGCGTTCGAGCCGGCCGATGACCCGGACCCCGCGGCGGCCGAGAACGGCACCGAGGCTGCCGCCGAGGACAGTACCGAGGCCGACGACGCCTGCACGCTGGCGCTCGACGCGGTCCAGGCGGCCCAGTCGGCCACGGCGACGGCGCAAGACGAGCTTCAGGCCGCGATCGACGTCCTCGCCACCACGCTCACCGAGGCGGTGGCGGCGCTGCAGGACAGCGGAACCTCGAGCACCCCGGACAGCGAGCAGCCGTCCGAGAGCCCGAGCGAGGGCCAGCCGTCTGAGCAGCCCAGCGGCCAGCCCAGCGGACAACCCAACACCGCAACCCCCAGTGGCCAGCCCAGCGGCCAACCCAGCACCGGGCAGTCGTCCGAGGAGAGCAGCAGCCCGCAGCTCGGGTCCTCCTCGGGGACCGTGACGGCCGGCACCCTGGCCCGGGACCAGGCCAGCATCGACCAGGCGCGGGCCGACCTGCTGGCCGCCCAGCAGGCGCTGGCGGCCGCCACCCTGCGGGCTCCCGTCGCCGGGACGGTGCGGGCGCTCGACGCCGCGGTCGGCGAGCAGGTCGTGTCCGGAACGACGGTCGCGGTCCTGCTGCCCCGCGGGGCCGCCACGGTCGAGCTGAGCGTGGACGCCGACCAGCTGCGCTCGCTGGAGGTGGGCCAGGTCGCCCGGGTCACCCCGACCGGCGCCCAGGAGTCGCTGGAGGCCGAGGTCGCCGCGCTCAGCGCGGTGCCCGACACCTCGTCCGGCAGCGCGACGTACGCCGTGACCGTGGCCTTGCAGCGCAAGGCCGCGCTGCCGCTGGGGGGTGCGGCCTCGGTGAGCATCGTGACCGGAACCGCCGAGGACGTGCTGACGGTGCCCACCTCCGCGGTCAGTGTCGCCACCGGCAGCGTCCAGCTCTACGCGTCGGGTACGGCGACCCGCCAGCAGGTGGGCGTCGGGATCGTCGGCGGAACCCGGGTGGAGATCACCGAGGGTCTGAGCGAGGGAGACAAGGTGGTGCTCGCCGACCTGGATGCGGCGCTGCCCTCGTCCGATGCGGAGAGCGAGAGCGGCGGCTTCGGCGGGAGCGGTCTCGGCGGTCGCAGCGGCTTGGAGCAGGGCCCGCCGTCGGGCTTGCCGCCGATGGGCCGGGGCTGAGCCGGGGCTGAGCGCCGATCGCGTCGCGGATGCAGCAGACTGCAGCCCACGGTGACCCCACTGTGACCCGAGCAAGGAGACACCCGTGAGCCGACCGCCCCTGCGCGACGTTCTGCTGCCGCCGGACCAGCGGCGGACGTTGGCCGAGCTGGCCGAGGACCTGGACCTGACCGCGGGCAACGCGCGCGCCAAGCAGTCGGCGTTCTGGACCATGCTGGTGCTCTCGGCGGTCATCGCCTCGGCCGGCGTACTGGCCGACTCCACCGCCACCGTGATCGGCGCGATGATCATCGCGCCGCTCTCCACGCCGATCATGGGCATCGCGCTGGCGATCGTGAAGCAGGAGCGGATCGCCTCGCTGCGGTTCGTGGTCCTCGGTGGTCTGCTGGTGGTCGCGGTGGGCGCCGCCTTCTCCCTGGTGGTGCCGGGGGCCTACTCGCTGGTCGCGAACCCCCAGATCGCCGGGCGTACCTCGCCCAGCCTGCTCGACCTCGTCGGCGCCGTCGCCACCGGACTGGCCGGGGCGATCGCGCTGGCTCGTCGCGACGTGGCCGCGGTGCTGCCCGGGGTGGCCATCGCCATCTCGCTGGTGCCGCCGCTGGCCGTGGTCGGCGTCTGTCTCAGCCAGGGCGAGCTCGCCCTCGCGGGGGGCGCGCTGGCCCTCTTCCTGTCCAACCTGGTGGCGCTGGTGCTCGCGGGCACCCTCACCTTCTCGGTGATCGGCTTCATCGAGCTGCGGGCGGCCGGCGTCGAGGGCGTGCGCCGGCGCTCGAGGCTGGCCCTGGCGATGATCGCGGTGGTGGTGACGCTGCCGCTGCTGGCCAACACCGTCAGCACCTACCTGGTCAGCATGTACACCGCTCGCGTCGAGGAGTCCGCGACCGAGTGGATCGCCGAGGTCCCCGGGGCGGAGATCGTCGGGGTCCACGGGGCGCTGCACGAGGTGGAGGTGATGGTGCAGACCCCCGACGAGCTGCCGCCCACGGACGCGCTGTTGGACAGCCTGCGGGGCCGGGTCCCGGCCGGCGTTCAGATCGTGGTGCACACCGAGCTGGGGGAGCGGATCGAGGCCGGCAGCGTCGGCTGACCCCCGCACGATCGGTAGGGCGTGATCGGTCGGGGCCGAAGGGTCCGAAGCCCTGACGTCCTGGGCCCGCGGTGTCACACTGGCCGAGAGGCCAGGAGGACCACATGACCGAGCACGTCGACCCCGCCCCGGTCAGCTCGACCGGCGCGCAGCACGCCGCCCAGCCCGCGGCACCGGAAGCCGAGCATCGGTCCGGGGCGCTGCGCGACCACGCCGCACTGATCGCCGCCAGCGTGGCGGGGCTGCTGCTGCTCGGCGGCCTACTCGGGTTCGCGATCGGCTTCGCCGTCGGAGGCGACGACGAGCGGCACCCCGGCCACGACTTCGACCGCGGTGGCTGGCACCACGACAGCCAGCGGGACGCCGGGCCGCAGCGCCGGCGCTGACTGACCATTCCGCTTCACCGCCGTTGGCCGGGGCGTCTAGCGTGGGCACGTGCCGAGCAGTGACCTCCCCGATGCCCTGACGATGCGCGAGCGGATGCTCGCCGGCCAGCCGTACGTCGCGGACCGTGAGCTGGGCGAGCTGGTCGCCCTCGCGCAGCGGCGGATGGCGGCGTACAACAGCGCGGACCCGACGGACTCCGCGGGCCGCCGGCGGCTGCTGGAGGAGCTGATCGGTGAGGTGGGCGAGGACGTCGAGCTGCGCGCACCCGTGTACGTCGACTACGGGTCGCACATCTCGATCGGCGCGCGGACCTTCGCCAACTACGGGCTCACCGCGCTCGACGTCGCCCAGATCACCATCGGCGCCGACGTCCAGATCGGTCCGCACGTGCAGCTGCTGACCCCCACCCACCCCGTGGACGCCGAGCAGCGCCGCGCCAAGTGGGAGGGTGGCGCGCCGATCACCATCGGCGACAACGTGTGGCTCGGCGGCGGAGTCATCGTGTGCCCGGGCGTGACCATCGGCGAGAACACCGTGGTGGGCGCCGGCGCGGTCGTGGTGTCCGATCTGCCGGCCAACGTGCTGGCCGTGGGGCAGCCGGCGAAGGTGATCCGTCAGCTCTGAGGCCGGCCAGCCCGCGCACCTACGCACGCGAAAACCCATCTGTGCGGCCTTCTGAAGCCACCCAGTGACTTCAGAAGGCCGCACAGATGGGTTTCGTGCGCCCCGAGGTGTGGCGGCGTGCCCCCGGCAGGACTCGAACCTGCAACCAGCGGATTAGAAGGCCGCTGCGCTATCCGTTGCGCCACGGGGGCCGGGGGATCGGAGCCCCGGCGCCAGTATGCCCGAACCCCAGTACGGCGAGCAGCGTGGCGAGCGCTCAGCCCTGCGGGCGGGCCAGGGCCTCGACGACGTGCGCGTACATGGTGGACTTGATGGTGTCCAGGGTGCGGCGGTCCTTGCCGGCCAGGTCGCGCACCCGGTCCGCCGCGTTGGCCACCAGCGAGTCCAACGGGCTGACCGCGTCCACGATGCCCGCTGCCGCCGCCTCGGCGCCGCCGAACCGGCGCCCGGTGGTCATCGAGGCCATCGCGGAGGCCGGGGTGAGCTTGGCGGTGATCAGCGCCGACATCCCCGGGGTGAACGGGATGTGGATGTCGACCTCGGGGAAGCAGAAGAAGCCCCGGTCCTCGCGCATGACCCGGTAGTCGTGCGCGATCGCCAGCATCGCGCCGCCGCCGAAGGCGTGCCCGTTGATCGCCGCGACGGTCGGCACCGGCAGGGTGAGGACCTTCGCGAACAGGGCGTGGATGCTGTCCACGTAGCTGCCCAGCTGGTCGGGGTGCGCCCCGAGCCACTCCAGGTCGAGGCCGTTGGAGTAGAACTTGTCGCTCCCGGTGGTCAGGAGCGCCACCGGCTCGGGGGAGTCGGTGACCTGATCGAGGAGCCCGTTCATCTCGCTGAGCCACTCCGGCGCGAAGCGGTTCTCGTCGGCGCCGAGATCGAGGGTCCAGACCGGGCCGTCCTGGGTGAGCGTGGGCATGTGGCCTCCTTGTCGTCGCCGCGGACACTAGCCGAGCGAGCCTGCCCGTGGGGCGTGCAGTGACCGAGGAGACACCGGCGCGCGGCACAGGCACATCCGGGCAGGCACAGGACGTTCACAGGTTCGCCATGACCGGTTGCCAGATCCGGGTCGCACAGTGGGTGAGGCCAGCACCAGCGAACAGGAGACCCCCATGAGCGACACCCCTTCGAGCGGATCCCGGTGGGAGCCGGGCCCCGACGCCGACCCGACCACACCCCTCGCGGCGGCTCAGGCCGAGGCCACCGAGCCGCCCGCCTCCGAGGACCCAGCCCCCCAGGAGCCGGCCGCCGCGCCGCCAACCTCCGACACCCGCCGCACGGGGCGACGTACGAAGGCGATCCTGGCCGGCAGCGCTCTGGGGCTGCTCCTGGTCGGCGGGCTGGGCGGATTCGCCCTGGGCTGGGCCCTCGCGGGTGATGAGAGCACGCCCAGCGTGGTCGAGCGAGACACCCGCGACGGCGGCCGTGGCTTCCCGGGCGCACCGCCCGGTGGTGGGGACGGCCGGGGCTTCCCCGAGGGCACCGCACCTGACGGCACCGCACCCGACGGCACCGCGCCGGATGGTACGACGCCCGAGGGTACGACGCCCGAAGAGGCCGCGCCCGAGGACGACACCACCCAGAGCAGCTGACGGCACGCACCCGACGCCCCCTCGATGAAGGCCACTCTGATGAGAACCTCCGTGCTCCAGGCACCCGCGGCGATCGTGGCGCCACCCCAGCCGCACGATCCGGCAAGAGCGCGGCGCGCACCGGAGTCGCGGGCCAGGCTCGACGCGGCCGTCCGGCTGGCTGCCGGCAGCGCCCTGTGGCTCTCGCTGCTGCTGTTGGCGACATGGTGGGTCGCCGACGGCGGAGTGCAGGAGCTGGGCGAGTGGCCGCGGGCGTTGACCTCGATGGGTCGCCTGACGGCGCTGTTCGCCTCGGGGCTGCTGCTGGCTCAGGTCCTGCTCATGGCCCGGGTGCCGCTGCTGGAGCGTGCCTTCGGCCAAGACCGCCTGGCCCGCCTGCATCGCCTGACCGGCCTCAGCTCGTTCTCGCTCCTGATGGCCCACATCGCGCTGATCACCCTGGGCTACGCCGGCGGCAGCCTCCTCCAGGCCCCGGCGACCCTGTGGAACCTGACCTGGGACTACCCGGGCATGCTGCTGGCGGTGGCCGGTGCCGGCTGCCTGACCATGGTCGTGGCCACCAGCGTGCGCGCCGCTCGCCGCCGGCTGAGGTACGAGTCGTGGCACCTGCTGCACCTCTACGCCTACCTGGGCGTCGGGCTCGCCCTGCCCCACCAGCTGTGGACCGGCGAGCAGTTCCTGGCCTCGACCGCGCGCACCGTGTTCTGGTGGACGGCCTGGGGCCTGGTCGCCGGATCGGTGCTGGTGTGGCGTCTCGGCCTGCCGGCGTGGCGCAGCCTGCGGCACCGACTCGTGGTGACCTCGGTGGTGCCGGAGGCCGACGGCGTGGTGTCGGTCTACCTCACCGGACGCCGGATGGACCGGCTGCGCGTCGAGGCCGGCCAGTTCCTGAACTGGCGCTTCGTGGGCACGCCGGGAGCGCCACGCCCGGGACGGTCCCGCGCGCACCCCTACTCCCTCTCGGCGGCCCCCGATGGTCGAAGCCTGCGGATCACCGTGCAGGCGCGCGGCGACGGCAGCGCCGACGTCGCCCGTCTCGAGCCCGGCGCCAGGGCCTGGATCGAGGGCCCGTACGGGAGGCTCACGCCCCGCGCCCGGACCCGCGACCGGGTGGTGCTGATCGGCGCCGGGGTGGGCATCGCCCCGCTGCGTGCCCTGGCCGAGGGGCTGGACTACCGGCCCGGCGAGGCCGTGGTGCTGCACCGCCACACGGCCGCGCCGCTCTTCGCGCGGGAGTGGGGCGCCCTGTCGGCCGAGCGCGGGCTCCGGGTCCTCGACCTGCCCGGGCGACGGCGAGCGCCCGACTCCTGGCTCGGATCCGGCACCCCGTCCGATCCGGCGGCCGACGACCTGACCGTGCTGTTGAGCTGGGTGCCGGAGCTGCTCGACAGCGATGTCTACGTGTGCGGACCCCTCGGCTGGATGGCCCTGGTACGCCGCACCCTCGAGGCCGCGGGCCTCGCGAACAGCCAACTCCACTTCGAGACCTTTGACTGGTGATCGGCATGAAACGCATCACGCTCTGGGCTCTGTCCACCGTCTCCGCGGTGGCACTGCTGTTCGGGTACCACACCTCCACCCAGGGGGCCCTCGGGAACGGCACCGGCACGGACACGGTCGCCGCGGCGGGCCCCACGCCCGGCGAGACGGCCGGCGAGACCGACGCCTCGGGTGAGACCAGCTCCAGCACGGTCACCGGCGAGGTGATCCAGACCCGGTGGGGACCGGTCCAGGTGGAGATCACCGTGGCCGACGGGGTGATCACCGAGGTCACGGTCCCGCAGTACCCCTCGGGCAACCACGAGGACGAGGAGATCAACAACTACGCGCTGCCGATCCTGATCGAGGAGACCCTGCAGGCGCAGAGCGCCGACATCGACATGGTCAGCGGCGCCACCGTGACAAGCGGGGGCTACGTCGACTCGCTGCAGAGCGCGCTGGACGAGGCCGGGCTGTGACCGCCGTACGCCGCCACGTCGGGCACGTGATGTCAATGCCGATCAGCCTGGTGCTGCGCGGACGGCACGCGGACGACGCAGACGGGCGCAGTGCGTGGGCCGAGGCGATGGCCACCCTGCGCGACGTGGACGCGGCGTTCAGCACCTACCGCCCCGACTCCTGGATCAGCAGGCTGGACCGGGGCGAGGTGGCGCTGGCCGACTGCCCGCCCGAGGTGGGCGAGGTGCTCGCGCTGGGCGAGCTGGCCCGGCACCGGTCGCACGGCGCCTTTGACATCCGTCGCCCCGATCGAGACGGACGCCGGGCCCTGGACCCCAGCGGGGTGGTGAAGGGCTGGGCGGTGGAGCGGGCGGCGAAGCCGCTGCGCCGGCTGGCGGACACGGACTTCTGTCTTGGTGCCGGCGGGGACATGGTCTGCCACGTGGCGGACCGAGCCGCGCCGCCCTGGCGGGTCGGGGTCGAGGACCCGCGCGATCCCCGGCGGGTGCTGGCCGTGGTCCCGGTCCGCGAGGGCGCGGTGGCGACCTCGGGCTTCGCGCACCGCGGCGCGCACGTGGTGGACGCCCGCACGGGCCGCCAGCCGCAGGCGGTCGCCTCGGTGACCGTGGTCTCCGACGACCTGACCCGGGCCGACCTCGACGCCACCTCGGCGCTGGCCCAGGGGCCCGACGCGTTGCGGTGGCTGGGGGACCAGCACGGGCTCGCGGGGGTCGTGGTGTGGCAGGACGGGCGGGCCGAGGTGTTCGGCCGCCCCGCCTGACCGGCCCACTTGATCGGACCGGTCAGCTTCGCCGCAGCAGCACCAGGGCCTCGTAGTGATCGGTCTGCGGGAACATGTCGAGCAGCTGTCCCCGGACCGGCCGCAGCGACGGCATCCCGGCCAGGTCTCGAGCCAGCGACTCGGCGTTGCAGCTGGAGTACAGCACCGCGGCCACCGCCGAGCGCTCCAGCCAGCCCGCGAGTCCGGGTCCGATCCCGCGCCGCGGCGGGTTGACCACGACCAGGTCCGGGGCCGCCCCCAGCTCGCCGGCGACCACCAGCTCCTCGGCGTCGCCGGCCAGGAACCGCACTCCCGTCAGGCCCAGCTCGTCGCGGGTGGTCAGCGCGCTCGCCACGGCCTCGGCGCTCACCTCGATGCCCGTCACCCGGCGCCCCGGGCCGGCCAGGTGCAGCGCGAACCCACCCACCCCGCAGTAGAGGTCCCAGATGTCCAGCGGCCCAGTTTCACGGGGCTCGGGCGCCAACTCGTCGACCCAGGCGCGCGCCTGGCGATACAGCGCCGCCGCCACCTCGGTGTTGGTCTGGAAGAAGCTGCGGGGCCGCAGGTGCAGCGGCAGGCCGTTCACCGTCATGGTGAGCGTCGACCCGTGCAGCACGACCTCCTCGGCGCCCTCGGTGACCGCCTTGTGCTCGGGCTGCAGGTTGGCCGAGACCACCGCGATCGTGGGCAGGTCGGCCAGCAGCGCGGGCAGGTGCTTGCGGATCCGGGGCAGCGACTCGGTCGAGCGCAGCACGAACCGGACCATCAGGTCGTCGTCGGACTCGGTGACCAGCAGGTGCTTGAGCTCCCCGCGCCGGCCCCCCACGTCGTACGGCGTCAGCGCGGCGCGGGTGATGAAGCCCGCCAGCACCGGCAGGGCCGCGTGCAGCCCGGCGGTGTGCAGGCCGCAGTCGCGCAGGTCCACCCCGGCGCCGTCGGGGCCCAGGATCCCCACCGTCGGGGCGTCCACGGTGCCGGCGACCACCATCTTCGCCTTGTTGCGGAACCCCTCCTCGGCACCGGTGAACGCGGGCAGCCACTCGATCGGCCGCAGCGGGTCGCCGAGCGGGTCGAGCAGCTCACGCAGCCGCCGCTCCTTGCCGCTGACCTGGTCGGCCCGACCGACGCCCAGGAGCCGACAGGACCCGCAGCGCCCCGCCTCGTGGTGGTGGCACCTCACCCGCGCAGGCGCCCCATCCACTCCTCGAGCTCGCTCGCGGCTCGGGGCAGGGCGGCCGACAGGTTCCGCGACCCGTCGGCGGTGACCAGGATGTCGTCCTCGATCCGGATGCCGATGCCGCGCAGCTCCTCGGGCACCAGCAGGTCGTCGGTCTGGAAGTACAGCCCAGGCTCCACGGTCAGCACCATGCCCTCGACCAGGTCGGCCTTGGTATAGGCCTCCGGGGCCGCCTGCCCGCAGTCGTGCACGTCCATGCCGAGCATGTGCGAGGTGCCGTGCAGCGTCCAGCGGGCGTAGACCTTGGACTCGGGGTCCAGCGCCTCCTGCGCGGAGACCGGCAGCAGACCCAGGTCGGCCAGCCCGTGCGCCAGCACCTCCATCGCAGCGTGGTGCGCGGCCAGGAACGCCGCCCCCGGGCGCACCGCGTCGATGCCCGCCTGCTGAGCGGCCAGCACCAGCTCGTAGAGGTCGTGCTGCACCGGGGTGAACGTGCCCGAGACCGGCAGGGTCCGGGTGACGTCCGCGGTGTAGAGGTTGCGCTGCTCCACGCCCATGTCCAGCAGCACCAGCTCGCCGGGGGTGATCGGGCCGGTGTTGTCGATCCAGTGCAGCGTGGTCGCGTGCGCGCCGCCGCCGACGATCGAGTCGTAGCCGATGTCGTTGCCCATGGCCCGGGCCCGGCGGAAGAAGGTGCCCTCGATCCAGCGCTCGCCGTACTCCAGCACCCGGTCCCACTCGCGCACCGAGTCCTCGAACCCGAGCGTGGTGATGTCGCACGCCTCCTGGAGCTGGTCGACCTCCCAGGCGTCCTTGACCAGCCGCATCTCGGAGACCACCCGGGCCAGCTCGCCGTCCAGCACCTGGTCTCCGGGAACCTCCGCGTCGACCTGGGCGCTGAGGCCGCGGTGCACGCGGGTCTTGCCGCCGCCGGCCAGTACGCCGGCCAGCTCGTCGATGTGCCGCACCGGCAGCCCGAGGGAGTCCGAGAGCTCGTGCAGCGAGGGGCGGCGCCCGGCCCACAGCTCGCCGTACTGCCGGTCGCGGAAGAACTCGTCGGTCTCCCGCGAGGACCGCGGCCGGGCGTAGAGCACCGCCTCGCCGACGCCGTCCGAGCCGCTCTCGACCACCAGCACCGCGTCGGTGGTCTGGTTGCCGGTGAAGTAGGTGTGCGCCGTGTCGGGCCGGAACCGGTAGTCGGTGTCGTTGGAGCGCACCTTGAAGGTGCCCGCGGGCAGCACCAGCCGCTCGCCCGGGAACGCCTCGGCCAGCCGGGACCGGCGGGCCGCCGTGTGGTCGGCGATCGGGTGTTGTGGCAGGTCCAGCTCCCGGTCGCCCCAGCCGGTGCGCATGAACGCCGCGTAGGCCTCCGGGACGGCGGGGTCGTGCGACTGAGTCTTGGGCTCGCTGGTCGTCTGCTCGCTCACCCGCCTCACTGTACGCCGGGCACCGGGCGGGCCGTTAGGCTCGATCCATGCGTCATCACCACCGCGAGAGCGTCGCGTTCACGCTCGTCGTGACGCTCCTGGCCCTGGTCGGGGCCGGGGTGATGGTGCTGATCATCGCCCTGTCCGGGGCGCCGTCGTCGATGCTGCTGGCCGCCGTGCTGGCGTTCCTGCCGGTCGGTCCGCTGGTCGGCGCGTTCTTGTGGCTGGACCGCTACGAGCCCGAGCCGCGGCGGCTGCTGGCCGCGGGGTTGCTGTGGGGCGCCTTCGTGGCGACGGCGGCGGCCCTGCTGCTGCAGGGCCTCGGCGGGCTCTTCGTCGGCTTCGACGACGCCCAGATGCTGGCCGTGGTGGCCCCGGTCACCGAGGAGGCCACCAAGGGTGCCTTCCTGCTGCTCCTGCTGTGGTGGCGGCGGGCCGAGCTGGACGGGATCCTGGACGGCATCGTGTACGCCGGCATGGTCGGGATCGGCTTCGCGTTCGTGGAGAACATCCTCTACCTGGCCGCGGCCTACAACGGCACCGACGGCCTCGGCCCCGGCGGCGTGGAGGAGCTCACCGCCACCTTCGTGGTGCGCTGCCTGGTCAGCCCGTTCGCTCACCCGCTGTTCACGGCCTTCACCGGCGTCGGGGTGGGCATCGCCGTGGGCAGCCGCAGCCGGGCCGTGCGGCTGGCCGCGCCGGTGCTGGGCTACCTCGCCGCCGTCCTGACCCACGGGCTGTGGAACGCGGCGGCGATCGGGGTCGCGGGCGGCTTCATCGTCGTCTACCTGACCCTGATGGCGCCGGTGTTCCTCGCGGTCGTGGGGTTCGCGGCCTGGCTGCGGGCGGCCGAGCGCCGGATGCTCACCCGCGCGCTGACCGACGTCGCGCAGCGCGGCCTGCTGCCGGCCTCCGACATCGGGTGGATCGTCGACCTGCGGGCCCGCCGCGCCGGCCGCCGGCACGCCGAGCAGGTCGGCGGCGAGCGGGCCAAGGAGCTGATGCGCGAGTACCAGCAGGCGGCGGTGGAGCTCGGCTTCCTCCATCACCGGTACCTTCGAGGTACCCCGCCCCCGGACTACGCGGCCCGTGGGCAGGTGTTCGTGGCCCGCCTCGGCGAGCTGCGTCCCTACATCTCCTTCCCCGGACAGGTGGTCCCCACGCGATGAGTGACCTGGTGGCTCCGAGCCCCGACAGCACCCAGATGCTGACGGCGCTGGTGCAGCTGCGAGGCGCCCTGATCGGGGCCGAGCTGCCGCTGGAGATCCCCGGCGTGGCCGAGCAACGCAAGGCGCGCAGCGACATGGTCGCCCAGCTCGAGGACTACGTCATCCCGCGGCTCATGGCGATCGAGGCGCCGATGCTGGCGGTGGTCGGCGGCTCCACCGGCGCCGGCAAGTCGACCCTGGTGAACTCCCTGGTCGGTCGCCGGGTGACCCAGCCCGGGGTGCTGCGCCCCACCACCCGCTCGCCGGTGCTGGTGCACAACCCCGAGGACGCGGCGTGGTTCGGGCCGGACCGGCTGCTGCCGGACCTGGAGCGCGTCGCCGACCCGACCAACGACCCCGAGGCCCTGCAGCTGGTGCCGGCCGACTCGATCTCGGCGGGGCTGGCGATCCTGGACGCCCCCGACATCGACTCGGTGGAGGAGGCCAACCGCACCCTGGCCGCCCAGCTGCTGGCCGCCGCCGACCTGTGGCTCTTCGTCACCTCCGCCGCCCGGTACGCCGACCAGGTGCCGTGGGGCTTCCTGCGGGAGGCGGCCGATCGCTCGGCCGCCGTGGCGATCGTCCTGGACCGCACGCCGGCCGAGGCCGTGGAGACGGTCTCCACGCACCTGGCCCGGATGCTGGCCAGCCGCGGACTCAAGGACTCCCCGCTGTTCGTGGTGCACGAGGGGCAGGTCTCCGACGAGGGGCTGCTGCCAGCCGACGCGGTCAAGGAGATCCGCGGGTGGCTGGACTCCCTGGCCGCGGACGCCGAGGCGCGCGCCGGGGTCGTGCGCCAGACCCTGGACGGCGCGATCCGCGCGGTCGCCCGGCGTACCCACGAGGTGGCCGACGCCGAGGCCGAGCAGGTCGAGGCGCTCATCCGGCTGCGCGACGACGCCAACAAGGCCTACGACAACGCCGTCGCCGCGGTGATGTCCGCCAGCGCCGACGGCACCCTGCTGCGCGGGGAGGTCCTGGCCCGCTGGCAGGAGTTCGTCGGCACCGGTGAGCTGCTCAAGTCGCTGGAGACCCGCGTCGGCTGGCTGCGGGACCGGATCATCAACGCCGTCAAGGGCAAGCCGCAGCAGGCCGAGCGGGTCACGGTCGCGGTCGAGTCGGGCCTGGAGACGCTGCTGCTGGAGCACGCCGAGTCCGCGGCCGAGCGGGCCGAGGCGTCCTGGCAGTCCCTGGCCTCGGGCCAGGCGCTGCTGGCCGACGTGGGGGAGGACCTGGGTCGCGCCTCGCGCGACTTCCGGCGCCGCGCCGAGCGCGCCGTGCGGGACTGGCAGTCCGACGTACTGGAGATGGTGCGCAACGAGGGCGCCGACAAGCGCAGCACCGCCAAGTTCCTGGCCTACGGCGTCAACGGCCTCTCGGTGGCGCTGATGGTGGTGGTCTTCGCGCACACCGGCGGCGCGCTGGTCGGCGCCGAGGCCGGCATCGCCGGCGGCGGCGCGGTGCTGGGCCAGAAGCTGCTCGAGGCGGTCTTCGGGGACCAGGCCGTGCGCACCCTGGCCGAGCGGGCCCGGGTCGACCTGGAGGCCCGGGTGCACGGGCTGTTCGACGCCGAGCGCCGCCGCTACACCGACCTGCTCGCCTCGCTGCCACTCAGCCTGGAGTCTCCCGACGCGCTGCGGCAGACCGCGCGCCGGGTGGACGACCTGCGGTTCGCCCAGGCACGCTCCGGCGAGCCCATGCAGAGCCCCACCTAGACTGATCCACTGCACGAGCACCCGCATGACACACACCAAGCACGACGTACGCCGCACGGCGAACGCTGCGAATCTCGGTCGAGGACGTGAATGAGCACTCTTCTCCAGGGCGCCAAGAGACTGGTGACCCGAGGCTCGGACATCGGGTCCCGGGTTGCCGGGCTGGAGCAGGCGGTCCAGGCCGCCCATGGCCGGCTCGATGACGACCTGGTGCGCGAGGCCGAGGGGGTCGTGGCTCGCGTCGGCAGCCGGCTCCGGCTCTCCGCGGACCACACCGTCGTCGCGCTCGCCGGGGCCACCGGCTCCGGCAAGTCCTCGACCTTCAACGCCCTGACCGAGCTGGAGCTCAGCGCCGTCGGGGTGCGCCGCCCCACCACCTCCTGGGCCACGGCCTGCGTGTGGGGCGCCGAGGGCGCCCCCGAGCTGCTGGAGTGGCTGGGCATCCCGGGTCGGCACCAGGTCACCCGGGACTCGCTGCTCAGCTCCGGGCGCGAGGACGCCGCGCTGGACGGCGTGGTGCTGCTCGACCTGCCCGACCACGACTCGACCGAGGTCTCGCACCACCTCGAGGTGGACCGGCTGGTACGCCTGGCCGACCTGCTGATCTGGGTGCTGGACCCGCAGAAGTACGCCGACGCCGCGATCCACGACCGCTACCTGGCCCCCCTGGCCAGCCATCAGGACGTGATGGTGGTGGTGCTCAACCAGATCGACCGGGTCCCGGAGGACCGGCGCGAGTCGATGCTCTCGGACGTACGCCGGCTGCTGGTCGCCGACGGCCTGCCCAAGGTGCCGGTGATCCCGGTCAGCGCCCGCGAGGGTTGGGGGGTCGCCGAGCTGCGCGCCGAGATCTCCCAGCGGGTCGCCACCAAGAAGGTGACCAAGAAGCGGTTGGAGGTCGACGTACGCGAGGTGGCGCAGCGGCTCCAGACGGCTTCGGGGACCGGCAAGGTGCCGACGCTGTCCGGGCCGAGAATCGACGCGCTCGACGACGCCTTCGCCGAGGCGGCCGGGGTGCCGACCGTAGTCAAGGCCGTCTCGGACTCCACGAGGATCCGCGCGAACCGGGCCACGGGCTGGCCGGTGACCGCGTGGGTCACCCGGCTCAAGCCGGACCCGTTGCGCCGGCTGCACCTGGACCTGGGCGCCGCCGGCAAGCAGCTGACCAAGGCGGCGCGGACCTCGATCGCGCAGGCGACGCCGGTGGAGCGGGCGCGGGTCGACACCGAGGTGCGGGCCCTGGTCGACGACGTCACCACCGACCTGACCCCGGGGTGGGCGCGCGCCGTGCGCTCGGCCTCGGTCTCGCGGTTGCCCGACCTGGGAGACCGGCTGGACAAGGCTCTGGCCAGCACGGACCTGGGCGCCGAGCGGATCCCGATCTGGGCGGGGATGGTCCGGGTGCTGCAGTGGCTGCTGATCACAGCGGCGCTGGTGGGCGCCGGCTGGCTGGCGCTGCTGGCGTTCGGCTCCTACGCCCGGCTGCCCGAGCCGCCGACCCCCGAGTGGCGCGAGTTCCCGGTGCCGACCCTGCTGCTGTTGGGCGGGGTCGCGGCGGGGCTGCTGCTGGCGCTGGTGTGTCGACTCCTGGTCGCCCTGACGGCCCGGCGCCGGGCCGCCGCGGCCGACCGGCGCCTGCGGGAGGCGATCTCCGAGGTCTCCGAGGAGCTCGTGATCGTGCCGGTCCGCGAGGAGTTGGACGCCTACTCCCAGGCCCGGGAGGGGCTCGCCGCCGCCCTCCGATGACGCTGCGTTAGTGCCTGAGGTCAGGTCACCGCGAGCGAGACCAGGGCCACCACCAGGGTGGCGACCACCTCGCCGATCCCGACCTGTTTCGGGCTGAGGTTCATCCGCGGCACCAGTGCGGCCCGCAGGGTGAGCAGCGCGAAGACGGCACCGAGCCACCACGACCACACCGCCGCGGCGGCGGTGGCCGCGGCGTGCACGCCGACACTGACCCGGGCGAAGCGCTCGTTGTCCCGCTCGCGGATCACCGACTTCACGTAGAAGACCGTGCCGGCGAAGTAGCCGAACTGCACCAGCGCCAGGACCAGCGCCCGGCGCCAGTCCTCGCCGGGGCCGGCGTCGTAGGCGACCAGGGTGATCAGCCCCGAGGCCGTCACCGTGGTGAGCCCGGCGAGCAGTTCGCGGTCCTGGCGGTTCGCGGCGGCCCACAGCCCCACCCCCAGCGGCAGGACGAAGGCCGGCACCCAGCGCACCAGCTCCGGCTGGGCGAGCAGCAGGCCGGCACCCAGCACCGCGGAGGCCAGCCCGTAGGCGCGCACCGGCGGCCACCACCGGCTCCGGCGGCCGGCCTTGAGCCACAGCGAGGTGGCGAAGAAGGCGAAGTACCCGACGAACCAGAAGACGGCCAGCGGCAGATGCACCCAGGCCGGCCCGGTGGCCAGCGCACCGACCAGCAGCGGGGAGGCCAGCATTGCCCAGGCGCCGTGCTGGTTCGGCACCCACCCCGGAGAACGACGCCGCCGGGCGGGGCGCGTCGACGTACTGGTCACCCGGTCGAGGTTAGTCCGCGACCTCCTCCGGGTGATGCCCGGGGGAACGGGCGCGGCGCCGGCGTGGCCCGTCCGGCGCTGAGGCCGTCACCATCGCCACACCACCGTCCGGATCGAGCCCCGGCTGGTCGGCGTAGGTGCGCTTCAGAGCCCTGAGGGCCGGTGGACGCTAGATTGCGAGCCATGTCTGCCATGGGCCCGCAGCGGGGAGCGCGGCCGTGACGCGGCCGCAGGCCCTCATGCGGTCCTCTGTGGCCGCTCTCGTGACGCTCACGCTCGCCGTCACCGCAGCCCCCGCCGTAGCGGCCGAGCTGGTCGGCTCCGCCCAGCGTGGGGCGGTGGATACTCCGTGTCCGGGCGGTGTTGCAGCGCGAGTGGTCATCTTCACCGGGTCGGGCGCCGCCTCGACGGGGACCGGCGGCACGGGGATGACGCAGGTGCGCAGCTACGACGATGCGGGGCGGGTCACAGGGGTGACCAACACCGGGCCCGGGGTCGGGGCGGGTGGGTCGTTGGCCACGACCTACACCCTGGATGAGGCCGGGCAACCGGTCCTGGTCAGCCAGCAGCGGGGCACCGGGTCTGGTGCCACGACCCGGTACACCGGGTTTGCCTACACCTCGCAGGGGTGGGTGGCCGAAGAGTGTGAGTACGGGGCCACGGCCCCGACCTCGCCCTGTGATGGGGCTTCGACCCCGCGGATCAGTTACGCCTATGACGCGGTGGGCAACCGGACCGAGGAGACCGAGACCAACCCGGCCGGGGTCACCACCGAGACCGTGGACTCGGTCTACGACGCCGCCGACCAGCTGACCAGCCAGACCACCACCATCGGTGGCGGTTCGCCGACGACCGTGGCCTACTCCTATGACGCGAACGGCCAGCTGACCACGGGGGGGCGGACCTACGATGCGTTGGGCCGCATCACCGGCACGGACAACCCGGCCGGGACCGGGCAGATCGCCTACGCCTACAACCCGGCCGGGCAGCGGACCAGCGTGGTCCGCACGGGGGTCAACGCCGGCACCCAGGCCCTGGCCTGGGACACCAACAACGCCCTGCCGCTGATCGCCCAGACCGAGAACACCGGGGCCACCTTGGGTGCGGGGACCGGGACCCAGACCCACCTGTGGACCCCCGGTGGTCTCCCGTTGGCCACCTACCAGGCTGGCGGTGGGTCGTGGTGGTACACCCACGACGGTCTCGGGTCGGTCACCGACATCACCACCGGTGACGGGGGCCCCCTGACCTCGATGGGGTACACCCTGTTCGGGGAACAGAGCCTGGTCGACCACCGGCCCACCCCCACCACCGACCCGGTCAACCCCGGGTTCGGCTACACCGCCGGGTACACCCACCTCGGAGACCCCGAACTCCACCTCCGGGCCCGCGACTACGACCCCACCCTGGCCAGGTTCACCGCCCCCGACCCCCTGACCCCCGACAACGGTGCGGCCGCGTTCACCACCTACCGGTACGCCAACAACTCACCCCTGGTCTACATCGACCCCACCGGCCAAGACGGCATAGACCCCGACTGGCTCTGGCTCTGGCCGCCTGGAGCTGGAATCGGCCTTTCTCTCGGCACGGAGGTCGTGGTCGGGTTGGGGGCCGAGATGGCCGACCACAACGTCCCCTGTACAGGCGAAGATGGTCGCGTCTGCACCACCTTCGTCCTCGACATGTTCACCTTCGGAGCCGGTGAGGCAGTCATCTCCCACTTCTTCGAGTGCGCCGACCAGGACAAGTCCAACTGCGTCAGGCTCTGGGTCGACCTCAACGTGATCGGATGGACCGCATTGACCGGGGCTGGACTCCTCAAGGCAGCCTGCTCAGGCATCAGAGCAGCCATCCTCGCCGGAAGAGCCGCCAAAGCCGCCAAGGCCGCCCAAGCCGCCAAAGCCGCCGCAAAGACCGTCGACGACATCCTTCCGACCCCGCAGGTCGGCAGTACGAAGCTTCAGAATCTTGTCAACAACCTATACAAGGGCACTACGAATCCGAACCGCGTTGGGAATGGCACGACCATGGATGCGATCCGGAATGAGATCGCTACGGGCGTCCCGACGGGGGGTCGCATGCACACCATCAAGGGGCAAGAGACCCTCAAAGGCCTGAACAACTGGCTGCGACGCAACAAAGACGCCGACTACCACGACCGGCTTGTCGCCCAGAGTCTCGCTGACGAACTGTCCCTCGTTTTGAGAGGTGCCCCGTGAGGGCCAGCACGGTCGCCGCAATCGGGGCACTCGTCGATGCCTATCGACAGCTCACCCCGGTCCTTGCAGAGCACCTTGAGGACAACGATGGAGAACTTCTGCCGCACCTGGTCATGGCCGACATCATTCGTTGGCTCGTCGATCACCGTGCGACTGATCCTGACGGCTGCGGGGCGATCCTCGGCTGGCTCGAACTCGAGTACGCGCGCGGTCCCGAGGAAGTCCGCGGTCTCATCACCGTTAGTGGCGTCGAGATGATTCCGGACCCCGGGCAGCCCGGATCCGAGCTACGCAGCCTGCTCGGTCCTGAACTCAGGCGAGTGGATCCGTGGTGCGACTGATCGCCGTCCTCGCCGGCTCGCTAGCGACGATTCTCGGAATCGCCTTGCCAGCCGCTGCCGCCCCGAACCTCCACCCCGGCTACGCGAAGGTCTTCACCTACAACGGCCCTCACCACTCGGCCGTCTGTCCGGCGGCGCAGCCCGAGCTTCACCCGACGGCGGGCATCCATCGCGCCACCACGCACCGAGCCGTCGACAGTTGGTCGCGCGGCACTTCGGCGTACCCCCGCACTCCATCACCCCGCGGCGCCACCACCTACGTCGACCACACGCTGGTCGCGCAAGGTGACAGCGCTGGGACCACGACCCGGGTGCAAGTTCGGCGAACTGCCCGGGAGTCTTGGCCATCGCATCACAGGCGTGTTGCCGCAAACGCTGGATCTAGGCTCCTGAGCCCGAGCTCGCTGGCCGATGAGGTCGTCAATGCCACGGGTGGTGTGCTCAAGACGAACAAGGGCGGATTCACCGTGGAGATCCCGCATGGCGCCCGCGGCATCACGGTGCGCGTCATGGAGCGAGGCGGGAGCCGGACGAACTACTACCGAGTCAGCGTGCCTGGGAAGGAGACCTACACGGTCGCCGGCGAGGCGTCCACCGATGCCGCCCTCACTCACATCGGTATCACCGAGAGTTCCCTGGACGACATCCTGTCGATCGTCGCCCGGATCCAAAGGGGTGGCTGATGGCTACGTCGGACGACCTGTGGGGCGGCCAACTCATCAGCGTCGCCTTCGACCCCAGGACGCACGCCTGTGATCTCCGTGTGACGACGCTTCAGGAGGGGGTTACCAGCGTCTACAACATCGCGTGCCGCGGTGTCTCCGACCTCCGATTCCACAACGCCATCCCTGAACCGTGGACCTACGCCGAGGTCACAGAGGCACACCTCGGCACCGATCAGCACACCGGCCGGCATACGCTCGAGCTGGTCCTCTGGTCTGAGGACGCGGAACTCGTTGTGACGGGCTCGTCGATCGATATCCGTGAGGTTGGGGGATGACGCGCATCGTGCGGGCGGCCGAGGTCCTGCTCGCGGCACTGATCGCCGCTGTGGCGGTCTGGCTCGGATTGATCCAGTCCGCTGCAGCAGCGCCTGCCCAACCGATGCCGGCCGCAACGTTCGAGTACGACGGCAACGACCACACTGCGCTCCGCGCGGACGCCACGGCCGAGCGCGGGCCCCCTGCGACGTATCCCCTCGACACCGCCCACTCCGCCTACAGCAACCGGTGGAGCGGCACTTCGACGCGCTCCGCGGTCAGCACATCCTGCGCCTACACCAACGGCAACAGCCTCACGCGGGTTGCGTGCCAAGGGAGCATCGGTGCTACGACGCCGGAGCAAGCCCAGGTCGCCGACGTGGAGTTCGCAGCCCGCGATCGGGTGGGTGTTGCCGCAAAGTCCGCGGACGAGGTCTTGGGGGCTTTGTCGTACTCGACCAAGATCGAGGGCCAGATGGCCACTCGTGGTTGGACGAAAGAGGCGATCGAGACAACGATCCAGAACCCGACCGCCACTCATACGGTCTGGGATCTGACGTCCGGCACCAAGCAAGCCGCAACCGCGTATGTGCAGAGGGGCGGCGGTTACGTCGTCCTCAACGACAAGACGCGCGCCGTCGTCCAGATCAGCAACCTCAACAAGACCGGCTGGAAGCCGGTCTGGGAAGACCCGAGGTTCATGCGATGAGCACTGGGCCTTGGGAGACCCTGTCGCCTCGCCAGCGTGCGGTGATGGAGGCTTGCATGAGCACCGAGACCGACTTTGTCTGGCGTGGCCCGAGCGAGCTTCTAGTTGCGCAGGCCGGAGCCAAACAAGTGATCGACGCGCTTCTTCGGGCCGGCCACTCGGTCATCGGAATGGATGGCTTTGAACTCGCTTCCGAGGGGGTGCTGCAGCGACTCGACCTCATCTACGATCCGGAACTGGCCGGTCGCCCTCAGGATGCTGCGTCGGTCGTTGCCCAGTGGCCCAGCGAGGTGTGGGTTGAGTTCGTGCTGGGCGATTCATCATGAAGCGCTACATCGCTCTTCTGGCCTCTCTGGTCAGCCTCGTCGGCTTTCCGGTGCCGGCTAGCGCGATCGCACCACCGACCGCGTCGGTCATCATCTATGCCTACGACGCCGTGCACAGTCCCGCGATCGTTGCCAGCGATGCCTTCGAGCGCGGTCCTCCGGTCCGCACGAGCACTGCCTCCACGTACGACGCTGTCGACCGTTGGTCGAACGGCGCTTGGGCGCGCTCCGGGCGGGCTGCAACCCCGACCGCCTACACCTACAACGACCTCACGGACGCTGTGCAGGTCGTCAAGACGGCCGCGACGACCTCCGAGGTCACGCCGGGTATCCAGCGGACTGCTGCCCTCGCGACGCGATCGCAGGTTGCCGCAAAGGGCGTCCCGGCACTACGCCAGGCGTACGTGGACGAGGTCGCAGGCCTGTCGGGTCGTGCGGCATCCATGCGTGCGGTAGGCGTTTCGAGCGAGGACATAGCTCGGGCGCTTCACGCCGAGCGGAGGACCCTCGGGGTGAAGTACAAGAATCGGACGCCAGCCGACGAACTTGCTCGGATCTACGCGCGGAATCAGGAGAAGTACGGAGATCTGCTCGGACAGTCGATCGACTACCTCATCAGCCGCGGAATGAGTTGGGACGACATCATCGAGAGCGCGATGCGCACCGGCGGCAAGGACTTGGGGTACTGATGCGCGTCGAATCTCACGATCGGTTCGATGACGTGGCTGAATTCGACCCGGCCACGGGAGGCTTGGAGGAGTTCAGCCGGGCATCAACCAACGGGGCCGTCCCGACCGCCCCGCAGGGCCACTACGCAAGGTTGTCGGGAACGCTCGCTGTGTTCTATCGACTTGACGCGTCTCTCTGGATTGGCATCGGAGATGAGGCCCGAAACCTCGACGACCCGAACATCGAGGTTCGATGGGTGAATTCGCATGGGAGCTCAACGCTGGAGCTGATCGACAATGGGGATCTCGTCGCAGAGGTGATGTATCAGCCCGGCTCGGGGGGTGGCTTCGGGGACCCGACTCCATTCGCGGAGTCGGAGGACTGGGACTTCGGCCTGTTCGTCAAGACCGTGCTCGGGAACGAAGGGCGACGCATGCGCATCTACCGCGCGGCGCCTCAATCCTGAAGTCAGTCCGGCTAATCAACCGGACGGCTCGTTGCGCTGCTCACCGCCCTGGTGACCACTTGGTTTGCCACACCCGCGATGGCAACGGAAGTCATGCCTGCACCCTCAGCGCCGACCATCTACACCGACAAGATCCAGCATCGACCTCGGCTCGTCCTCGGCACCTCGATAGAGCAAGAGCCACCGGCGACCGCCTACGACTACGCGGCAGTGCTCCCCTAGGCGAGATAGCACTTGGTGCTTCGACGCGCCTGGAGGGGTCTGTCCGGGTTTTTGTGCAGGTGGGCATCGGCTCAGTTGATTGGCCCCGCGAGGATCGCGTCCGGTGCACGGGCAACGGTGCCACGGGTGCCACACAGTTGGGTGCTTGGGGCCAAGCAATGGAGCCCCACCGCACCTGAACAACGATCTCGGCTTACGTTGGGCTGGGCAACGCCGCTGATGCGGGGGCACCGTGCCGCCCCCGGTAGGCTCCCGCACCATGGCTGAGTACGTATTCACCTTGCGCAATGTGCGCAAGGCCCACGGCGACAAGGTCGTCCTCGACAACGTCACCCTCTCGTTCCTGCACGGCGCCAAGATCGGCGTCGTGGGCCCGAACGGCACCGGCAAGTCCTCGCTGCTCAAGATCATGGCGGGGCTCGACCGGCCCAACAACGGCGACGCGATCCTGGACCCCGAGGCCACCGTCGGCATGCTGCAGCAGGAGCCGCCGCTGACCGAGGGCACGACCGTGCTGGAGAACGTCGAGGAGGCCGTCGGCGAGATCAAGGGCAAGCTCGACCGGTACAACGAGATCTCCGAGCTGATGGCCGACCCGGACGCCGACTTCGACACCCTGCTCGCCGAGATGGGCGACCTGCAGACCGACCTGGACCACGCCGGCGCCTGGGACCTGGACAGCCGCCTGGACCAGGCGATGGACGCCCTGCGCTGCCCGCCCCCCGAGGCGCTGGTCGACACGCTCTCCGGTGGCGAGCGGCGCCGGGTGGCGCTGTGCAAGCTGCTGCTCCAGCAGCCCGACCTGCTGCTGCTGGACGAGCCCACCAACCACCTGGACGCCGAGAGCGTGCAGTGGCTGGAAGGACACCTGGCCAACTACCCGGGCGCGGTGCTGGCCGTGACCCACGACCGGTACTTCCTCGACAACGTCGCCCAGTGGATCCTCGAGCTGGACCGGGGCAAGACCCACCCGTACGAGGGCAACTACACGACCTACCTGGAGACCAAGAAGGACCGCCTCAAGATCGAGGGGCAGAAGGACGCCAAGCGCGCCAAGATGCTGGAGAAGGAGCTGGAGTGGGTCCGCTCCAACCCCAAGGCGCGGCAGGCCAAGTCCAAGTCGCGTCTGGCGCGCTACGAGGAGCTGGCGGCCGAGGCGGACCGGATGCGCAAGATCGACACCAGCGAGATCAACATCCCCGGTGGTCCCCGGCTCGGCGACGTCGTGCTGGAGGCCGACGACCTCGGCAAGGGCTTCGAGGGGCGCACGCTGATCCACGACCTGTCGTTCAAGCTGCCGCGGGCCGGGATTGTCGGGGTCATCGGCCCCAACGGCGTCGGCAAGACCACGCTCTTCCGGATGATCACCGGGACCGAGCAGCCCGACGAGGGCTCGCTCACCGTTGGCCAGACGGTCAAGATCTCCTACGTCGACCAGAGCCGTGGCGGCCTGGACCCGAACAAGAACGTCTGGGAGGTCGTCTCCGACGGGTTGGACTTCATCAAGGTGGCCAACTTCGAGATGAACTCGCGGGCGTATGTGGCCTCATTCGGCTTCAAGGGCCCCGACCAGCAGAAGAAGGCCGGCGTGCTCTCCGGCGGTGAGCGCAACCGCCTCAACCTGGCGCTGACGCTGAAGATGGGCGGCAACCTGCTGCTGCTCGACGAGCCCACGAACGACCTGGACGTCGAGACGCTGTCCTCGCTGGAGGACGCGCTGCTGGACTTCCCCGGCTGTGCCGTGGTCACCTCCCACGACCGGTGGTTCCTGGACCGGGTCGCGACCCACATCCTCGCCTGGGAGGGCGACGAGGACGACGAGTCGAAGTGGTTCTGGTTCGAGGGCAACTTCGCCTCCTACGAGGCGAACAAGATCGAGCGGCTCGGGGTGGAGGCGGCCCGGCCGCACCGGGTCACCCACCGCCGCCTGACCCGGGACTGACCCGGGCTTGATTCCGAGAGGCAGGTACGCCGCTCAGCGGGAGCGGCGTACCTCCATCTCGGGGTGCGCGGAGATCAGGTGGTCGGCCGAGGCGTTCATCACGCGCCCCATGGCCTCGAAGTCCTCGGGCTCGGCCAGGTCGACGAGGTACTCGCGTACGCCCGTGACGTGCACGTGGGCGGCCTGCTCCAGCAGGGCCATTCCCTCGTCGGTCATGGTGGCGACCACGCCGCGGCCGTCCTCGGGCGAGGCGGTGCGTACGACGTAGCCCGCCTTCTCCATCCGGTCGATGGTGTGGGTCACCCGGCTGCGGCTGTGGGCCAGGGCCGCGGCCAGGTGCGCCATCCGCATGCAGTGGCTGGGGCGCTCGGAGAGGCGGACCAGGATCTCGTACTCGGTCAGCGAGATCCCGAAGCTCTCGCGCAGGTCGTCGTCGAGCCGGTCCAGTAGCAGGGTGTGCCCGAGGACCAACGCCCGCCACGCGCGTTGCTGCGCCTCGTTGAGCCAGCGTGTCTGCCGCTGCTCTGTCATCTTCTCGACTCCCAGCCCCGGCCCCGACTGCGGCCGGCCCGACTCCCCGACTTCGACTCTAGCGATCCCGCCTCAGAGCCGCTCGAGGATCAGGGCCATGCCCTGTCCGCCACCCACGCACATCGTGATCAGACCGGTGGTCTTGTCGTGCCAGTCCAGGCTGTTGAGCATCGTGTTCTGCAGCCGGGCGCCGGTCATGCCGAAGGGGTGGCCGATCGCGATCGCCCCGCCGTTGACGTTGAGCCGGTCCAGGTCGATGCCCAGGTCCTGGTAGGAGGGCACCACCTGGGCCGCGAAGGCCTCGTTGATCTCGACCAGGTCGATGTCGGAGATGCTCATCTTCGCGTGCGCCAGCGCCCGCTTGGTGGCCTCGACCGGGCCCAGGCCCATGATCTCGGGCGAGAGGCCGGAGACGCCGGTGGACACGATGCGGGCCAGCGGGGTCAGGCCGAGCTCGGCGGCCTTGGTGTCGGACATGATCACGACCGCGGCGGCGCCGTCGTTCAGCGGGCAGCAGTTGCCGGCGGTGACCACGCCGTCGGGCCGGAAGACCGGCTGCAGCCCGGAGATGGCCTCGTAGGTGACCCCGGCGCGCGGGCCGTCGTCGCCCGCGACGACGGTGCCGTCGGCCAGGGTGAGCGGGGTGATCTCGCGGGCCCAGAAGCCGTCCTTGATCGCCTGCTCGGCCAGGTTCTGGCTGCGTACGCCGAACTCGTCGAGCTCCTTGCGGTCCAGTCCGCGCAGCCGGGCGACGTTCTCTGCGGTCTGGCCCATGGTGATGTAGGCGTCGGGCAGCAGGCCGTCCTCGCGCGGGTCGTGCCAGTCCTGCCCGCCTTGGGCGTACTGCGCGGTGCGGGCCTGGGCCTCGTCGAAGATCGGGTTGACCGTGTTGGGGATGTGGTCGGAGGTGCCCTTGCCGTACCGGGACACCGTCTCGACGCCGGCGGAGATGAAGACGTCGCCCTCGCCGGCCTTGATCGCGTGGAACGCCATCCGGGTGGTCTGCACCGAGGAGGCGCAGTAGCGGGTGATGGTGGCCCCGGGTACGTCGTCCATCTCGTTGAGGACGTTCACCACCCGGCCCATGTTGTTGCCGCTCTCGCCGCCGGGCAGCCCGCAGCCCAGGTACAGGTCGTCCACGGTGTTGGGGTCCAGGGCGGGGACCTTGTCCAGGGCCGCCTTGACGATCAGGGCGGCTAGGTCGTCGGGTCGGAAGTCCTTCAGGGAGCCCTTGTTCGCGCGGCCGATGGGGGAGCGTGCTGCGGAAACGATCACTGCCTCAGGCATGTTGAACAACTCCGATCTGAACGTCTGAACGTCCCTGAACGTGGTGGACTCTCTCACCCTAGAGCGTCGGCTCGGGGCGCGGCAGGGCGCCCGCGGTGCGCTCTCTGTCACCATCGATGCCGTGCGCCACGTCTATCAGTGCCCCATGCGGTGGGCGGACCTCGACCTG
>ERZ1645187.835-NODE-835-length-29868-cov-9.435850_pt1 | contig 29868 bp, 13 predicted proteins | sample MGYA00575352_ERZ1645187 | MGnify/ENA primary metagenome ERZ1645187 (study PRJEB40837, sample SAMN11349314) | freshwater sediment metagenome | isolation source: river sediment | host: Sediment | place: India: Wazaribad , New Delhi | collected 2017-02-21 ...
GCGCCTGCTGGTGGCGGCGCACGTCGCCGCGGCGCTGCTGCCGCCGGGGATCCTCGCGCTGGTTCGGGCGAGCCGCACCTGGCTGGGCGCGGTGCCCGGCGCGGTGCCGGACCTGCTGCCGTCCATGGGCTTTTCGTTCGTCGTGCTCGCGCCGCTGTGCCTCGTGCTGGGCGCGCAGTTCGCCTGGGGCGTCCGCGCGTGGAAAAGCAGCGCCGGGGCGGAACCGGGCAGCGTCCCGGGGCGAGCCTATGCCGCGGAAACGGCCGGATTCGTCGCGGGCGGCCTGCTGTTCAGCTTTTGGCTCGTTCATTGGGAGGAATTCCGCGTGGCGGGCTGGCTCGGCGGCCTGAACGCGCTGGCCGGATTCGCGCTGTGCGCCGGCTTCCGCGACCGCTCGGCGGTGCCGCGGCTGGCGCTGCTGCTGGCGGCCGCGGCGCTGCTTCCGGCGATTCTCCTGGGCGGCCGCATCGGCCGCGCGACGGTCGCCTGGCGTTTTCCGGGGCAGGTGCTGGTCGAGTCGCGCAATACGATCTACGGCCACCTCGCCGTCGCCGCGATCGACCGCCATCTGGCGTTCTACGAAAACGGGCTGCTGCTCGGCGCGGAAAACGAACAGCTGGCCACCGAGCCGCTCGCGCATTTTCCCATGCTGGCGCATCCGGATCCGAAACGCGTCCTGCTGATCGGCAACGGCTTCAACGGGGCGCTCGGCGACATCCTTCAGCACAAACCGGACCGGGTGGACTACGTCGAGCTCGATCCGGGGCTGATCGCGCTGGTGAAAAAATACGTCGGCCCCGTTCGTCGCGCGGCCCTGGACGATCCGCGCGTGGAGACGATTTTCGCCGACGGGCGTTTTTTCCTCAACCAACGGTCGCCCCTGGGGCCGCCCGCGAGCTACGACGTCGCGATCGTCAACTTGCCGGGGCCCGGTACGGCGCTGATCAACCGGTACTACAGCCTGGAATTTTTCCGCGACGTCCGCCGGCGTCTGGCGCCGGGCGGAATCCTGGCCATCCGGCTTCCGTTTTCGCCGGACTATCTGGGGCGCGAACTCGAAAACCTGGGCGCATCCATCGACCGGACGCTGCGCGCGGAATTCGCTTCGGTGGCGCTGTTGCCCGGGTACGACCTGTTTTATTTGGCGACGGCGGAGAAAACCCCGCCGCCTCGGGTCGCCGACTGGATCGCGCGCTACGAGGCGCGCGGGCTGCGGACCGATTTCGTGGTGCCGCCGGCCATCGCAGAACGCTTGTCGACCGATCGCATCGGGCAGGTGCGGGCGGCGTTCGACGCCAACGGGACCGCGCGGATCAATCGCGACGTCCGGCCCATCGCGTGCCACTACGTCTTCGTCTACTGGCTGCGCTCGTTCCATCCGCGCGCGGCGGCGATCGCGGGGCGTTTGGGCGAAGCGGGCTGGCCGTGGGGGGCGGGAGTCGCCGCGTTGGCGGCGCTGGGCATGGCGGGCAGCATTCGGAGGAACGGGGCGCGCCGGATCGGGGCCTGGGCGATGGGCGTCGGCAGTTTCACGCTGATGGGATGCGAATTGATCCTGTTGCTCGCGTTCCAGGCGTTTTGCGGCTACCTCTATTATAAGCTGGCGCTGATCTTGGCGGCGCTGATGCTGGGCATGGCGGTTGGCACGGCGGCGGGCACGCGGCGCGTGGCGCGGGCGCGGCCCCAAACGCTGGCGGGGATTCACGCGGGAATCGCGATTTATGCTGCAGGAGTCGCTTGGTTCTTGCGCTGGATGGCGACGGCCGTTCCCGGTCCGTCGGTTTGGATGGAAGGGGCGTTTTTGCTGTGGGCTGCCGCGATCGGCGGTTTGGTCGGTTTCGAATTTCCGTCGGCCTGCCGAATCTATTCCTTCGGCGAATCGGGACGGGCCCAAGACGGCGTCATCTACGGCGTCGATCTCGCCGGATCGTGTCTCGCCGCGCTGGGCATCGGCCTTTGGGCCTTGCCGGTGCTGGGCGCGGAGACCACGCTGGGGATTCTGGCCGCGCTGAACGTCGCCGTGGCTCTTCTGGCGGCCATTTTCCGCCGCGCGAATTGACGCCGGTTCGCCGTAAATCGCGTTTGACCGTTCGCCAAGGCAGGCGATCAATGGTTTTTTCAGAGCAAAAGGGGATAGGCCTTGTCGTCGCATGGCATATAAATTTCGCAACTCGTTCTCCGGAAATAAATAATGTATTTCCTTGGTTTGGAGAAAAAAATTATTAGAAAAACGTTACGATTTTTTTGCGCCGGGGCCGAAATCGTAATATAATCTGAATAGAAAAATAATCCCCCACAAACAGACGGAGCAAATCGTGTCCGGATAGACAAGACGAGCGTTGGGATAAGGCAGATCGCCAACGAGTGAGGAACGGGCCTCGATGAATAGGGAGCGATCAAGGCGTGGCTTTGAAGTGGCGGAGATCTGCATAGTCGCGCTGGAGCTGCTGACGACGGGGGCGTGGGGAGGAATTCTTCAACCATTGTACATGGGGAATCTCGTTCCCGTTCGGGACGAATTCGACCAACCCATGAAGGGTTCGCCGCTGCCCGAAGAGGCGGCGGCGCGTTCGTTCGTCGAAATCCGCACCACGACGACCGGCATCATCTATGCGCCGGGCATCAACGGCGAGTCCAGTCCCTACAATCCATTGTTGACGCCGAACAGCGTCGGCGGCATCGGCGCGAACGTGAAGTCGGCGGATTCCGGTTTGTTCTGCCTGCCGTTTCCGGTGCGGCCCGCGGGCGGGACCAAGGTGTTCGCCCGGGTGTACGACGCGCCGACGGCGGAGCAGGCTTCGTTCTACGTGGATTCGCAGTTGGCCACGGTTCCGGCGAGCGGGGTTTCGCTGGTCTTGTCGTTCGGGGACGCGCAGCCGCTGGATCCCAACGACGACGACGAAGACGGGCTCAACAATTCGTGGGAAGAGGTGCTGGGCACGTCCGACCGGCCGGCCGCCGACTACGACGGAGACGGCATGAGCGATCTGAACGAGATGCTGGCGGGGACGGATCCGACCGATCCGTCGTCGCTGCTGGCCTTCCAATCCGCCGGCCCGGGAACGGGGGAAGAGCCTCCGGAAGGGCTCGATCCGGAAGGTCGTTATCTGCACATCCGCTGGCCGGCGGTGCCGGGCCGGAGCTACCAGTTGGAAGGGACGTCCGCGCTGGTTTCCGATCCCGCCACCGGCGAACCGCCCGTTTTCGATGCCGTGGGCGAGGTGCTGACCGCCGCGGCAGGGGAATATGCGCTGGACGTGTGGATCGACGTGTCCGAAGGTGGCGGCACCGGCGTGTTTCGCATTCGGTTGGCGGAAGCGGAGGCGCCATGAAACGAATGAAGCATCATCGGCGGAGTTTCGCGGAAGGAGTTCTGTTCGCGGCCGCGCTGTTCGCGGTCGGCGCGACGTTCCCGGCGCGGGCGCAGGTGCGGCCGGTCACCGGCATTTCCGCCTACTACGACGCGATCGACGACACGAACGACAACTATTCCGTCGCCGGCGGGGGGAGCGGCACGTATCCCGCTTCGACGACCTACCAGATGAATTTCAACGTGGGGGAACAGAACAACCTGATCATCCGGGCGTTCGAGACCGGCACCAACGTGTTCAACTACATCCAGCTGGCCCAGCGCATCAACATCATCCGCGTGGACGGCGCCGTCACCGGCCAGCACAACATCGTGTTTTTCGAAGAAGAGAGCGTCGTGGGCACCAACGTCAATCTGAAGCCGTCCCTGGTGAACACGATGATCGATTCGTTGCGCAGCGACCTGGTGAACCGCGGCGCCGACAACGTGTTCGCCAACCAAGGCGACGGCAACGGCAACAACAACAACATCGAGCGCATCGACTACGTGTTCAACGCCGGATTTCCGTACTACAATTTCACCGACCAGCGCGGTTTCCTGGTGATGGACCGCGGCGGCAACGATCGGTTCAAGATCGCGGTCATCCTCGGGGTCGATGAAAACGGGATGCCCACGGCGTTCAGCCGGCCCGTTTCGGTGCTGGAAACCGAGTGGGGGTCCTCGGGCATCACGTTGGACACGACGGTGATGCGCGGCTATACGGAAGGCGGCGAGCCGCTGAAACCGTCGGCTCGGACGAGCACGCAGCCGTTGTCGGGCGTATTCCTGAGCTGGGACCAGTTCGGCCTCACCACCAACGACATGGTCTACGGCTATTCGCTGGCGGGCAACGACGTGACCACCAACGGCGACTACTGGACCCAAACGACCAATGCCGCCTACTTCCCGACCAACACGACCGTGGAATCCCAGTATGGCGGCTTGGACCTGATCAGCGGCGGCGCCATGTTCTTCGACGAGGTGCTGGAAGTCGCGGTCGGCGACCGGGTTTGGGAAGACTACGACGGCGACGGCGTCCAAGACGCGGTCGAGCCGGGCCTGAGCAACGTGCTGGTGCACGTCTACACGAGTTCCAACGTGCTGGCGGCCACCGCGCGATCCGACGATACGGGTTGGTATTTCGCCCAAGGCCTGGGGCCCGGAACCTACTATCTGCAGTTTTTCCCGCCGGACGGATACACCTTCAGCCCGCAGGAGGGGTCGCATGATCCCGCGCTGGACAGCGATCCCGACTCGCTTTCCGGCATTACCGATTTGATCGTGCTGGGCTCGGGCCAGACCAATCTGACCGTGGATGCCGGCTTGTTCCTGACCCCGGGGGATCTGGCGCTGGGCAAGGCGGTCGAACCCGCGGTCGTGAACGTCGGGGATGAACTGGTTTTTACCCTGTCCGTCACCAACGTTGGCACGCCGAGCACGGCGCAGATCCAAGTGACGGACGACCTGCCGTCGGCTTTTGGATTTTCGGGATACGGGGCGACCGCGGGCACCTTCAGCGAAGCCACCGGCATCTGGGACGTGGGGTTGCTGGCGCCCGGCGCGTCCGCCTCGCTTTCCATCACGGGCACCGTCAACGCCGGCGCCGGCGGGAGCGTGGTCACGAATTGGGCGACCGTCACCCGGATGAATCGTCCCGACACCAACGAAACCGACAATGCGGCCTCGGCCGTGTTCAGCGTCGAGTCGGCCGATCTGGCCGTTTCCAAGACCGCCGATCTGGCCGTGCTGGAGGAAGGTGAGGCGGTTTCGTTCACGGTGGCGGTGACCAACTGGGGGCCCGACGACGTCGCCGGGGTCGAGATCGACGACCTGCTGCCCACCGGGTTCGATTTTTCGGAGGCGACGCCCAGCCAAGGTTCCTACGACGAGGGGACCGGCGTCTGGACGGTCGGGGACTTGGCCTTCGGGGCGGGGGCCGTCCTGGAAATCGTCGCGGTCGCCGCCCCGGGCAGCGGCGGAACCATCCTGACCAACCGGGCCGCCGTCGGCGCATCCAGCCACGAAGATCCCGATTCCGCGAACAACGAAGCCGAAGTCGCCGTCTTGATCTACGGCGCCGACCTCCAAATCGACAAAAGCGTCCAACCGCAGGCGGCGAACGAGGGGCAGACCGTGGTCTATACGCTGGTGGTCACCAATCCCGGGCCCACCAACGCCACCGGCATTCTCGTTTCCGAGCCCCTGACCAACGGGCTGGCATACGTCGGCTACGAGGCGTCGCAGGGCACCTACAGCGACGTCACCGGCATTTGGAATCTGGGGGATCTCCCGCTCTACGCCTCGGCGACCTTGCGGATTTCCGCCACGGTGGCGGAGGGGACGATGGATACCGTCATCACGAATCGCTCGCGCATCACCCATACCGATTGGCCCGATCCCGATCCCGCCAACGACGAGGATGTCGCGCTGCTTTCGGTCAGTTCGCTGGTGCTGACCAAGACTTCGGACGTGGCGGTCACCGTCCATCCCGGCGGCACGATCACCTACGTCGTGGTGGCGAGCAATGCGGGCAGCGCCACCCACAGCGGCCTCGTCTTGTCGGATGCCGTTCCCGCCGGAACCGCCTACGTGCCGGACAGCTTGAGCGTGATCCGGAATCCGGCCACTTCGACCACGGCGGTCTATACCAGTTCCGCGACCTTCATGGCCCCGCCCGGCGTGACGAGCGTCGTGGTGGAAGCCTGGGGCGGGGGAGCGGGCGGCGGCCGCGCGCGCGGCTATCCCGCAACGGGTGGCGGCGGCGCCGGCGGGGCGTATGCCCTAAAGACGGTGACGGTGACTCCGCTGCAATCCTACACGGTCACCGTAGGCGCCGGCGGCATCGGGGGCAACGGCACCGGAACCGATACCCAGCATGGCCGACCCGGCAATCCCAGTTGGTTCGACTCGACCAACACCGTGTTTGCCGAAGGCGGGGCGCGGGGATTGAGCGACGGCAATATCAATTACTCAAACGGCCAGCCGGGATCGGGTTCCTCCGCCCTTTCGGTCGGCGACACCGTGTATGCGGGCGGCGACGGATCGCGAGGCAACTACACCTCCTATACGGGGTATTCCGGCGCCGGCGGCGGCGGCGCGGGCACGACCGGTCCCGGCGGAGATGCCGCGGCCGGATCCGGCGGAGCGGGAACGGCCTTGTACGGCGGCGACGGCGCCGACGGCGTGGGCAACAGCACCGCGGGCGCCAACGGTGCGGTCTACGGCGCGGGCGGATCCGGCGGCAAGGCCAACAGCTACACGGATCGCAACGGCGGCAACGGCGCCGATGGATTGGTCCGGATTACCTACGTGTCCTCGGGCAACGTCGACGAACCGCCGGATCTGGCCACCGGCTGGACGTTGGAACCCGGCCAAACCCTGCAGGCGACCTTCAGCGTTCTGGTGGACGAACCCTTGGCGTTGCTGGCCATTACCAATACCGCCAGCGCTTCCAGCGACCAGCAGCCGGTTCCGTTGTTCGCCACGGTGGTGGATCCGGTCGTCCAGGTGGATCTGGCCATCGCCAAGACCGCCAGCGTCGCCGAACTCGAGGAGGGCGAAACCTTGGTCTTCACTTTGACCGTCACCAACCAGAGCCTGCTGGAAGCGGCAACGGGCGTGGTGGTCGGAGATCTGCTCCCGGCGGGATTCGATTTCGACGGCGCCTCCGCCAGCCAAGGTTCCTATGATCCGGACACCGGTGTCTGGACCGTGGGAACTCTCCCCGCGGCCTCGGCCGCCACGCTCGCGATCGACGTCACGGCCGCAACGGGCGGAGGAGGCTTCTGGTGGACCAACACCGCCGCTCTCGACGCTTACGACCAAGTAGATCTTTCATTGTCGGACAATTCGGCCCAAGCGGTCGTGCTCATCGCCGGCGCCGATCTGGCCTTGACCAAGTCCGTGGACAACCCGACGCCGAACGAGACGTCCCAAGTGGTCTATACGATCCAATTGACCAACTCCGGCCCTTCGGACGTCGCCGGGATCGCCGTTTCCGAACCCTTGACCAACGGCCTGACCTACGTGGCGGACGTGCCCAGCCAAGGGAGCTACGACGACGGAACGGGTCTGTGGAGCGTCGGCACCCTGAATGCCGGCGGTGCGGCCACCTTGGTTTTGACCGCCCAGATCGACGTCGGCACCTTCGGGACGATCCTCACGAACCGCAGTTCGATTTCCGCCGCCGACTTGCCGGATCCCGTGCCGGCGAACGACGAAGACGAAGCCACGGTCGCGATCAGCGGACTGCGGGTCGTCAAGACGTCGGACGTGGTCGACTACGCGAGTCCGGGCGACACCATCACGTATGCCATCGTGGTTTCGAATCTCAGCGTCGTTGAACACACGGGCATCGATCTCGCGGACGTCTTGCCGGCCGGCACGCTTTACGTGGCGGACAGCAGCTGGATCTCGGGGCCCGGCCTCGGCGAAGAGGCGGGGGACGATCCTCCGCTGGTGGCCGCCGGGCGGACCTTGGCCGCCGGCGAGGCGCTGACGGTCACGTTCGAAGCCGTCGTCGTCAACCCCGGATCGACGACGCAGCTGTTGAACGAGGTCGCGGTTACCTGCGACCAGCAGCCCACGCCGGTGATCGCCTGGGTCGCCGATCGGGTCCGCCACACCGATCTCGGGCTTTCTAAAACCGTGGACGACGAGCATCCGGACGAGGGCGATACGGTGACCTATACCCTCGTGCTGACCAATGCGGGGCCGACCAACGCCACCGGCATTTTGGTTTCGGAACCGCTGGCCGATGGGCTGACCTACGTATCCCACGTGGCGGGCCAGGGCACCTACGACGATTTGTCCGGCATATGGGACGTGGGCGCGCTCGACGTGGGCGCGACGGTCGAGCTGCAAATCGCCGCCACGGTGGACGCAGGCACTTCCGGGACCGCGATCACCAACCGCTCGCAAATTTCCGCCGCCGACACGGCGGACTTGGCGACGGGAAACAACGCGGCGGAGGCCATTATCCTCGTGGTCAGCGTGGATATCGGCCTCGGCAAATCGGCGACGCTGGATGCCCCCGCCGAAAACGGCCTGCTGGTCTACGCGATTGCGGCGACCAATTTCGGTCCGGATGCGGCCACGGGGGTGGAAATCGCCGACTTGCTGCCGGAAGGCATGGAATATCTCTCGTACGAGGCGGATCAGGGCACCTACGACGACGGGACGGGCCTCTGGACAGTCGGTTCGCTGGAGCCGCTGCAATCCGTCGTTCTGCATATCACGGTTTTGGTCGAAACCAACACGGCAGGCACCGCCATCACCAACGAGGCCGCCGTCGCGGCCGTGGATCAGGTGGACGCCGATGCGGGCAACGATGCCGCCCAGGTCATCGTCTCGCCCGGCGAAGCGATGTTGGCGCTCGACAAGACGGCGGAACCGGCGGGACCCGTGTGGGCGGGGGATACCATCACCTATCGTTTGGCCATCGCCAACCGCAGCGGCATGGACCAGACCGGCGTGGCCCTGGTCGATCCTTTGCCGATGGGCACGGTCTACGTGGCCGACAGCTGCCGGGTGAATGCCCCCGTCACGGTATACGAAACTTTCGCCGACCATTTCAGCCGCCGGGTCTATTCCAACGACGATGGCACGGAAACCTGGGCCGGCGACTGGGTAGAAGGCGAAGACAACGGTCCCACCGCCGGATATATCCAAATCCAATTCGACAACGGCGTCGACGAGACCTATACGCTGCGCTTTTCCGGCGGCAGCCAGAACATCGGCCGGACGGCGGATCTGTCGGCCTACGTCACCGCCACGCTGGAGTTCGAATATCAGCGCATCGGCCTGGAAGCCGGGGAATACGTCGCCGTCCAGGTTTCCACCAACGGCCTGGCCGGCCCGTGGGTCGAGCTCTCCCGCCTCGAGGGCGCGGCCACCGATGCCGACTATCTCCACTTCAGCCGCGACGTCTCGGCCTGGATTTCAGCGGCGACCGCCATCCGCTTCGTCAGCCCGTACGGCATGGACAGCACCGACATCGTGTGGATCGACGACGTTTTGATCACGGGTTCGCGCCGGGCCAACCTCATCGTGGCGGGCAATGCCCCTCCGGATTTGGCCGCCGGACTGACGCTCGAGCCGGAAGAAACGATGGAAATCCAATTCGAGGTGTGGGTGGAGAACCCGGCGCTGTACACCCAGATCGTCAACCAGGCGTCGCTCACCAGCGCCCAGATGCCCAATCCGCAAGTCGACACGGCCGTCACGCCCGTGGAGGCCTGTTTCACGGTGTCGCCGACGGTCTTGCACGCCGATCCCACCAACGCCGTCTCCTTCGTCGCTCGCTGGACCGAAGTCGACGGTTGTTTTGGCTATCGTCTGGACGTCGCCGCGGATCCGGCGTTTGGCGCGGCCGATTACGTGCCGGGCTATTCCAATCGGTTCGCCGCCGACACGTTCCTGCAGGTGACGGGTCTGGTGCCCCATACCCTGTATTATTTCCGCGCCCGGGCGGAGTGGGACGAAATTTGCACCAGCTCCAATTCCGAAACGGCGGTCGTCGAGACGCTGGGCTTGCCGACGATCGGAGTGTTCCCGGAGTCGCTGGATTTCGGGATCGTGGATGCCCATGCCGCTTCCAATCTGATTCTGACGGTGACCAACAGCGGCAGCGCGGTTCTGGACGTCTCGTCCATCGAATTTTCCGGTGGCGGCAGCACCTACTTCGCGGCGTTGCCGGCCATGTCTTCCATTCCGGTGGGCGACAGCCTCGATCTCACGGTGACCTATGCGCCGATCGCCGGAGGCGTCCACGATCTGGTCATGATCCTGCACAACAATTCGACGGATTTCCCCGATTTGGAAGTCCCGACGAGAGGGGAATGCTACGACCCCGCCGCCGAACTGCCCGAACTGTTGGCCTTCCAGGTGACGGATGCCGCCGGCCTCACCAACGAAGTCACCGACCGCTCCTTGGGCAGCGGAATGGCCACGGCGACGTTCATCGTCTATCACTTCACCGGCATGACCACGGAAGGCGGCTCGTTCGATCTGATCGACCCGGACGGCCAAGTGGCGCTGACCGACGCGCCCTTCGAGACCATCGCGCCGGTGACCGTGGGCGGCCGCGAGGCGCAGGAGATCACCGCCACCATCCCGCATTTCTTCCCGGCGGGATTGGGTCTCTACGGCGTGCGGGTCACGGTCGCCAGTTCCAACGGCATGTGGTTGGTCGCGGAAACCAATTTCACCTCCTACGCGGCCGGGTCCGCGATTCCCATGACGCTGGACAACTTCGGTCGGGCGGACGTGACCGACGACATCGGCGAGGACTGGCTCTCGATCGTCACGGGACCGGTCGCCGGAAACGTCCAGATCCGCAACCGCGTGCTGCAGTTGTACGGGCCCGGCGGGACCGGGGGAACCAACGGGCGGATTTCCGTCGTCCGCAATCTCTCCTCCCGCTACGATCCGGCCTGGACGAACAACGAGGGCGTCATGACTTGGGCCTTCAATTTCTATTCGGGCCGGGATCCCCAGGCCGGATTCGCCCCGGGCGCCTATGGCGCGGCCTTCGTGCTGGGGTCGGATTCCATCGACTGGGTCACGGGAGTGGGCAACGGCTACGCGGTCCGGATCTGCAGCAACCAAGTGACGCTGGCGTCGTTCGTCGGCGGGTTGAATCTCGATACCGACTGGACCCCCATGGGCCTTCCGGCGACGATGAGTTCCGCCACGTCGTCGGTGGCGGTACTGGTGGATCTGGAAGTCGCGACGGGCATCTGGAGCCTGTACGTGCGCGAATGGCCCGGCTCCGGAATCGGCGCTTTCGGCAATCCGCTGCTGGACATGGGCGACTATCTGGCTTCTCAGGCGACGAACGTGGTCCACCTGCATCGCGCGCTGCCTTACGTGGGCTGCTATTGGAACCACGGCAATGCCGCCGCCAACACCAACGCCGCCGCCTTCTTCGACGATCTCTACGCGCCCTACGTGCTGCGCAACAGCGAGCCGATGCAATTCCTGGCCATCGACAACGACATCATGCTGCCGACCGCGCTGGGCAACGTCCGCGTGAACGAGGACACCGTGCCGGATGAAGTGCCCGACCGTCTGGACGTCGTGTGGACCAACGCACCCGAATTCGTCGTCACGTTCGATCCGCTCGCCAGCGACCAGGACCCCGGATATTCCATCCGGCCCATCCAGCGGGACGTGCGCGGCATCGGCGAATACCGGGTCTCGCCCGATCCGGTCAACGTCTTGAGCGCGTCGAACCGCGGCGTGCGGGGCTTCCCGTTCCCGGTCGTGACCACCAACGGCGCGCTGGCCAACTACGGCTTCGAGATGATCACCGACGGCGGGGATTGGATCATGGACAGTTATTGCTATTACCAAACGAAAGCGGCCAATCCCGCCTGGGTCTACGAGGGCAGCAACAGTATGCGCCAGCTGACGGGCGGGACGGCGTACCAAACCTTCGAGTTCCGCAACGACACCGACATCACGCCCCAAATCGCTTTTTCCGGCTGGTACCGGGGTGGGGGCGGGCAGGTGGTCGTTTCCGCCTACGCCACCAACGATTTGGAGAATCCCACCGCGACCGCCACCCTTTCGCCTGGCCCCGCGGACGATTGGACGTCTTTCTCGCTGCCGAAACAAGATCTGGGCGACGCCGATACGGAATTCTTGCGGGTCTCCCTGACGGGGTCCGGCGGGGTGACGTACTGGGACAATCTGTATTTCGCGGTGGATATCGGCACGAACCGGTCTTCCATGCGCTTCCACGCCGCCGCGGAAAACCAAGGATTGGTCCCGCAGTACATCTACGCCGTGGATGCCGATTACAACCGTTCCGGCGACCGGCTGGGCGGGTTGACCAAGTTCTTCTACATCCCCTTCGACATGACGCCGCCCACGCCCGTCAACATGCCCGCCGGGGGCATCGGCGCGAGCGTCGAAACCGTGGACGATCCCACCTCGCAATTCGACTTGGAATGGAGCACCGTAGGCTTGGGTCCCGACAATCCCGCGTCGCCGGTCCATCCGACGAAAAACGCGGAAGACATCGACATCCTGTCCCAATGGCATTCCTATCAGATCTACTACGGCACCTACGATGCCCAGGCGGTGCCGCTGGACGACGATCCCACCTCCACCAACGGATATATCTACAAGACGTTCATACAGAACGGCGCATTCCGGTCTTGGCCATACGTTTTGCCGGAGACGCCGATCGCCGATCCGACGGCGCCGGGCTACCAGGCGGATTATCTCGCCCTGACGAACATGGGCACCGGCCACGTCCGGCTTTACGATCTGGAGTACGACGAAGATTACGTCGTGGTAGTCGTGGGGGTGGACAAGGCCGGCAACGTGGGCGATGCGAGCGTGCAGAGCTGGGCCACCAACGACACCATCCGGTTTGCGCTGATTCGCGGCAACCTGATCGACAAGGCCACCGCGAAGGCGGCTTTCCCCGAGGCCCAGCTCGACCATACCGCGGCGTCGAACGCCGCGGCCCTCCACTGGATCGCTTCCGGACCGACCAACGCGGTGGGCGACTATACGGCGGTGTCCAAGGACTACGACCTGATTACCTGGGATTCCGCCGGTTTCCAGGAAAGCAGCAACAACCAATGGCAGCTCGTCGACACGGTGCGTTCCAACTGGTTCGTGGACGATGGCGGCCAAATGAAGTCCCGGGGCCATCTGCGTTTCTACCGCGCGTCCTACAAGGACCGCTGGCGCACGACCAACGCGCTGGGGCAGACGCAGCGGCGCCTGGCCAGCGAGGAAGTCTATGCCCTGCACAACGTGGTGCTGTCGGGCGGCCAGAACTACGTCGCCCTGCACGGCAAGCCCTACGCCAATACCATGGCCGGCGTGTTCGGCGGGCTGGAAACCTTCCCCGGCGGCGAATCTTCGCTGCCGGATTCGGGCGCGACGCTCGTCGAATTCTATTCGTCCAGCACCAATGCCGCGACGTCCGACCAATACTGGCTGGACAGCGACGGCCGCTGGAACCAGATGGGCGGCGGCGACGTCACCACCGATCCGATGCCGCCGGGTTTCTTCTCCCGCGGATTTTCGATCACCTTGCCGGATCCGCTCCCGGAGGCCTACGTGACCACGAACGCATGGTCGGATTTCACCCAGACCAACGGCGTTGCAGCCATGGTCTGGTCGCCCATTTCGCAGGTGCCCACCAACGCCTTCAGCCAGACGATTACCACGGGCACCCGGGCCACCCTTCCGAACACGCTGGTGTACAACGTGGCGGCGTTGCGCCTGCCGGTTTCGGCCCATCCCAGCCAGATGGGCCTGTTGGAATCCGGATTCGTGAAAGGATATCGCGGGGTCAGCGATGAAATCTACACGATCAACACCTCGACCAAGAGCGTGCGCAACAACAGCACGATCTATTGCGACGCCAACGGCGTCTGGCGCTTCGTGGCGGGCGACGTGCTCGTGCCGGCGGGCTATTTCAAGCCGAACGACGTGATCGTGATCGTTTCGCGGAACTGGGTGGGCGACGGCCACTGGACGTGGACCTACGATCCCAGCGACTTCTATGTCCTGCCCACCCGCTGGATGGGCGATTAGGTCGGTCCATCGAGCGCCGCCGGTCCGGTTACTTCCAGATGCCCGGAATGGCCGTCCTGTCCGGCGCCACGCCGTCCTGCAGTTCGTTCCGGACCACGAAGTAGCCCTTGCGTTCGATGACGATCTGGCCGGTTTTCGGCGAATAGGTGGAGTCGCCTTCCGCGGCGGGGACGTTGCCGGTATAGACGTAGCGCAGGCCTTCCGCGAGCGCGATTTCGCGGGCCCGGACCACCCGTTCGACCGGCGTCGGCGGCAGGTTCATCAGCTTGTGCATCGGATGGAAGCGCGAGAAATGCAACGGCACGTCGGCCCCGAGGTTTTCCTTCACCCAGCGCGCCAGCGCGCGGACCTCCTCTGCGCCGTCGTTCTTCCCCGTGACGAGCAGGTTCACGACCTCGAGCCAGACGCCGCTTTCGTGGACGATCTTCATCGTCCGCAGCACGGGATCGCGGCTGCCGCCGGTCAGATCCGCGTAGAATTGCGAATCGAAGGCCTTGAAATCCACCTTGTAGGCGTCGATGAACGGCAGCAGCGCCTTCAACGGTTCGGGTTCGATGTAGCCCGCGCTGACGACGAGCGTTTTCAGCCCCTTTTCTTTCGCGAGCTTGGCGATATCGAGCATGTACTCGTAGAAGATGGTCGGTTCGCTGTAGGTGAAGGCGATGGCGGGCGCGCCGCTGCGGAGCGCCGCCGCGACGACTTCTTCCGGCGTCATGGGGGCCGTGCGGACTTCCCAGGGGTAGGCTTGGGAGATTTCCCAGTTCTGGCAGAACAGGCAGCGCAGGTTGCAGCCCGGCGTCGCGAGCGAAAACGCCTCGCGGCCGGGCAAGACGTGGAAAAACGGCTTTTTCTCGATCGGATCGACGTGGACGGCGGCGATTTGCCCGTAGGACAGGGAATACAAGGTGCCCCCGACGTTCTTGCGCACGCGGCACAGGCCGATTTGCCCTTTTGGCAAGCGGCAATGGTTCGGGCAAAGTTGGCAGTGCACCAATCCGCCGGCCAGCTTTTCGTACCACATCGCCTCATGCAGGCCGGCGGTATCGTCCGGCGCCGCAGCCGCCGGTTCGGCCGGGCCGGCGCTCGCGGTCCGTTCCCGGGAGAGGACCAGGAGCAGCGCCGATCCAACGACGGCGAACAGGAAGAGGGCTGCCAACGCTTTCTTCATAGCCGCAATATACCATAAGCGAAGAACAGCAGTCCGACCGCCAGCGCGCTGGCCCGCGCGGCCCAGCGGAACTCCTTCATCCGGCCCAGCCGGCCCACGAACAGCAGCGGAACGAAGTAGAGGCTCGTCGCGCAGAAGAACACCAGGAAATAGACGATGCCCTTGGCCATGCTGTGCAGCGTGAACACGTAGGCCAGCGACATCAGGAAGGGCGGGCACACGTTGATTCCCAGCAGAAATCCGAGGGTGGCCGGCAGCGCTTGGCCTCGCCGAGTGCCCGCCGCGCAAAACGACAACGCCGGCTTGCGGAATCCCAAGGCGTAGAATACGAGCAGCAGGGCCAGGGCCATCAGGACGGCGGCGGAAACTTTCGCCATCCAAGCTTCGTCGAACCGTTCACCGAGCCACCCGATGGCCGCGCCGAAAAGCAGGTAGCCCGCCAGCCGGCCGAGCAGGAATTGCAGCCAGACCCGGAACGTCGCGCCGGCGTTCCGGTCCTCCGCGGCGAACACGGGGACGAGGACCGGATAGCAGGAGGCGCAGCAGAAAAGTCCGGTTGATAGGCCCGCCAGCAGCGGTTCTAGAATCACGTCGTGCATGGAACTCGCCACGAAGCATAGCTCGGGAAGTCGCCGAAAGTAAATCGCGGCCTATGGATTCCAGGACGGGGAAACGGACGGTCCCATCGCATTGGTGGACAACCGGTAAGGGCTCTGTCGATGATGGATAGACCTGTTCAGACTGCCCGAAGCGTATTTCAACAGTTTCGCCGGCATTATTAGAAGGGAGGGACTAGGGCGCGGATCGCAAGGAAAAATCATCATCCGGACTATTGCTTTTTCAAGAAGCATTTGTCATTATGGCCGTGCTAGGGGTGTCGCATGTAACAAAAGACGCCCCGGCCATAGGGTGGACCATGAAAACAGGCCAATGGTATGGGCTGATCGCCGCGATGGTGTTGGGGATGAGTCATCCCGTGGCGGTCGCTGCCGACACGATCTACGTGAGTGCCGGCACGGGCAGCGACTCCAACGATGGTTCCAGTTGGGCGTTGGCCAAGCAAACGATCCAGGCCGGCGTGGATGCGGCGGTTCCGGGCGACGTGGTGCTGGTGACCAACGGCGTCTACGAGACCGGTACGCGAGCCACGCCGGGCTACACGCTGCCGAACCGGGTGGTGATCACGAACGACGTCGTTGTGCGCAGCGTGAACGGACCGGAAGTCACGACGATCCGGGGGCAGGGGCCGCGGGGAACCAACGCGGTGCGGTGCGTCTACATGCCGGCGGGAACCTTGATCGGCTTTACCCTCGCCAACGGACACACGCGGACCGACGGCGAGGGCGACTACGACCAGAACGGCGGCGGGTTGAACGCGTTTCCTCCGGGACGGACCGCGGTGGTTTCGAACTGCATCCTGACGGGGAACGCCGCCTACAACTCGGGCGGTTCGACGTACGGGACGCTGTACAACTGCGTGTTCGTCGGAAACAGCGCCGAGCGAGCGGCCGGAGGGTCGTCTTGCAGCGTGAACTACAACTGCGATATCCGCGGAAATACGGCGGGACAATATGGCGGCGGCACCGACCAGTGCACGCTCTATAATTGCACGGTCACCGGCAACGCTGCCCCGAACGGCGGCGGTGTTTATCACACCACCCTGTATAATTGCATCGTGTATTCCAACAGCCCGGCCAACATGAGTTGGGTCACCTGCCTCTATACCTGCAGCACTCCCTTGCAATCCGGAGTGGGGAACATCGCCGACGATCCGAAATTCGCTTTCGATTCGCATCTCGCGGAAGACTCGCCCTGCATCGGGCGCGGCTCGGCGGCGTATGCCTCGGGGACGGACATCGACGGGGACGCTTGGCTGAATCCGCCTGCGATGGGGTGCGACGAGCCCATAGCGGGCGCGGCGACCGGCACGCTGTCGGTGGCGATCAACGCCGGCGCGAGCGGCGCCGTGGTCGGGACGGAGATATCATTTGTGGCGGACATCTCCGGCCGTTCGACCTCGAACCGCTGGGATTTCGGGGATGGCGCATCGGAAGCGAATGCCGCCGCCGTTTCGCACGCCTGGGCGGCGGCGGGGGAATACGCCGTGGTGCTGACGGCGTACAACGACGCGTACCCGGACGGCGTGGCGGCTACGGCGACGGTGGCCATCGCGGAACAGGCGCCCGCCTGCACGCGGTACGTTTGGCAGGATTCGCCGGATCCGGCCTATCCCTTCGCCGCGTGGAGCAACGCGGCGCACACGATCCAGGAGGCGGTGGACGCGGCGGTTCCGGGCGATCTGGTGCTGGTGACCAACGGCGTCTACGAGACCGGTACGCGAGCCACGCCGGGCTACACGCTGCCGAACCGGGTGGTGATCACGAACGACGTCGTTGTGCGCAGCGTGAACGGACCGGAAGTCACGACGATCCGGGGGCAGGGGCCGCGGGGAACCAACGCGGTGCGGTGCGTCTACATGCCGGCGGGAACCTTGATCGGCTTTACCCTCGCCAACGGACATACGCGGATCGACGGCGAGGGCGACTACGACCAGAACGGCGGCGGGCTGAACGCGTTTCCTCCGGGACGGACCGCGGTGGTGTCGAACTGCATCCTGACGGGTAATGCCGCCTACAATTCGGGCGGCTCGACGTACGGAACGCTGTACAACTGCGTGATCCGCGGCAACTCCGCGGCCCGCGCCGCCGGCGGTTCCTCCTGCAGCACCCTGCACAACTGCGCGATCCTGGAAAACACCGCGAGGTATTATGGCGGCGGGACCGACCAGTGCACGCTGAACAACTGCACGCTGACGGGGAACTCCGCGACGTACGGCGGCGGGGCCTACCATTGCACGCTGAACAACAGCATCGCCTACGGCAACAGCGGCACCTCGGGAGCCAACGTCAATTGGGTCAACTGTCTTTACAGCTGCGTGGAGCCCTTGCAGTCGGGGACGGGCAACATCGCCGCCGATCCGAACTTCGCTTTCGATGCGCATCTCGCGGTGGATTCGCCCTGCGTGGGCCGGGGCTCGGCGGCGTATGCCTCGGGGACGGACATCGACGGGGACGCCTGGCTGAATCCGCCTTCGATGGGATGCGACGAGCCCGCGGCGGGCGCGGCGACCGGCACGCTGTCGGTGGCGATCAACGCCGGCGCGAGCGGTGCCGTGGTCGGGGCGGTGATTTCCTTCGAAGCGGACATCGCGGGCCGTTCGACCTCGAACCGCTGGGATTTCGGAGATGGCGCATCGGAAGCGAATGCCGCCGCCGTTTCGCACGCCTGGGCGGCGGCGGGGGAATACGCCGTGGTGCTGACGGCGTACAACGACGCGTACCCGGACGGCGTGGCGGCTACGGCGACGGTGGCCATCGCGGAACAGGCGCCCGCCTGCACGCGGTACGTTTGGCAGGATTCGCCGGATCCGGCCTATCCCTTCGCCGCGTGGAGCAATGCGGCGCACACGATCCAGGAGGCGGTGGACGCGGCGGTTCCGGGCGACGTGGTGCTGGTGACCAACGGCGTCTATGAGACGGGGTCGCGGGTGACGCCGGGCTATCAGCTGCCGAACCGGGTGGTGATTACGAAAGCCATCACCGTGCGCAGCGTGAACGGACCGGAGGTCACGATCATCAAGGGCCAAGGACCGCGGGGGACCAATGCGATGCGGTGCGTCTACATGCCGGCGGGAAACCTGGCCGGGTTTACCCTGACCAACGGCCATACGCGAATCGACGGCGAGGGTGATTACGACCAGAACGGCGGCGGGCTGAATGCCTTTCCGCCGGGCCAAACGGTCACGGTTTCGAACTGCATCCTGACGGGGAATGCCGCCTACAATTCGGGCGGGTCGACGTACGGAACGCTCTACAACTGCGTGATCCGCGGCAATTCCGCGGCCCGCGCCGCCGGCGGTTCCTCCTGCGCCACTCTGTACAATTGCGCGATCCTGGAAAATACCGCGACGTATTATGGCGGCGGGACCGACCAGTGCACGCTGAACAATTGCACGCTGACGGAAAACGTCGCGATGTACGGCGGCGGGGCCTATCATTGCACGCTGAACAACACCATCGCCTACGGCAACAGCGGCACCTCGGGGGTAAACGTGAGTTGGGTCACCTGCCTCTACAGCTGCGTGGAGCCCTTGCAGTCGGGGACCGGCAACGTCGCGGAAGATCCGATTTTCGTTTCCGGCGCGCACGTCGCGGTGGATTCGCCCTGCGTGGGCCGCGGCTCGGCGGCGTATGCCTCGGGGACGGACATCGACGGAGACGCGTGGAAGAATCCTCCCGCGATGGGATGCGACGAGCCGGTGGCGGGAGTCGCGACGGGAACGCTCTCGGTCGCGATCCTCGCGGAGGCCGTTACGGCGGAGCCGGGCGCGCCGTTGACTTTCGTCTCCGACATCCAAGGCCGTTCGACCTCGAACCGCTGGGACTTCGGAGACGGCGATTCGGAAGCGAATGCCGCCTCCGTTTCGCATGCCTGGGCGGCGACCGGGACGTATGCCGTGGTGCTGACGGCGTACAACGACACCTATCCGGAAGGCGTGGCCGCCACGGCCCAAGTCGACGTCGTGGAGGCACTGGCCCGTTTTGAAGTGACGGCGACGGCCGGCCTCGGCGGCACCATCGCGCCCTCCGGCTCGGTGGAAGTCCTGGAAGGGAACGAGGTCGTCTTCCAGATCGAGGCGGAGGAAGGCTATCACGTCGCCCGCGTGTTGCTGGACGGAACCGATGTCGGCGAATTCAACGCCCAAAGCCAAAGCGTCGTCTATACCCTCGGCGGAGTCGCCGCAAACCACGAGATCGAGGCCCGTTTCAATTCCGCTCCGATCCTCGACGTGGTCGTGGCGCCGACCCAAGGCGTGGCTCCGTTGCGCGTCAAATTCGATTTTACGCCGTCGTTCGACCAGGAAGACAACATCGTGCGCTCGGAAGTCCTTTGGGACGAAGAAGCCGGGACGGGCTGGTCGGCCGAAGGAGCGGCGACGATCATCGGAGAATATGCCGCCCCCGGGATCTACAGCAATATCCTGCGGGTCACGGATGGCTTCGGCCTCTCCGATTCGCGTTCCGTCGTGATCGCGGTCTATGGCCAGGCGCCGACGGCGATCCTGGACGCTTCGGCCGTCTCGGGACCCGCGCCGCTGTCGATCACGCTCTCCGCGGAACAATCCCTGGTGGCGACGAACCACCGGCTGGTGACGTACGAATGGGATTTCGACGGCGACGGGGTCTACGACGAGACGACCACGCTGCCCGCGGTCGACCATCTCTACGGCGAGCAGGGCATCTTCGCGGCCGCGGTCCGGGTGACGGACGATCAAGGGTTGCAGGACGCCGCGTCCATTCTGTTGACCGTTTCGGCGCCTCTGGAAGTTCCGCCGACCGTGCTGTTGACGAACCAGCCCGCGGCGGGACCGATTCCCTTGGAGGTGGTTTTCACCGCCATCGCATCGGATGCCGACGGCGCGATCGTGTCGTATGCGTGGGATTTCAACGGCGACGGGGAAGACGATTGGGTGGGCCTCGATCAAGTCGTCACGCAACGCTATCTGGAAGTCGGCACCTTCGGCGTTTCGGTCCGAGTGACGGACGACGACGGCTTGACCGCCCAGGCATCGAGTCAGGTCGTGGCCTACGAATCTTCCAAGCTCAAGACCTGGATCAGTTCTCCCAAGGACGGCGAACGGGTTTGGGGAAGCAACGTCACGGTGCAGGCCCAAACGGCTCCCGGCCATCTCACGGGCAGCGTGCAGATCCAATGCCGGACGTCCTCCTCCGGCGAGTGGGGCGACGTCGGCCCGCTGCTTTTCCCTCCGGCCAACTCCTACAAGGTTTCTTGGAACGTCGCGGAATTGGTCAGCGGCCAGGCCTACGATTTGCGCGCGGTGGCGATCGACACGGAAGGCAAGTCCGTGGTTTCGGAAACCGTGACCGTTTGGGCGGATGCCGCGACCGACGAAACGCCGGGCCGCACGCTGGAAACCACCGTGGCCGGAACGCTCATGAAGAAGCAAACGTTCGATCGGGCCGGTCAGGGTGCCTGCATTCTCGCGGACGGAACCGCCGTGTACGTGCCGGCGGATTCGGTCGCGGCGGATCCCACGATTCTCGTCGAGGTGCTGGATGCCAGCACGAATCCTCCGGGCGGCGCGGCGTTCGGCCTGGCCAGTGCGGGCGGCCACCGGAAAATCTCCATCGAAGGCGGCCTGGAATTGCAGCAGCAGATCACCTTGGAAATTCCCTTTGCCGACGCCGACCAAAACGGCATCGTGGATGGGACGGACGTCCCCGTGCAGACGCTGTACGCCTATTGGTTCGACGCCGCGGAGGGCGGTTGGAAACGTGCCGCGGAGACCGTGGTGGACCAAACGGCCGGCCGCGTCCGCCTGAAGACCTGCCAATTGGCGGAATTCGGGCTTTTCGGCGATGCCAACCTGCTGATTCCGGCGCGCGGCGGCGATCTGGTCGCGGGTGCGGCCGCGGCGCTGCCCCATGCGGGTTCCGAGAATCTGGCCGACGGCAACCGGGCTTCCTATTGGCGGGGCAACGTCGCCGCAGCGGAAACCGTCAGCTTTACCTACGGCTTCGCCAATCCGGCCGGAGCCGCCGTGGACGAAGCGATCTTTTTCAATGCCGGCGGCGGAACTGGCGCCTATGCCAAGGACTTCGAGATCTGGACCTCCATGGATGGGATCTCCTTCCGGTCCGTGCGGTCGGGCACGTTGGCGGAAGGCGAGACGCCGGAATCGTATGCGTTGGGCGGCGTCACCTGCCGCTACGTGCGGGTGGTGCTGGCCAGCGGTTATGTCGATGGCGCGCGTTCCCTCGCCGAAGTGTCCATCTTGGGAACGGCGACCGCCGACGCCGACGGAGATGGCATGGCCGATGACTGGGAAATGCTGCAGTTCACGTCGTGCGATCCCGACGGAACGGGGGATGTCGACGGCGATGGCTTGGACAACCTCGCCGAATATCGGCTCGGCGGCAATCCAACCTCGGACGACACCGACGGCGACCGGATGCCGGACGCATGGGAAGTGCAATACGGCCTGCTTCTCGCCGAGGCCGATGCCGACGAAGACGACGACGGCGACGGAAAGTCGAATTTCGAGGAATACGTCGTGGGCACGGATCCCAAGAACGCGGCTTCCCTCTGGAAGGTGGACGATCCGGTCGCCGAGGACGCGTGGCAGCGCGTGGGCTGGTCGACGGTCGCCGGACGCGTCTACCGCCTTTACACCACGACCAGCCTCGTCGAGCCTTGGCAGACGAATTCTCCGCCGATCTCGGGCACGGGCGGGTGGGTGACGTTCTCGAATGCCGCGCTGCTGCAGCAGTTCTTCAAAGTGGGAGCCGAATTGGCGCCTTGAGGCGCCGCCCGCGGAGCGAGACGGCGCGGAATTGCCGGTCCGAACGGGATGGCACCCCGGAGAGGATTCGAACCTCCGACCTTGTCTTTAGGAAAGACCTGCTCTGTCCAACTGAGCTACCGGGGCATGGGGGTCCTTCAACCATAAAACGAAGGCCCGCACAAGTCCGCTGTTGCCGGACGGACGGTTGGGCGGTAGATTTCCCGATCTAGCCAGGGAGAAGCGCCCATGAATTTCAGATACATACCGGTGTCCTCGAAGTTGCACGACCACGGGAGCCTGTCGGCGATGTTGGCGGGGCACGAAAGGGCCTTGGCGGCGCTGGGCGGCACGCGGCTCGACGGCGCCGTCGCGGACGGGGACGACGTGGCGTTCATTTTCGTGCAAACGGGCGGGGTGGAAAACGACGTGATTCGCCGCTACCGTTCGCGCATGCAGCAGGGCAAGACCGGCCCCCTGCTGCTGATCGCGCATCCGGCGCACAATTCGCTGCCGGCGGCGCTCGAAATCCTGGCCCAGGTCCAGCAGGAGAACGGATCTGGACGGATCTACCTGCTGAAAGGCAAGGAAGATGCCGCAACTCTTGCGGAAATCGCCCAGACGGCCCGCTGCATGGAGGCGAACCGCAAGCTGGCGGACGACCGCCTCGGCCGGATCGGCGACAGTTCCGACTGGCTGGTGGCCAGTTCGCATCGGCCGGAAATCGTGGCCAACCGCTTCGGCCTGAAAGTCGTGCCGCTCGCGGTGGACGAACTGCGGGCGCACATCGCCCGGGATCCGGCGCCGGCCGACGGTTCGGAATTCGAGGCTTGGAATCGCGCGGTCGGCAGGGAAGGCGTGGCGCGCGAGGCCTTTGCGCGCGCGGTGGGCGTGTACCGGGGCCTGAAGGCGTTGGTGGAAGCCTATCAGCTTTCGGCGATCACGCTTCGCTGCTTCGATCTGGTGACGCTGGACGGCACGACGGGCTGCTTGGCGCTGTCGCGCTTGGCGGACGAGGGGATTACGGCGGGTTGCGAGGGCGACGTTCCGTCGGCGGTGATGCTGCGCTGGCTCTGGCACTTGACGGGCAAGGCCGGCTGGATGGCGAATCCGTCGGACGTGGACGTGCGCAAAGGCGAAATCCTGTTGGCGCATTGCACGGTCCCGCTGGGGCTGGTGGGCGAACACCGGTTGAAGACCCATTTCGAATCGGGTTTGGGCATCGGCATCGATGGAACGTTCGCGCCGGGGCCGGTGACCCTGCTGCGGCTGGGCGGCGCGAATCTGGAGCGCTGGTGGGGGGCGGAAGGAACGTTGGTCGAAGACCGCCATGCGGCCGATCTGTGCCGCACGCAGGTCAAAGTGCGAATTTCGCCGCCGGCGGCCGGGGAACTGCTGGATGCCCCGCTGGGGAACCATCTGGTGCTGGTGCCCGGCCACGTGAAAGCGCTCTTCCGGGAAGCGTTCGAACTGTGCGAGACGTCGCGTTAGCCCTTGCGGAGCCGTGAGCCTGAGGGTAAGATCGACGATATGAAGCTGTGGATTTCCATTTGGGCGGCGCTGGTCTGCGTTTCCGCGTGGGCGACCGTGCCCGCCACGCGCCCCTTCGAGGATTATCAGGTCATTTTGGACCGCGAGCCGTTCGGTACGCCTCCGGCCCCCGTCCAGGAACCGGAACGGATCATTCCCGTGGGCGAATCGTTCGCCGCGTCCCTGCAGCTTTCGGGCATTTCCGAGTTGGCCGACGGCAACTTGCGCGTGGCCGTCACGGACAAAAAGGACAACAGCTATTTCACGCTGATGCTGGGGGAGAAGGATGCCGGGGGCATCGAACTCATCGACGTGGATTACGAAGCGGAAAAAGCCACCCTGCAAAAGGACGGCCAAGTCGTGGTGCTTTCCATGAACGATGCCGGCGGCGGGGAAGTGGTGCCCCCCAGCGAAGTGCAGGAACGCAAAAAGCAGGCGGAGGAGCGCCGCCTATCGTATGCCGAGCGCCGCCGCCTGCGGATGCTGGAACGCCAGAAACCCGTCGAGATTCCCAAGCCGATGTATACCGGCGCGGAACTGGAAAAACATCTGCAGGAATACCAGATGGAAGTCATCCGCAGCGGAAACTTGCCGCCGCTGCCGGTGCAGCTCACGCCCGAAAACGACGCCAAGCTGGTGGCGGAAGGCGTCTTGCCGCCCGTCGACGAAGAAGGCTACGAGTTGGTCCCCGACGAGGCCGGAGAAGAAGAGTACTACGAAGAATAGCGCGAAGCCCAAAACGTTGGCGCGCGAGCGGCCGGACCGACGTCCGGCCGTTTTCTATGGGGCGATTTCGAAGGTGATGTCGATGTCTACGGGCCGCTTGTGGCCCACGGGGAGGGCCCGCAAGGCCTTGACGGCGTTGACCGCCGTCATGACCGAGTCGTCCATGAGCTCGTTGCCGGAGCCGCGCGTCTTGCTGCGGCCCGTGATGCGGCCGTCGGGAGCGACGGTGATGCGGACTTCGGTGCGGAGGCCGGGCAGGGATTTGAGCTGGGCCGGCTGTTGCCAGACGGCGTACAGGCGCTCGTGGACGTGGTTGTAGTAGGCCCCGAGCGCGAGCTGGCGGTCGTCGGGAACGCTCGTCGTGTCGCCGATGCGGGCGCCCATCTTCAGCAGGCGGGCGATTTCCGCCTCGGACAGCGGCTTGTCCTTGGGCGGCGGGGCCTTGAAATCTTTCCGCGCGACGCGGTTGGTTTGGCGGATGTCCTTCGGTGGCTTGGGCGGTTCGGGCTTTTTTTCGATCTTCTTGTCGGGCACCGGCACGTCGTCGGTCGGTTCGGGCTTGGGCGGTTCGGGCGAGGGGGCGTCCGGCGCGGGCGGAGGGGGGATGGAGACGGTGAACTCGACGAACATCAGCTTTTCGTTGGGCTTTTTCCGGTCGCAGGCCTTGAAAATCCAGGGCATTCCCAGAATCAGAACCAGCACGGCGCCGTGGAGGGCGAGGCTGACCTGGAAGCTTTTGCGCTGGAATTCGCGCTTCATCATTTCTGGGGATCGGTGACGAGCGCCATGCGGGTGATGTTCGCGTCGTGCATCAGGCGCAGAACGGCCACCACCTTCCCGTAGGCGATTTGCTCATCGGCCCGGACGAGAATCGTGACGTCGGGATCGGCCTCGGCCTTGGCCTTCAGCTCGCCGGCGAGCAGTTCTTCGGTGGTCGGCAGATCGTCGAAGAAGAGTTCGGCCTTGTCGTTGATGGCGATGGAAAAGGTGCGGGTCGAATCCAGTTCGCTGGCCTTGCCCTTGGGCAGGCGGACGTGGATGCCCTGCTCGATGAGGGGAAAGGTGATGATGAAGGTGATGAGCAGCAGGAACGTCAGGTCGATCAGCGGCGTCATGTTGAGCTCGCTGATCTGGCGATTGCGGCTGAGGGCGGTGCGGCGTGCCACGGGGAAAACTCCCTATTCGTAGAGGAAAGACTGCTGGAGGCTGGTGGCGAACTTGTCGGCGAAGTTCTCCATCTGGATGCCGAGAAAACGGATTTTCTCGTTGAGCTTGTTGTTGCCGATGGCGGAAGGGATGGCGACGAGCAGCCCGACGACGGTGGTCAGCAGCGCGCTGGCGATGCCGGGCGCGACGGCGGTGATGTTGGCCGCGCCCTGCTGGCCCATCGCCTCGAAGGCCGTCATGACGCCCCAGACGGTGCCGAACAGGCCCAGCATGGGGGCCACCGTATAGGCGGAACCCAGCCAGGCCATCTGGTCTTCGAGCAGCAGGATCTGGTCGGCCGCGGCGCATTCGGCCACCTTGCGGATGGCGTCGATCTGCAGCGCCGACAGGCGCTCCTGGGACAGGTCGATCTGGCTCAGCGACCGGTTGTGTTTGCTCGCCTGGGATTCGAACTCGCGCTTCACCGCCACGCAGGCGGTGGCGTAGACCTTGGCCATGGGGCTGGCCGGATGGGCCGGCCCCCGCACGAAAATCTCGAGCGGATTGACCTGGCGCTCGAACGCGCGGACGAAATCCCGGTCGACTCGTTCCGCCCTCATCAGCTCGAGATGCTTGGCGAGCATGATGGTCCAGACCCAGACGGAGGCGAGGACCAGGAAAATCACGATCCCTTTGCCCACGCCGTCGGAAATCTGGAAGGAATAAAAAACGCCCGCCACCGGCAGGCTCGCGCACAGGAAATTCAAACCCATAACGACCTCGCAACGTTGATTGGAAAACGGCGGCCATCCTACGGCAGGAGCGGGGCGGGGTCAATCCTTCCCGGGCGGACCGAATTGTGTTGGCGGGACGAGGCCGGGAGTGGATAATTCGGGCTCATTTGGCGTGGAAAGGCGAACGATGGCGAAGAAGACGGGATCGATGGAAACGGCCGAAAGCATGGCCAAGCGGCAGCGGGAAATCTCCGTTTCGGAGTTTTTCCTCAAGAACCGGCACCTGCTGGGCTTCGACAGCCCGCGCAAGGCCATCATGACCGCCGTCAAGGAGGCCGTGGACAACTCGCTCGACGCCTGCGAAGAGGCGGGCATCCTCCCGGAAATCGCCGTGGAACTGAAACAGACCGCGGACAACCGCTTTCTGGTGACGGTGCAGGACAACGGGCCCGGCATCGTCCGCGCACAGATCCCCAAGGTGTTCGCCAAACTGCTCTACGGCTCCAAATTCCATCGCCTGCGGATGTCGCGCGGACAGCAGGGCATCGGCATCAGCGCCGCCGGCATGTACGGCCAGCTCACGACCGGAACGGCCACCGTGATTCTCTCCAAGACGAAGAATTCCCCCAAGGCCCACCGCATCGCCGTGCAGATCGACACGCGCGCCAACAAGCCCGCCGTTCTCTCGGACGAGGAATCCGACTGGCGCCCGGAATTCCCGCCGGAAACGGAGGGGCAGGAACCGACCACCTATGCCCACGGCACGCAGGTCGGCATCGAAATGACCGCGCAATACGTGCGCGGCCGCCTTTCGGTGGACGAATACCTCAAGCAGTGCGCCGTGGCGAACCCGCACCTGCGCCTGCACTTCAAAACCAACCTGCTCAAGAAGGAGAAAGGCGCCGAAGCGACGTTGGAAGAGGGCGCCTGGCTGACCTATGCCCGCGCGGTCAAGACCCTGCCGCCGCCGGTCGAAGCCATCCAGCCGCACCCGCACGGCGTCGAACTGGGCATCCTGATGCAGATGCTCAAGGACAGCACCGCCCGCACGCTGAAAAGCGCGCTGGAAGCGGATTTTTCGCGCGTCAGCTCGCGCGTCGCGCTCGAAATCTGCGAGAAGGCCGGGCTGAACCCCAAGGCCAATCCCACCCGCGTCGCGCACCAGGAAATCGAGGCCCTCTACAAAGCCATCCAGGAGACCAAGTTGATGCGCCCGCCGATGGATTGCCTCGCGCCCATCGGCGAGGAACAGATTCTCGCCGGCCTGAAGAAGGAGTTCCCGGCCGATTTCTACGCGGCCGTGACGCGTTCGCCCGAGGTCTATCGCGGCAATCCGTTCTTGGTGGAAGTCGGCGTGGCCTACGCCAAGCCCGGCGAAAATCCCGAGCTGGGCGCGGACGATCCGGTGCGCCTGATGCGCTGCGCCAATCGCGCGCCGCTGCTCTACATGGGCGGGGCTTGCGCCATGACCGAGGCCATGGAGGGCGTGAATTGGAAGGCCTACGGCCTGCAGCAGCCCAAGGGCGGCCTGCCCGTCGGCCCGGCCGTCTTCTTCGTCCACATCGCCAGCGTCTGGGTGCCGTTCACCAGCGAGAGCAAGGAAGCCATCGCGCACTATCCCGAAATCCTGAAGGAACTGACCTTCGCGATGCAGGAAGCCGGCCGGCAGCTCGCGGTCTATCTCAGCAAGCGCCGGCGCCTGGCCGAGGCCGACCGCAAGCGCAGCTACATCGAAAAGTACATCCCGCATCTGGCGCTGGGCCTGAAGGACATTTTGGCGCTGTCGGACAAGCAGAAGACCAAGGTCGAGGACGACCTGACCCGCATGCTGGAACGGACGCACCTCGATGCGTGAGGCGGGGCGGTTGACGTCGCCGGCCGCGCGCGATAGAGTATTACATGAAATGAAAAGTAATGAATCGAGGTAAGACATGACAGGAACCCTGACCAGCAAGGGGCAAGTGACGGTGCCCGTGGAAATCCGCCGGTTCCTGAACGTCGGGCCGGGCGATCGGCTGTTGTTCGCGCGGACCGGCAACCGGGTGGAAATCGTGCCGGCCACGACCTCGGTCAAGCAGCTGAAAACCCTGCTGCCGAAACCGGCGCGGCGGCTCACCTTGGCGCAGATGGACGCGGCGGTCCGGCGGGGGGCGGGGGCGTGATCGGGCTGGATACCAACGTGCTGCTGCGCTATTTCACGCGCGACGACGCGGCGCAGCACCGGCGCGCGGCCAAGCTGATCGAAAGCTCCTGCTCGCCGGAGTCTCCGGGCCGGATCGCCCTGGTGACGCTGTGCGAGCTGGTCTGGGTGCTGTCCGGCGGCTACGGCTATGCGCGCCGGGACGTCGCGCGGCTGCTGCAGGGCATCCTGACCGCGGCCGACCTGGAAGTGGAGCAGGCGCCGCTGGCGTGGGACGCGTGGCGGCTCTACCAGGCGGGCAAGGCGGATTACGCCGATTATCTCATCGGCCTGGGCCACCGCAAGGCCGGGGCCGAGGCCACGTATTCGTTCGACCGGAAAGCGGTGGCCGAAAAAACGTTCGCGCCGGTGCCGTGAAAAGTGCGGCGGAAACCCGTTTTTACGTAGTACGTAAAAACTTTGCGGGATTTTTCCACGCTACGTAAAAACTTTCGGCGGGTTTTACGTAGAACGTAAAAACTTTGGACCCGGCCGGCGGAGAGAGCAGGAACGATGAGCAAAACGAACGAAAAGGCTCCCGAAGTGGTGAGCAAGGAAGCGGCGGCGCGGAAGATCGTCGAAGTGGCGAAGGACATCCACGACGACATCGTCAAGAAGGGGCGGAAGCCCGCGATGACCTTTCCGGTGCGGTCGCTGGCGAACGTGAAGTACGACGCCAAGCGCGGGCACTTCGAGATCCTGGGCAAGAAGGCGTCGCGCACGCTGTCCTACAACACGGTCAAGACCTTCGCGCAGTCGATGCGCCTGCTGGCGACGACGAAGAACGACCTGCTGGACCAGGACGACATCGCGGGCAAGCGCGAGGTCTACTACAACAGCAAAAGCTGGGGCGAGTGCCGCTTCGACGCGCAGCCGGAAAGCGATACGCTGCTGGACGACATGGAGGCCATGCTGGGGGTGAACCGCGAGCAGCTGGGCTACATTCCCGAAGAACGCGGCGGCGACGTCTGCGGGGAACTGGTCGTGATCGACCGCGACCCGGTCAGCGGCGCGGACGTGAAGATCAATTGCGCGAAAATGGGCAGCGGCGCGTGGAGCATCCCGTCGCGCGTGGAGCACCTGCGGTTCGAGACGAAGGCCAAGCTGGTG
>ERZ1645187.836-NODE-836-length-29843-cov-7.432087_pt1 | contig 29843 bp, 19 predicted proteins | sample MGYA00575352_ERZ1645187 | MGnify/ENA primary metagenome ERZ1645187 (study PRJEB40837, sample SAMN11349314) | freshwater sediment metagenome | isolation source: river sediment | host: Sediment | place: India: Wazaribad , New Delhi | collected 2017-02-21 ...
CACGCAGAACCTCGGACAGGTGATCAACGTCGCGCTCACGACGTTCTCGCGCCTGGAGGACGGCCTCAAGTCATCCACAACTGAACTGGCCCGCACCATCGAAGACGTCTCCACCCGTGCCGCCATGGCCGGTCAAGAAATCGGTGGCCACTCCTCCCAGTTCGAGCGCATGTCCACAATGCTGCTCAACGACTTCCGCGGCTTCTCCACCCAGTTGCAGGACTATGTGCAGATCCTCAATGCCGCCGCCAACACGCTCGGCAGCGAGTCCCGCAAGTTCGGCGGCGAAGTGAAGGGCATGGAGGCAAACCTCATCCAGCTCATGCGTCAGAGCGCCGACCAGATCGCCATGGCCAACAATGACGTGGGCGCCACGATCGAACGCCTGAGCGGAGCTTCCGCCAGCCAGATCAAACTGGCAGCCGGAGAACTCCAGCAGACTGTCGGCACGATCAGCGACAACATCGGCTACCATCTCAAGGCCACGACCAGCGAAATAGCGAGCCTCATCGAGCGCGCCGGCGTCGATACCACGCAGAAGATCGAAGACAGCCGCTCACAGGTCACCCAGGGCCTGCAGAACATCTCCGCTGACTTCATCAACCGCGTGGCCCAGTCGCGCACCGACCTCACAACCTTCGTGGATCAGGCCGCGGCACAGATCACCGGAAATTTCGACAACGCCACCAACCGTCTTGCCGACCGCATCAATGTGGCGGGCACGCAGATTCTCGCGGGTCTGGACCAGTCGGGCAACCAGTTCCTCTCCCAGTTGGACTCCTCTGGCGCCAACTACGCCACGCGCATCGAACAGGCCTCGTCCGCCCTCAGCTCGCACATCGCCGACCAGGCCAATGCCATTTCGGACACGATGCGCAACGCCACCGATTCGCTCACCAACACCTTCGACGCGACCTTCGGCAGCGCCATCTCCAAGTTCGACAACTCCGCCGCCCAGATCGGCAAACGCATCGACGACCACGCAAATTCCTTCGTGGCCGCCATGCGCGAAGCCTCGGCTGACCTCACGGGAACGTTCGACTCCACTTATGGCGGTGCCATCGAACGCTTCGACAAGTCGGTCACGGCCCTCACGGGTGCTGTGGACGGCCATGCCCAGAACCTCCTGCAGGCCATGCGCGATGCAACGGTCGAACTGACCGGTGGCTTCAACTCCAGCTACGCGCAGGCCATTGGAAAGCTCGACACCACCGTTAGCGCCCTCTCCGCCAACATGGACCACCGCACGGAAACGCTGGTGGAGACCATGCGCAGCTCCGCCGATCAGTTCAGCGGCAGCTTCACGGGCCAATATTCCGAGGCCATCAGCAAGCTTGATGGTGCCGTGAGCACACTCTCCGGCAGCGTCAATCAACAGACCACGACACTTGTTGAAACCCTGCGCAGCGCCAGCGAACAGCTGACAGGAGGCTTCACCACGCATTATGGTGACGCCATCGGCAAGCTTGACAGGACCGTCTCCGGCCTGAACACGACGATCGACAGCCACACCAACACATTCGTGACCGCGCTGAAGGACTCGACCTATGCCGTCACGGGGGCGTTTGAAACCACATACAACGGCGCCATGGACCGCCTCGATCGCACGGCCGAAACCTTTGGCCAGCAGGTGAGCCAGTACTCCAACACCCTCGTCGGGACGATGAAGGAGGCCAGCGAACAGGTCAACGCCTCCATGGCCAACTCGGTGGCCAACAGCCTGGACCGCATGGACAACCATGCCGCCGCGCTGGGTGCCCACATCGAGAAGCACGCCAATGCCGTCTCCGGCACGCTCAAGACCTCGACCGAGTCGCTGACCACGACATTCAACGGCGCCTTCACCCAGGCCATGGGCACCTTCGACAACAGCCTGGCGCTGGCCGTCAGCAAGCTCGACAATGTGTCGGGTGCCACTGCGCAGAAGATCAGCGAAGTGACGAACCTTGCCTCGCACCAGCTTCAGTCCACGGGTGCCAACGTCAACGACCTGCTGGTCACCACCAGCGGCACGATTGCCGCCCACCTCAAGGAAACCTCCGGAATCGTCAGCCGCCAGATGCAGGACTCCGGTCTTGCCCTCACAGCCTCGATCGAAACCTCGGGCGGCGCGGTCACCGACCGCCTCATCTCGATCTCTGGCGAGTTCATGGACAAGCTGGGCACTGCCCGCGACGGCATGATCCAGGTTCTGGAAGACCAGGCCGGCAGCCTCACCGACCGCCTGAAGGACACTTCGATGCAGCTTTACGGCCGCCTCGAGCAGACCTCGCTGCACATCAACGACCAGCTCGAATCCGTGGCGTTGCGCGTCAACGAGAACATCGACGCCACGGCCGGTGTCGTCACCAGCCGCGTGGCTGATGTCACGCTGTCGCTCACCAGCAAGCTTGACGCCTCGTCGAACCAGCTCGGCAGCCTGCTGGAAGCCACCGAAGCCCGTCTCGGCGGCCAGCTTGAGCAGGCCACCTCGGACCTGACCAATCTCTTTACCACCAACACCAACCGCATGGCTGACAACCTCACGGAAACGGCCCGCGACCTGGGTGAACGCTTCGACATCGCCTCGGGCCATCTCGAGCGCGTCACGGCAGATGCCACCAACCGCCTCACCAACAGTTCCGACCGCTTTGTCAACACCATTGACCAGGCTTCCAGTGAAATGGAATCGACCTTTGGCAAGGCACAGAGCGCCTTCGCCGAAGGCCTCGGCAACACCGCCATGGAGATCAAGGGCCGCTTCGAGCAGGAAACAGGCCTCCTCACCGACCGCATCGACCGCGCGTCCAGCGAATTCACGGCGGCGGCAGATACGTCCTCTGGCAAGATCGACGAGGCCCACCGCAAGTTCTCGCAGCACATCGAGACGGCCAATACCTACCTGGCAGACCAGCTGGCTTCGGCCGCCGGCGACATCGACCAGCGCCTCGAAAGCATTTCGATGCAGTTGACCGGCAAGCTGGAGGTCACGGGCACGCGCATTTCCGAGCGCCTTGATGACGTCACCTCGCTGGTTGACCGCTCCATCGACAAGTTCAACGGCGAAATGGAGCGCATGCTCTCCAACCGCCGTGAAGTGCTTGACAACCTCATCTCGGAAGCCTCGCGCCGCGCCGCCGAAGTGGACCAGGTCATGTCCAGCTACATGGGCATGATCGAGGAGTCGCTCAGTGCCGCCGAAGGCCGCTCGCGCGACATCAGCCGCATCGTGAGCGAGCAGACCAACGTGGCGATCTCACGCCTCGAGGATGAACTGAAGCGCCTCGAAGGCTCGTCCGCCGGACAGGTCAACCAGGCCGCCCGCCTGTTGCGCGAGCAGCATGAGCGTGCGCTATCCAGCATGAACGAGATGCTCTCCTCCACCGCCAGCGATTTCCAGCAGACGGCCCAGGACATGCGCATCACCGCCCAGCAGGTCGTGAAGGACATCGACTCCGCTCGCAACGAACTGAAGCGTGCGGTGATCGACCTCCCAGAGGAAACACGCTCCAACGCCGACGCAATGCGCCGCGTGGTTGCCGACCAGATTGCCGCCCTCAACGCGCTCTCGGACGTGGTGCGCCGCCAGAGCGGAACTCTGGACTTCTCCACCCCGTCCTCATCCTACACACCCAGCTATGGAGGCGGCGGGCGAACACCCTCCGGGTCCTCGCCGGGAAAATCTGAGGGCGCCGCGTTCTCCGCTCCCATCTCCGGAACGCTCGGCGCCCTGAAAACCAACCCGGAGCGGGCGATTGAACGCAGCGAACCGCGCAACCAGGGCCTCGAAGGCACCATGGCGCAGATCGCGGCCAGCGTTGAAGCCCTCGCCGGTGAGAAGCCGCAGCGTGCACCGGCGAAGCCCTCCGCTCCTGCCCGCGCCGAAACAGGCTCGATTGCCAAGGAGATTTCGACGGCAACGCAGAAGCTCCACGGGGCCTCCCGCGAAATCGTCGAAGCGATCGACGGCGGCCTGCCACGTGATTTCGAGAAGCGTTACGGCGCAGGCGAAAAGGGCATCTACACCCAGCGCCTGCACGACAACCGCGGCAAGCGCAACGTCAAGAACCTGACGGCACGCTATGCCGAGGAGCGTCTCCTGCGCAGCCGCATCAACGGCTACATCCGCCTCTTCGAGCGCCTGCTTGACACGCTGGCCGAACTTCCGGGCGGCAGCGGCACCATTGACGATGTCCTCGCTTCGCAGAACGGGGAAGTCTACCTGATGCTGGCGGAAGTCTCGGGCCGCGTGCCCGGCGCATGACAACACCATTCGCGATGACGGCCAGGCACGAGTCCTGGCCGCTCGGCCAGCCCTTCACGATTTCACGCGGCAGCAAGACCCACGCCGATGTCGTCGTGGTGACGCTGGAGAGAGATGGCATGACCGGACAGGGCGAATGCGTGCCCTATCCGCGCTACAACGAAACGGTGCCGCAGGTGCTGGAAGCGCTCGCGGCATTCGACGCGTCAATGCTTTCGTTCGCGGCAATCGCCGCTGCACCCCTGCCCCATGCCGCCCGCAACGCGCTGGATTGCGCCCTGTGGGACTGGACTTGCAAGCGCGAGAACATGCCCGCCTGGCAGCTCGCGGGCCTTGATCCGCCAGCGCCGCTCACCACCGCCTACACCATCAGCCTGGGTGATCCCGATGAGATGGCCCGCGCCGCCGCCGCGGCCAAGCGTCCGTTGCTGAAGCTCAAGCTTGGCAAGCCGGGTGATGAAAGACGTCTGCACGCCATCCGCGCCGCGGTTCCGGACACGCGCCTCATCGTCGATGCCAATGAAGGCTGGTCTGCCGATGTGCTGCCCGCCATGTTGCGCGCCTGCCGCGAGACGGGCGTCGAACTGGTGGAACAGCCCCTGCCCGCCGGTGCCGACGACGCCCTCGCCGGCCTCGCGCGCGATTGCCTGATCTGCGCCGATGAATCAGCCCACGGCCTTGAGAGCCTTCCGGACCTTGCTGGCAAATATGATGCCATCAACATCAAGCTCGACAAGACGGGCGGCCTCACGCCGGCGCTGGCGCTGGCGCGCGAAGCTAAGGCGCAAGGCCTCACCATCATGGTCGGCTGCATGGTGGCAACTTCACTTGCCATGGCGCCCGCCATGCTCATCGGCCAGATGGCCCGCGTCGTTGACCTCGATGGCCCGCTCCTGCTCCGCAAGGACCGGGAGCCGGGCATCCGCTTCGAGGGCAGCACTATGCTTCCGCCGCCGCGCGCACTCTGGGGTTGACGCGCAGGAGCGGCAGGGCAATCAGCAGCGCCGCGACAGAAAAGGCGCACATCACGAGATAGGCCTTGGCGCCGAAGTTGTGGAACAGCGGCCCCGAAAGCCACATCGACGCCGAGGTGAGCACGCCGCCAGACAGGGCGGAGTGCAAGGCCTGCGCCCGGTTGCGCAGGCGCTCCGGCACCATCAGCCGGATCATGTGCATGGTGCCGAGATGGGTCATGGCGAAGGAAGCCGCATGCAGCACCTGGAACAGCAGCAGCAGCGGCAGCGCTTCCACGAAGGCCAGAAGCAGCCAGCGCAGGATGCCGCCTGCGATGCCAACCAGGAAAATCGTGCCAGGCCCGAACTGTTCGATCACCCGGTTTGAGAAGGCCAGCAGCAGCACTTCCGTCAACACCGCAACGGTCCACATCATGCCGATCACGAACGGGCTGAAGCCGAGGGATTGCCAGTGCATCGAACTGAAACTGTACATCATGCCGTGCGAGGCCTGCGCCAGCCCGGCAGCCAGCAGGAAAACCGGAAAGCTGGTGGCAAACAGGAAGCGTGCCGCGCCCATGGACGAGGCGGCCTTCGGTTTCACCCGCTTCAGCGCCTCGGGCTCCGGCGGCAGCAACAGCGCGGAGACCACAGTCAAGCCGATCGATCCGGCCAAAAGCCATGCCGTGTCCAAAGCATCAAGATGGGTGAGCAGTATGCCCGCCCCCAGGCTCCCGGACAGGAAGCTCAGCGACGCCCACAGCCGGATGCGCCCGTAGTCCAGACCAAGCGCCGCGCTGGCATCGACACTGTAGCTCTCCGACAGGGGGAAGATGGGGGCAAAGAAGAACGCCGCCAGAAGCGCCATGGCTGTGATGGGCCAAAATCCGTCCATCACCCCGAGCAGGCTGTAGGCAACGAAGGCACCGGCAGCACAGCCGAGGATCACCTGCCGCCGCAGCCGCAAGTGATCCGCCAGCCAGGCAAACAGCGGCGCCGATGCAACGCGGATGGCCATCATGGCAGCCACGATGAAGGCTATGCCCACCGCATCGATCCCCTTGGCCGACAGCCACAGCGGCAGGAACGGCAGCTGCACGCCACTGCCCAGCATCATCAGGGCATAGGCCAGCGAAAAACGGAAACTGAATCGGCGCGCTGTCATGGGAGAGAGCGCCTCTAAACCCAATATTCACCACTTTCCACGAATATCCCCGCATGTGAGCCCTGCATCAACCTGCAGGCGCAGTGTGTGTGTGGAGTTGCGTCATGCCGGCCCAGGAACAGTCTCTGAAATTCGAGGATCTGCTGGCAACAGTCCAGGAATCCGAACGCGGCCGCTGGTTTGTCGCCGAATTCGAGGCGCGCCTGCGCAAGTCCGAGACGGCCAGCATCTTTTCCGCCATCAGCAAGCTTGAAAGCGTGATTGCCAGCCAGGCCCAGGGTGGCCTGGATGCAGCCCTCGTCGCCCGTGCCCGCACGGCCATCGCTTCGGCCCGCCGTGAAATCGCCGCCCTCGACCAGGGCAGGCAGCAGCTATCCGACGAAGGCCGCCTCTTCGCCAAGCTGGCGGACATGGCCCGCAGTGCCTTCACCACCAATGATCCGGGCGCCACGCTGGTCAATGCCGGCGTCAGCCGCGCCCTGTTGCTGGTGGACCAGCTTGACCAGGACTTCGCCGCAGGTGAGGCAACGGTCCCATATGTTTCAGCTGATTCAGATGTCCTTGAGCAACCGAGGCTCTCCGCCCCGCAGTCCCCGCCAGCGGCAGTGCAGGCCAAACCCTCTGCCCCGGACGTGGAACGGGGTGCCAGGCTCGTCATCCGCAAGGCAGGCGAGGCCCCGACAGCGGCTCCCGCATCTGCCATTGCGGCTGATGCGCCTGCTGCATCCGTGCCCCAGCAGCCTGAAAAACGCTCCGAACCTGCCACTCCGCCCGCGCCTGCCGCCGAGGTTTCCCCCCTTGCCGCAGCTCCGGCCAAGCAGTCCCGCGTCGTCATCATCCGCCGCAAGCCCGAGGAACTCCTCGACGTGCCGCTGATGGATGAGAGCAGCGGCGCAACTGCCGCTTGACCTCAGGGCACTTAAGACCTCATTCACCATCTTGCGCGACTGTTGGCGCAAGCAACACCGTTCCGAGGACCACCGTGCCCGCCACCCTGCTCTCCCGCCGTTCCCTGCTGGCTGGCCTTGCCGCCAGCCTCGCGTCACCGGCATTGGCTCAGGGCGAGCAGACGGCGTCGCTCCCCGCCATGGCGGCAGCCTCGGCAAACCACGGCAAGCTCGCCACCCGGACCGGCATCGTTGCTGACCGCAATGAATCCGCCATGGTCACGCAAGGGTCGGGCGAGGCCATGCAGGGCGCCATCGCCATGTATGAGGAAATCGTGGCCCAGGGCGGCTGGACCCGCCTGCCCAATGCCAAGCTGGAAAAAGGCGTGAAATCCAAGGCCGTCATCAAGCTGCGCGAGCGGCTGGTGCGCGAGGGCTATCTTGAACTCGACAATCTCGGCATCGCAGCGCCGGACAGGTTCGACGACAGCCTGCAGCGCGCCCTGAAATCATTCCAGTACAACCACGGCATCTACACCTCCGGCAAGGTGGACAGCCGGACCTATGCGGCGATCAACATCGCGGCCCAGCACCGCCTGTTCCAGTTGCAGGACAACCTGCCCCGCGTGCAGGCCTATGCCGAAGGCCTGGGGTCGCGCAACATCCTCGTCAACATTCCGTCGGTGCAGCTGGAAACCGTTGAAGATGGCGTGGTCTTTGCCCGCCACAACGTGGTTGTCGGCAAGCTCGAACGCCCCACGCCCACGCTGGCCAGCAAGGTGACCGACGTCACCTTCAATCCCTACTGGAACGCGCCCGCCTCCATCGTGGCGCGCGACCTCCTGCCCAAGTTCCTTGAGGACCCGGGCTATCTCGACCAGATGCAGATCCGTGTCTTCGACGGTGTCGGCGGGCCGGAAGTCGATCCGCGCACCATCGACTGGTATTCCGTCATGCCGGACCGCTACCATTTCCGCCAGGAGCCCGGCGAACACAACTCGCTCGCCACCGTGAAGATCAACTTCGCCAACAAGCACATGGTGTACATGCACGACACCAATCACCGCGAACTGTTTGCCCAGAATGCGCGCTTCGAAAGCTCGGGCTGTGTGCGCGTCGATCAGGTCAGGCCCTTTGTCGACTGGATTCTGGCCGGACAGGACGGTTTCGACGAAGCCCAGTTTGAAATGATCACCGCCAGCCAGGAAACCCTGGCCATGCCGGTGAAAAGCCGCATCGATGTGCGCTTCATGTACCTGACGGCCTGGGCCACTGAAGACGGCCGGGTCAATTTCCGCCCTGATGCCTACAAGCTGGACGGAACAGGCTTCATCTACGGCCAGCCGGAACCCGTCGCAGAAATGTAATGTCTTGAATTACCATTCACCTGCTCCTATTTGCAGGCCATGGATTTTCAGACCGATTTTCATTTTGTCATCCGCAAGGGCGCCAGCCCGTCCCGTCCATTGCTTCTCTTGCATGGCACGGGCGGCAACGAGCATGATCTCATCGGGCTTGCCGAAGCGGTCGCTCCGGGCCGCACGCTGATTTCGCCACGCGGCAAGGTGCTGGAGAACGGCATGCCGCGCTTCTTCCGGCGCTTTGCCGAGGGCCAGTTCGACGAGGCGGACATCCGCATCCGCGCCGCCGAACTGGCAGCCTTCGTGAAAGGGGCATGTGCCCATGAAGCACTTGCGCCGCCCATCGCGCTCGGCTTCTCCAACGGTGCCAACATGGCGGCCGCCCTGCTGGCGCTGCACCCTGACCTTCTCGCCGGAGCGGTACTGCTGCGCGCCATGACACCCTTCCAGGACATGCCGGCCTTCTCGCTCCGCGCCACGCCTGTTCTGCTGGTGTCAGGCCAGGATGATCCGATGATTCCACTGGCCGGAGCGAAGCGTCTCGCCAGTTGCCTTGCCCTTGCCGGGGCAAAGCTCAGCCACGAGGTCTTGCCTGCTGGCCACGGATTGACACAAACCGATCTCAACTTGATGGGCCGCTTTCTCGCGGCGCAGGAGTAGTTCCCATGCAGCTCAACGGTTTTCACCATCTCACCGCCGTCACCGCCGATGCGCCGCGCAACCACGCCTTCTACACCCAGGTCCTTGGCCTGCGCCTTGTGAAGAAGTCCGTGAACCAGGATGACGTCAGCGCCTATCACCTGTTTTATGCCGACGGCAAAGGCTCTCCCGGCACCGATATCACCTTCTTCGACTGGCCCGCGCCGCGCGAACGCCGCGGCACCCATTCCATCTGCCGCACCGGCTTTCGCGTCAAGGGCGAGAAGGCCTTCAGCTACTGGACCGACCGCCTCACGGCCAATGGCATAACCCTGACACAGCCTGTCGAGAAACTGGGCCGCATCACGTTGGATTTTGAGGATTTCGAAGGCCAGCGCCTGAGCCTTGTGGCGGATGAAAGCGATACCCCGTTTGAAATCTGGGACAAGAGCAGCGTGCCGGCCGAACACCAGATTCACGGCCTTGGCCCGATCACCTTGAGCGTGCCTGATATCGCGCCCACAGAATTGGTGCTGACCAAGGTCATGGGCATGACCAAGGCCGCCAGTTACAAGAATGGCCACGGCAACACCCATGTCTACTGGATGAAGGGCAAGGGTCCGGTTGCGGAACTGCATGTACAGGAAGAACCTGGCCTGCCCCCGGCGCAACAGGGTGCGGGCGGCGTTCACCACGTCGCCTTCAACGTGGCCATGGCGGACTACACGGCCTGGGCCGAGCGCCTGCGCGCCCTTCGCGTGCCCAACTCCGGTCCCGTGGACCGCTACTGGTTCAAGAGCCTCTACTTCCGCGAGCCCAACGGCATCCTCTTCGAGATCGCCACCGACGGGCCGGGCTTCCATGCCGACGAGCCCATGGAGACGCTGGGCGAGACGCTCTCTCTTCCACCCTTCCTGGAAGGCCGCCGCGCCCAGATCGAGGCCGGACTGAAAAAGCTCTGAAAAGAAGAAAAGGACGCACATGAACCACATGCGCGTCCTTAAATCACAAAATAGGACTAAAGTCAATCGTCCTGATCAGGGCAGGTTGTCGCGCATGAAGATGTCGATGCGGATGCGTTCCTGGGCTTCCACCAGCGGCGCATTGTCGGCCTTGGCAATCAGCACGCGCACCGCCGAACGGACCTCGTGGCCGGCGTCCTGGTTGATGATGGCATCAATGGTGCCGCGGATCAGCGCCTTGCGCGAGCCTTCCGTCACCTCGTGGGCGATGAACACCACATCCCCCGCCCGCCCCGAGGCTTCCAGCCCCGCGACAATGCCTTTGGTTCCGCCACCGACGTTGTAGAGGCCGATGACATCCGGATGTTCCTTGATCAGCTGCGCCGTCAGTTCGGCACTGCGCTCCACGTCATCGCGTGATTCCCGCACCGGCAGGATTTGCAGGCCGGGAAACTCATGCGCCATCACCTGCTCGAAGCCAAACTGCCGCTCGATATGGTCGCGCAGCGAAAGCGATCCGGCAAACAGCCCGATCTTGCCCGTCTGCCCGCGCAAAAAGCGCCCCATCAGGCCCGCCGCCGTGCGCCCCGCCGAAGAATTGTCGATCCCGGCAAAATGTGTCCGCTTCGAGCCCGGCACGTCCGACACCAGCGTCACCACGGTTTTGCCCCGCGCCACCAGCGCATTGATGGCCTCGCGCACCGCCGGATGGTCGAGCGCCACAACAGCCACGCCATCCACATCGTCGCCCATCTCGTCCAGCACCTGCGCCAGCAGCGGACCGTCAAAGACGTCCACCTTGCGCACCATGATGGTGACCCGTTCCGCCGCCATGCGCCGGGCCGCGTCCTCAACCTCGGCGGCGATGGACTGCATGAACTCGCCCGCCGTCGTCGGGAGGATGAACCAGAAGCGGTAGTCCTTGCCCCGCGCCAGCCGCGCCGCGATGCGGTCGGGCTGGTAGTTCAATTCGCGGATGGCGGTTTCCACCTTCTCCACCGTGAGGGCCTTCACCCCCGGACGGCGGTTCAGGACCCGGTCGATGGTGGCCACACTGACGCCTGCCCGCCGGGCCACGTCCTGAATGGTGATCTTGCTCATGTCATGGCTCTCATGCAGCCTGTTCAAGCCGAGGCGGTTGAGCTTGTCAAACGCCGGCACTTGCGGCAATGCCGTGCCATCATGGCCCATCCTCTCAAGCTCGCTGCCGACATCGGCGGCACCTTCACCGACATCGTTCTCGAACAGGGCCCGAAGCGCTGGAGCGGCAAGCTGCTGACCACCACCGCCGCCCCCGAGGTGGCCGTTCTGGAAGGCGCCCTCGGCCTCATCGCCGAAGCGGGCTTCACGCCCGGGGATGTGGATGTTTTCATCCACGGCACCACGCTGGCCACCAACGCCCTCATCGAGCGCAAGGGAGCGGTAACCGCCTTTATCACCACCGAAGGCTTCCGTGACGTGATCGAACAGGGCTACGAAAAGCGCTTCGACCACTACGACCTGATGATCGACCGCGCCGTGCCGCTGGTGCCGCGCCACCTCCGCCTCACCATCCGCGAGCGTCTGGCGGTGACCGGCGAAGAGCTGATCCCGCTGGACGAGGCTGCCGTGAAGGGCCTGGCTGACACGATCATCGCCGAAGGCGCAGGTGCCGTCGCCATCGGTTTCCTGCATGCCTATGCCCATCCGGCCCATGAAGAGCGCCTGCGCGAGCTGCTGCGCCCGCTCCTGCCGCCGGAGGTGACCATCTGCATCTCCAGCGAAGTGGCCCCGGAAATCCGCGAGTACGAACGCTTCTCCTCGACCGTCGCCAACGCCTATGTGCGACCATTGATGGCAGGCTACCTGCACCGCCTGCAGAGGGGCCTTGGCAATGCCGGCCTGAATGCGCCCCTTTACCTCATGATGTCCGGCGGCGGCCTCACCATGCTGGAGACGGCGGCCCGCTTCCCCATCCGTCTTGTCGAGTCCGGCCCGGCAGGCGGTGCCATTTTGGCGAGCCGCATCGCCCACCAGTGCAAGTTGCCGGAGGTCGTCTCCTTCGACATGGGTGGCACCACTGCCAAGATATGTCTCCTCAGCGGCGGCGAACCCGAACGCGCCCACCGCTTCGAAATCGCCCGTGCCTACCGCGACATGAAGGGATCGGGCATTCCCGTCCGCATTCCCGTGATCGAGATGGTGGAAATCGGTGCCGGTGGCGGTTCCATCGCCCGCGTCGACAAACTGGGCCGCCTCACCGTCGGCCCCGACAGCGCAGGCTCCACCCCCGGCCCCGCCGCCTATGGACGCGGCGGCACAAAACCCACCGTGACCGATGCCAACATCGCGCTCGGCAAGATCGATCCCGCATTCTTCGCCGGTGGCAAGATTGCGCTGGACGAACAGGCCAGCATCGATGCCCTGGCCGCCGACATCGGCAAGCCCCTGTCGCTGGAGGCCCACTGGCCTGCGGCGGGCGTGGCCGAGATCGTGGAGGAAAACATGGCCAATGCCGCTCGCGTCCACGCCATCGAGCGCGGCAAGGATATTGCCGCCGCCACCATGATTGCCTTCGGCGGCGCTGCGCCCCTGCACGCCTGCCGCCTCGCGGAAAAAGTCGGCATCAACCACATCATCGTGCCGAAGGGGGCGGGCGTCGGTTCGGCCATCGGCTTCCTGCAGGCCCCCATCGCCTATGAAATCACCCGCAGCGCCATCATCAGCCTTGACAACTTTGATGCCCCCCGCGTGAACAAACTTCTGCACCAGATGGTGGCCGATGCCACCGCCGTGGTGAAACCCGCCATTGGTGCCGCGAAGCCCACCGTCAGGATCGTCGCCGATGGCCGCTATGTCGGCCAGGGCCATGAAATCCAGATCAGCGTACCGGTGCGGACTCTCAATGCGAAAGACGGCGCCACCCTCAAGGCCGCCTTCGAGAGCGCCTATGGCACCGTGTATGGCCTGACCATTCCGCACCAGCAGGCGGAGATCACCACCTGGTCGGTGACGGTTTCTTCCACCGTGAAGCCGCCAACCCCTGCCCGCAAGGCCCCGCGCAAGGCGGCGGCGAAGCCGAAACACGCCCGCAAAGTCTTCGACGGCCGTTCCGGCAAGCTGCTGCCCACGCCCGTGTACTGGCGCTTCGACCTCGCCCCCGGTGCCACGCTGAAGGGCCCCGCCATCATCGCCGAGCACGAGACCTCTACCATCGTCACGTCAGGCTTCTCCGCCCGCATCGACAGCGCGGGCTACATCCATCTGGAGCGCACGAAATGAGCAAGGCTGCTTTGGAGGCTATTCGCACCCAGGTGATGTGGAACCGCCTGATCGCCGTCGTCGAGGAGCAGGCCCAGTCCCTGCTCCGCACCGCCTTCGGCACCATCACCCGCGAGGCGGGCGATTTGTCGGCGGGCGTCTATGACGTCAACGGCCACATGATCGCCCAGGCCATGACCGGCACCCCCGGCCATGTGAACACCATGGCGACCGCAGTCGCCCACTTCTTCGAGAAGTATCCGCCCTCCACCATGAAGCCGGGCGACGTCTACGTCACCAACGACCCCTGGCTCGGCACCGGCCACCTCTTCGACTACGTGATGATGACGCCTGTGTTCCTGAAGGGCAAGCTCGTGGCCTTCTTCGCCTCCACCTGCCATGTGATCGACGTGGGCGGTGTCGGCATGACAGCCAAGGGCAACTCCTCCTTCGAAGAGGGCACGCTGGTGCCGCATCTCCCCATCCGCAAGCAGGGCGTGATCAACGACGAACTGCTCGACGTGATCCTCGCCAATTCGCGCAGCCCCGTGGAGGTGAAGGGCGACATCCTCTCGCTGATCTCGGCCAATGACACCGGTGCGCGACGCCTGATTTCCATGATGGAAGAATTCGGCCTCACCTCCATCGACAAGCTGGCCAAGCACATCCTCACCCAATCGGAACGCGGCGCCCGTGAGGCGATCCGCGCGCTGCCCGAGGGCGAATGGACCTACGAGATGCCGCTCGACGGCTACGAGCGCCCGCTTACCCTCAGGTGCAAGCTCATCATCCGCGACGGCAAGATTACCATCGACTACACCGGCTCCTCGCCCGCCTCGCTCTACGGCATCAACAGCCCCCGCACCTACACGCTCGCCTACTCCGTCTTCGGCCTGAAGGCGGTGATCGCCCCGCACGTGCCCAACAACATCGGCTCGCTCTCGGTCTTCGACATGGTGACCGAGCCCGGCACGGTGATCGATCCCATCCGCCCCTCGCCCGTGACGGCCCGCCACGTGATCGGCCAGATGCTGGCCGACTGCGTCTTCGGCTGCCTCGCACAAGCCTTGCCCGGCAAGGTGCCCGCCGAAAGCGCAGGCCCCCTGTGGATGCTCTCGCTTTACTCCGCACACGGACGAGTGGCGGCGGAAGTCACCCGCGACGCGACACCCTTCAGCGTCATCTCCATTGGCTTGGGCGGCATGGGTGCCCGCCCCGGCAAGGACGGCATTTCGACGATGGCCTTCCCATCTGGCGTGGGTGCCATCCCCGTGGAAATCACCGAGGGGCAATGCCCGCTCTGGTTCCGCGAGAAGCAGTATTTGCCTGGCTCCGGCGGTGCGGGCGAATACCGCGGCGGCCTCGGCCAACGCATCACCATCGCCAACCGCGAGCCCGTGCCCTTCGTCATTTCGGCAGGCACCTTCGACCGCATCAACAGCCCGGCCCAGGGCCGCGACGGCGGCAGGCCCGGCCGCAACGGCGTCGCCAAACTCGCCTCCGGTGCGAGGCTCCCCGACAAGGGCCTGCACATCGTGCCGGCGGGCGATGCCCTCACCGTGGAACTCCCCGGCGGCGGCGGCTTCGGCAACCCGGCAAACCGCGACCCCGCCCGCGTGGCGGAGGATGAACGCGCCGGACTGGTGTAGGGGCAACACGTCGCCTCTCTCCCGCAAGCGGCAGAAGGCGACAACGCGCCCCACCTTCACCTCTCCCGCAAGCGGCAGAAGGCGACAACGCGCCCCACCTTCACCTCTCCCGCCAGCGGGAGAGGACGCCGCGCAGCGGCAGGAGAGGGCCGCGGCGGAAAGTGTCACCGCATCATCTGACCCCCGAAAGAAAAATGAGGAGGGACGTTTCCCTCCCGGCATCACGCCTGCATGCATGAGAGAGTGGTGAGGATGTTCGGCACGATGCCGGATCACTCCGCCCGCTGCCCGCTGTCGCGGGACGTGAACGAAGTTTTTGGAAACGCAGCGATTTTCGCCCGCATGACAGACTCTCGCCAATCCACGTCGGGCGGCGCGCAGGGGCGCCAGGGCCCGGCCGCCAGCAGCGCAGGTCGCGCTGCAGTTTGTGGGTGAACTGCGGTAAACCGCGCTTGGGCCGTAGTACCCAAGGGATCTGTAACCGGCTCCCGGGAGGTGCTGTGGTGTTCTCACAACCACCCCGCAGGCGCTGCGCACATTCCCGGCAATTTCGAGACACTGTCGACATTGTCCCTCCTCTGTCCGGAAATGTCGGGAGGGGATATAGTCCTAGATTGGGAAATTGTCAATAGTACTCGATCAAGACTTTTTATCGACCTTTGGCGTCACTCTCGGCGCGATTCAGATCATGAGGCATATGAATTCCACCAGCATTGGCTATGTTGCATAATCATCCAAATCCAATTTGGGGGCCAAGTTGGAGGAGTCACAACAAAGTTCCTATGAGTATTCTTAGTGATAAGACTGGATTGCGCACATAAATTGTGCACACAATTGCATTGATTCGAGAGGTTCCGATGACTGATCTAAATGGTGAGACGAATTGGAGCGAAGTAATCGCCAAGTGCCTCGCATACCTGTGTTTAAACACTGACGAAGCAAAGAAGAAGACAGGCGTTCTGGATCGTGTCGAGTTCCTGGAACGATTGGGACTACCGATTGCATCGGCGTCTCTTCTTGTTGGCAGTACTCCTGCATCAGTTAGGGAATTACAGAGGGTCGCGCGCAACAAGAAGTCGGGAGATTCGAAATCAAATGCCAAGAAAAGCAAACGCAAAAAAGGCTGAACCGATTAGTGCAGAAGAGAAGATCGCACGTTTACTCGCTCTTTTGGCAACCAAAGATTTGGCCGAATCCAAAGAAAAAATTGTCACACTCCTAGCTGCTGGATTTACTCCAGCGGAAGCCGCGAACTTGCTTCATATGAATGAGGGTGCGGTTAACAAGGCAATCTATAGGGCCAGTGTGAAGAAATAGCTGGAGCACAAATTTGCCAAAAATTGACCAGCGCCTGATACTTAAGTTAGCCGACAAACTCGGAATTGAGGCAAAGACTGTTTACGCGCGAGTGCAAAAAGTCGTTGCGGACACGCATCTAGAAAGACACATCGCGGCGCTGTATCTCGCGAGACAACACAACATCAATATTGACAAGTATTCTACCTATGAACAGCGTTCCGAATTGCGTGGCATCAAAATTCAAGCGGGACCTGTTCCTGCTCGAGACGTTAGTGAACATGTCCCGACAAAACCGCTTTCCAGAAAGTCGAACTCCAGCAAAGTTCCTCGGAAAAGCGTGGACAAGAGCGTGTTTGTGATCCACGGCCGTGATGCTGAGCTGAACGAAAGCATTTACAACTTCATTCGCTCACTGAATCTTGAGGTTATTGAGTGGAACCATGCCCTTAAGAGAGCCTCGAAGGGAAATGCAAATCCATACATTGGCGACATTCTAGATAAAGTGCTCGCGCAGGCTGGAGCGTTGGTTGTTCTCCTTTCACCTGAAGATATGGTCAGATTGCACCCGGATCTGACCCCAAAGTCAGAAGCAAAAACTGAGGGCAAGACACAACTGCAGGCACGGCCAAATGTCCTTTTTGAAGCTGGGTTGGCACTTGGGGCTCATCCCAATAAGACAATTCTCGTACAAGTGGGCACGATTAAGCCATTTAGTGATGTTGGCGGTATGCACATACACCGATTGAGCAATTCCACAAGTTCCAGACACGCATTCATCAATAAGCTGGAAGTGGTATTGGGTCCGGTTGATCGAACGGGCGAAACATGGACTAAGACGGGAAATTTCGAGGTGAAGCGCAAGAAAATTACCTCGTAAGAAAATGATGTGATCATGACGTCTCAACCAGCGATTCTTATGTTGTCTGGTGGCTGAAAGCCGAGTCTCTGGAGAACGCAGTGCTGAGCAATTAACAAAATTTGCTGTCCGCCCTAAACTCAGTAGTACGCCTTGACTAATCAGCGCAGCAAATACTTCGGTGTCTGCCCATGGCGGGCCCCTCAGCATACGCCATCTCATTCCTCACTCTTTACCCGTCATTCCGTGCAAAGCCCCGAACCTCGCGACAGCGAGGTGAGCCTGCCGTGAGGCAGGTTTGGGCTGCGACACGGAATCCCGCTTCGAGGGCGATATGCGGCGCCGCCAAAGCTGGATACCAGATGGCGCAGGACATCGCGCTGGCGCGCGATCAAGCTGCGCCTCTGGAATGACGGGGTATGGGGGTGTGAAAAGATGTGACCTCCCTCACCTGCCGCTGCGCGGCGTCCTCTCCCGCTGGCGGGAGAGGTGAAGGGGTGGAGATCACATCTCCGGCGTCTTCACGCCTTTGATCGCACACGCCGCGCGCACCGTGTTGTAGAGCAAACACGCAATCGTCATGGGCCCGACGCCACCCGGCACGGGGGTGATGCTGCCCGCCACTTTCTCGCAGCTTGCGAAATCGCAGTCGCCCACCAGCTTGCCCTTGCCGTCGCGTTCGATGCGGTTGATGCCCACGTCGATGACGCAGGCGCCGGGCTTGATCCAGTCGCCTTTCACCATCTCGGGCCGGCCCACGGCGGCGATGACGAGATCGGCGTTGCGCACGATGGACGGAAGGTCTTTCGACTTGGAGTGTGCGATGGTGACGGTGCAGTTCTCGGCCAGCAGCAATTGCGCCACCGGCTTGCCCACGATGTTGGAGCGGCCGATGACCACGGCGTTGACGCCATCGAGCTTGCCCAGCACCGACTTCGCCAGCATCACGCAGCCCGTGGGCGTGCAGGCGACGAGCGCATCCTGGCCCGTCGAGAGGCGGCCCACGTTGACGACATGGAAGCCGTCCACGTCCTTGTCCGGATTGATGGTGTTCAAGACCTTGGCGCTGTCGATGTGCTTGGGCACCGGCATCTGCACCAGTATTCCGTGCACGGCAGGATCGTTGTTGAGCTTCGTCACCAGCGCCAGCAGGTCAGCCTCGGAGGTGTCGGCGGGGAGCTTGTGCTCCCACGAATTCATGCCGACTTCCACCGTCTGCTTCGCCTTGTTGGCGACATAGACCTTGGACGCCGGATCTTCTCCCACCAGCACCACGGCAAGGCCCGGCGTGAGGCCATGATCCTTCTTGAGGGAAGCAACCGCCGCCGCGATGCGGGCCCGCAGGCCCTCGGCATAGGCTTTGCCGTCGATGAGTTTGGCCATGGGGGGAATCTCGCTTGTTGTTGGATAGGAAGGGGCCCCCTCACCGCTTCGCGGAGCTCCCCCAACGAGTTGGGGGAGCGCAGTCTTCAGGCCCTCCCTCAGCTTTGCTGGGGGAGGTGCCCGAAGGGCGGAGGGGGGCCGGTCTCAGAACAGGCCGTCGATCTGGCCCTTGGCGTCGAGGCCGATGACTTCGGCTGACGGCACCTTGGGCAGGCCCGGCATGGTCATGATCTCACCGCAGATGACAACGATGAATTCCGCGCCCGCCGAGAGGCGGACCTCGCGGATCGGCACCACGTGGTTCGTGGGCGCGCCCTTGAGGTTCGGGTCGGTGGTGAAGGAATACTGCGTCTTGGCCATGCAGATGGGGAACTTGCCGTAGCCCTGCGCTTCCCAGCCCTTGAGCTGGTCGCGGATCGCCTTGTCGCCCACGATGTCGTCGGCGCGGTAGATCTCGCGGGCGATGGTCTTGACCTTGTCCCACAGCGAGAGCGAGTCATCGTAGATCGGCTTGAAGTGGGCGGCGTCCTTTTCGGCCAGCGCCGCCACATGCTTGGCCAGCTCCTTGGTGCCCTTGGAGCCTTCGGCCCAGTGCGTGCACTTGAAGGCCTCGACGCCATGCGTCTTGCAGAACTCCTTGATCACCTCCACTTCGGCATCCGTGTCGGTGATGAAATGGTTGACGGCAACGGCGATCGGCACGCCGAACTTCTTCACGTTCTCGATGTGGCGGCCGAGGTTGGCGCAGCCCTTCTTGAGCGCTTCGATGTTTTCCTTCTTCAGGTCTTCCTTGGCCACGCCGCCGTGCATCTTCAGCGCGCGGATGGTGGCGACGATCACCGTCGCGGCCGGCTGCAGGCCTGCCTTGCGGCACTTGATGTCGAAGAACTTTTCAGCGCCGAGGTCGGCACCGAAGCCTGCTTCCGTCACCACGAAATCAGCGAGCTTGAGGGCCGCCTTGGTGGCCATCACCGAGTTGCAGCCGTGCGCGATGTTGGCGAAAGGGCCGCCATGCACGAAGGCCGGGTTGTTTTCCAGCGTCTGCACCAGGTTCGGCATCAGCGCGTCCTTGAGCAGCACGACCATGGCACCAGCGGCCTTGATGTCCTTGGCGAGAACCGGCGTCTTGTCCTTCCTGTAGGCCACGACGATCTGGCCGATGCGGCGCTCAAGGTCGGCAATCGAGGTGGAGAGGCAGAGGATCGCCATGATCTCGGAGGCAACCGTGATGTCGAAGCCCGCCTCGCGCGGATAGCCGTTGGCAACGCCGCCCAGCGAGCAGACGACTTCGCGCAGCGCCCGGTCGTTCATGTCCATGACGCGGCGCCAGGCCACGCGGCGCGTGTCGATGCCGAGTTCATTGCCCCAGTAGATGTGGTTGTCGATCATCGCCGAGAGCAGGTTGTGGGCGGATGTGATGGCGTGGAAGTCGCCGGTGAAGTGCAGGTTGATGTCTTCCATCGGCACGATCTGGGCATAGCCGCCACCCGCCGCGCCACCCTTCATGCCGAAGCAGGGGCCGAGCGAGGGTTCGCGCAATGCCACCATGGCCTTCTTGCCGATGGCGTTGAGGCCGTCACCCAGGCCCACCGTGGTGGTGGTCTTGCCTTCGCCCGCAGGCGTGGGGTTGATGGCGGTCACAAGGATCAGCTTGCCATCCTTCTTCGAGGCGAGGCCGTCGATGTAGTTGAGGTGCACCTTGGCCTTGGTGTGGCCGTAAGGGATCAGGTCCGCATGCGGGATGCCCAGCTTCTGGCCCACTTCCATGATGGGCTTCATCTTGGCGTCGCGGGCGATTTCAATGTCGGAACGAACGGTCATGGGCAGGCGGTCCTCTGTCGTTTTTTGGCGCTGTGTCGTTTCTAGCTGCGTGGTGCGCATAGCATAGGCGGTTTTCCGCCGCAGCAGGGATGAATCCCGACACGCGTCATTATTGCAAAATGTCTCACCGGCCATGTGCCGGGCGCTGTTGCGGCGCACACCGCCCGCGCGATAGAGGCGCAGGCCTGATGTTCATCCCCCCTCACATGCGTGGCGCCGCAGCCATGGTCACCTCCATGGGCCTGTTCATGGCCGGTGACACGGTGATGAAATTCGCCCTGCAGGCGGGCACGCCCCTGTTCCAGATGAACGCCATCCGGGGCGTGGTGAGCGCCCTCCTCTGCCTGCTGCTGGTCCTCGCCATGGGCGAGGCGCGCAACCTCCGCCACGTGGCAAATCCGTGGGCGGTGGGCCGGGGGCTGTGCGAAACAGTGGCCAATTTCGGCTTCACCATCGCCATGACCCAAATTCCGCTGGCCGACGTGACCGCCATCGTCCAGACCTGCCCGCTCTTCGTGCTGCTGGGAGCCTGGCTGATCTGGGGCGAACGCCTGGGCCCGGTTCATCTGCTGCTGATTGGCGTCGGTCTCACGGGTGCCGTGATGGTGGCCCAGCCGGGGGCCGCCGCCGCCTCGCCCTATGCCCTGATCGGCTTCCTGGTCGCCGCCGCCGCTGCGGGCCGCGACATTCTCACCCGCCGTGTGCCGGGCCACCTGCCCGCTCCCGTGGTGGCACTCAGCGTGATCGTGGTGATCATGCTGGCTTCAGCGCTGACCTCGGCAGCAATCGAAACCCCTGTCATGCCCGATAGCCGGAGCCTGCTGCTCATGCTGCTCTCTGGCACCGTTGTCGTGGGTGGGCACGTCTTCGTCTTTCTCGCCTACAGGATCGGCCCGGCCCGCACTGTTGCGCCCTTCATGTATTCGCTCACCATCTGGGCGGTGCTGGCGGGATTGCTTGTCTTCGGCGACGTGCCCAACGCACTGACCATCGCCGGAATCGCGCTCATCATCTTGTCCGGCCTCGCCATCATCGCCATGGACGGGCGCCGGCGCCTGGTCACAGCCTAGCTCCGCAAGAGCCCCGGTGCCTCGTAGCCCACGCGCTCCACATATTCGGTGTAGCCGCCGCCATACTGGTGGATGCCCTCGGGCGTGAGTTCCAGCACGCGGTTCGACAGTTCGGCGAGGAAGTGCCGGTCGTGGCTGACGAACAGCATGGTGCCGTCATAATCCGCCAGCGCCCGGATCAGCATTTCCTTGGTGAGCAGGTCGAGATGGTTGGTGGGTTCGTCCAGCACCAGGAAATTGGGCGGATCATAGAGCATGCGCGCCATGACAAGCCGCGCCTTCTCGCCACCTGAGAGAACCCGGCACGGCTTGGCGATATCGTCGCCCGAAAAACCGAAACAGCCTGCCAGCGTGCGCAAGCTGCCTTGGCTCGCCTGCGGGAAGGCCCGCTCCAAGGACTGGAACACCGTATCCTCGCCCTCCAGCAGCTCCATGGCGTGCTGGGCGAAGTAGCCCATCTTCACCGAGGCCCCGAGTGTCACCTTGCCGGAATCCGGTTCCGCTGCCCCCGCCACCAGTTTCAGCAGGGTTGATTTTCCGGCACCATTCACGCCCATCAGGCACCAGCGCTCGCGGCGGCGGATGGTGAAATCGAACCCGTCGTAGATGACGCGCGCGCCATAGGCCTTGTGCACATTGCTGAGCGAAACAACGTCCTCGCCCGAACGCGGCGCCGCCGGAAAATCGAACTGCACGCTCTCGCGCCGCTTGGGCATTTCGACGCGCTCGATCTTGTCCAGCTTCTTGACGCGGGATTGCACCTGCGCCGCATGGGAGGCGCGCGCCTTGAAGCGCTCGATGAACTTCAGTTCCTTCGCCAGCATCGCCTGCTGGCGTTCGAACTGCGCCTGCTGCTGCTTTTCCAGCAGGGCCCGCTGCGCCTCGTAGAATTCGTAGTCACCGGAATAGGAGTTGAGTTCACCGCCATCAATCTCCACGATCTTGGTGACGATGCGGTTCATGAACTCGCGGTCGTGGCTGGTCATCAGCAACATGCCGTCGTAGTTCCTGAGGAAATCTTCCAGCCAGATCAGGCTTTCGAGGTCGAGGTGGTTGGAGGGCTCGTCCAGCAGCATGGCATCGGGCCGCATGAGCAGGATGCGGGCCAGCGCCACGCGCATCTTCCAGCCGCCGGAGAGCTTGCCCACGTCGCCGTCCATCATCTCCTGCGTGAAGCTGAGGCCGGACAGGACCTCGCGCGCGCGGGCATCCTGGGCATATCCGTCGAGCTTTTCAAACTGCGCCTGCACCTCGCCATAGCGCGCGATGATCTCGTCCATCTCGTCCATGCGGTCGGGATCGGCCATGGCAGCTTCGAGGGCGGCGAGTTCGGCGGCAACAGCGCTCACCGGCCCCGCCCCGTCCATCACCTCGGCCACGGCACTGCGGCCCGACATCTCGCCCACATCCTGGCTGAAATAGCCGATGGTGGTGCCGCGTTCGACCGTGACCTGCCCCTCGTCTGGCTCGTCGCGGCCCGTGATCATGCGGAACAGCGTCGTCTTGCCCGCCCCATTGGGCCCCACAAGCCCGATCTTCTCGCCCCGGTTCAAGGCACAGGCCGCCTCCACAAAGAGAAGCTGGTGGCCGTTCTGTTTGGATATCGAGTCAATGCGGATCATGGTGCGGCGGGGGATAGGGGAGAGCGGGCGTGATGGGAAGGCCCCCCTCAGTCCTTCGGACAGCTCCCCCAACGAGTTGGGGGAGCGGGAAGGTTTACATCGTCACAGCCGCCAGCAGCCAAAATGATGGGCTCGCCCCCGCCCGTCATCCTCCACGCACGTGGAGGATCAGTCTTTGCGACAGTTCACGCGTCGCGATCAAAGGTGGCTGGCCCGCTTGCGCGGACCATGACGGGGTGGTGATGTCGATGCCCTCCCCCAACTCGTTGGGGGAGGTGCCCGAAGGGCGGAGGGGGTCTCGCGTTCAATTCCCCATCAGCGGCTTGCGCAACTCTGACACCGCATTGGCGTGGGCGTCGAAACCTTCATACTCGGCAAAGGCCTTCGCGTGGGGTGCGAGCAGATCGTAGCCCTGCTTGGTGATGTTCACGAGCGAGGTGCGCTTGAGGAAGTCGTGCACAGAGAGTGCGGAACCTGTCTGCGCCCAGCCGCCGGTGGGCAGCACGTGCGAGGGGCCGACAACGAAATTGGCGAGCGTCGAAGGCGCGTATTCGCCGAGCAGGATTTCGCCTGCGTGCCTGATCTTGTCGAGATAGCGCTGGGGTTCTTTCGACAGCACCTGCAGATGTTCCGGCGCATAGTCATTGATGAATGCAATCGCCTCATCCTCGTCGCGTGCCAGCACCACGCCCCCCAGCGGGCCTGACAATACCGTGGAGGCATACTCAACGCGCTGTGTGCCCATGTGCGCATAGAACGCCTCAAAGGTGGCCAGCGCATCACGCGCCACAGCCTCATCCCAAGTCACCAGATAGCCGGAGGAATCCGGCCCGTGCTCCGACTCGATCAGGAGATCAAGGGCAGCGAGTTTCCCGCGTGTCGTGCCATCGGCCATGACGATGGTTTCCGACGGGCCGGCGGGTGTTCCCACATCAACGAAATCCGAAACAATCCGCTTGGCCGCCGCCACCCAGGGCGAGCCCGGCCCCACGATCTTGCGCACCGGCGAAATCGTCTGCGTGCCGAAGGCCACCGCCGCGATGCCCTGCGCGCCACCGGCCTTGTAGACCTTGCTCACACCTGCCAGCTTCGCGGCGACGAGTGTCGCATCATCGATGTGACCATCTGGTCCCGGTGGCGTGATGATGCAGATGTCTTCGACGCCCGCAACAGTTGCCGGAATGCAGGTCATCAGCACGGAGGACGGAAACGCTCCCTTGCCGCGCGGCACATAACAGGCCACGGAAGGAATGGGTGTGGTGCGGTCTCCGGCGAAGACACCGGGGCGCAATTCCTTCATCCACTGTTTCTCCGGCATCTGGGCGCGGTGAAAGGCGATGATCGACTCGGCGGCAAAGCCCATGGCCTCGCGCATCGCCGGAGCCAGCGTCTGTTCGGCGCGGGCAAAGTCGGCCTGCGTGGCGGCAAGCGTCGCTGCCGTCACTGGCGCCTTGTCGAACTGTTGGGCAAAGCGGGCGAGTGCTGCGTCCCCCTCAGCCCGCACAGCCGCCACGATGGGCCTCACCTTCTCGGTGAAGGACGAAAGGTCCGTCTCGGTGCGCGTCAGCAACGCCTTGCGCTGGTCAGCGGAAAGCGTGGCGAGGACGTGGAAATTCGCGGGGCGTCGTGTGGCTGTCATGGGCGGCGGGTTTAGGCGCTGCGCCACAGCGCATCAAGCGGGTGATTGCGAAGCGGGGCGTCATCCCCTATCCGCCGCCCCATCATGTCTCTTTCCACCTCCACCATCGGCATCGACTTCGGCACCACCAACAGCGTTCTTGCAGTGGCGGAGGATGCAGCCACATCCCGTGTGCTGCCCTTTACCTTAGACAATACCGCCCGCGACATGGTGCGCACCGCGCTGGCCTTCCGGCGCTCAGGCCGTCACGAACCGTTGAGCGAGGCTGGCCCCTGGGCCATCGACATGTTCCTGGAAGCGCCCGAAGACACCCGCTTCCTGCAATCCTTCAAGTCCTTCGCTGCAAGCCACGCCTTCACCGACACGGCGGTATTCGCGCGGCGCTTCAACTTCTCGCAACTGCTGGAGGTGTTCCTGCGCCGCTTGGGCGAACACGCGGGCGTGACCTATCCGAAGCGGCTGGTGATCGGCCGTCCGGTGACCTTTGCCGGTGCCGCCCCCGATGAAGCGCTGGCCCACGCCCGCTACACCACCGCCTTCACGGCACTGGGATTTGACGAGGTGCATTTCGTCCTCGAACCCGTGGCCGCCGCCTTCTTCTATGCCCAGCGGCTGACCGAACCCGCAACCGTGCTGGTGGGTGATTTCGGCGGCGGCACCTCGGATTTCTCCATCATGCGCTTTGTGCCGGGCAAGGCCGCGCAAGCCCTGGCCCATGCGGGCGTGGGGCTGGCAGGCGACACCTTCGACTACCGCATCATCGATGCCGTGGTGGCACCCCTGTTGGGCAAGCACGCCACCTACACCAGCTGGGGCAAGGACCTGCCAATCCCGCTGCACTACTTCACCAGCTTCTCGCGCTGGAACGAGCTTTCCATGATGAACCGGCCACCGGTCATCAAGGCGCTGCAGGAATTTGCCGATGCCAGCCCGCAGCGCAAGCAACTGGAAGCCTTCATCGCGCTGATCGAGAGCGGTGCCGTCTATCGGCTCTACCAGGAGGTGGCAGCGGCGAAGGCCACGCTCTCCCATGCCGATCAGGCGTCGTTCAACTTCGCGGTGGAAGGAGTCTCCATCTCGCGCGGCATCAAACGCGCAGAGTTTGAAGGCTGGATCGCCGAGGATCTCGGCAGGCTGGAAGCAGCCATCGCAACCGTGCTGGACCGTGCCGCGGTACAGGCCGGTGCCATCGACCGCGTCTTCCTCACCGGCGGCACCTCGCATGTGCCCGCCGTGCGCGCGCTGTTTCACAAACGCTTCGGCACGGCCAAGGTGGAAGCTGGCGATGAATTGATCTCCATCGCCAAGGGACTGGCGCTCATCGGCGCGCGCGCGGATGCAAGCGCCTGGGCCGTCACCCCAGCCAGCTGATCCGGTCAGTCATCTCCGGGCGGAAATAGGCGATCATGCGACCCTGCGGTGAGGCGCTTGCGTGTTCGCCCCAGGGTGCGACGCCATGCAGTGTGAAGCAGTGGACCAGTGTGGCTTCTCCGGGGCGGGCGGGGAGAGCGATGCGCGGGCATTCCGCGAACACCCGTTTGCGCGCCGCCTGATAGCCTTGCGTCACATCCACGTCGCCCCACTGCCCGGGCGGAACACCGGCGAAGGCCTTGGCGAAAACCTCCTGCATGATGATGTGCGAACCCGCCCAGACCACCAGAGGTGCTGCATCGGCAGTCGCGTCTGTCAGCGGCAGGCCGAGGATGAAGGCGTGGAACTCGCGCATGTGGCGTCGGCGCTCCGGCCCCTCGCCATGCAGGCCATCCACATGCGCGGCGTCACGTGTCAGGCGGAAGCGATGCTGGACTTCACTCTCGTCATCATCTTGAAGCGGATAGCCGGGGAAGCAGGCCGAAACTTGCGCGCGGTGCCACGCGCCAGTGAACCCCAGATCACGCCTGATGAAATCAATGGCAGCACCTGAGAATGGCGGCCCGCCGGGCACGATGCCTTCCGGATCATTGGGCAAGGCATCAACACCCACAAACCATGTGCGGCGGTGCCGCCACCAATGGGCATGGGCCGGATCAGAAAGGGTTGAGACTCCCGCACCCCGCGCCGCTTCCGCCCAGCGCGCAATCTCCGGCGCGAATGGAAAACGGAGATAGCCTTGCGCCGCAAACTGCGCGCGCAATTGCTCAGCCGACGAAGGCGCGCTCGACGACATAGGTGCCGGGGTCGGCGTTGGAGCCCTCATGGAAGCCCAGCTTGTCAACGATGGTACGGATGTCCTTCATGAAGGCCATGGAGCCGCAGACCATGATGCGGTCCGTCTCCGCATTGAGCGGCGCGATCTTCATGGCCTCATACAGTTCGCCCGTCTCGATCAGCGTGGTGATGCGGCCCATGTGCTGGGTCTCTTCGCGCGTCGTGGACGGGAAATAATGCAGGTGTCCTTGCGCGACTTCGCCCACCAGCGGATCGTTCAGCGTGTTCTCCACCGTGTCGTGCGAATACTTCAGTTCATCACGCTGGCGGCAGGTGTGGGTGACGATGACGTGCTCGAACTTTTCGTAGGTCTCCGGATCGCGGATGAGCGAAGCGAAGGGGGCAAAGCCCGTGCCCGTGGAAAAGCAGAACAGCCGCTTGCCCGGCAGCAGCGCGTCATTGACCAGCGTGCCCGTGGGCTTGGGCCGCATGATGATGGTGTCACCCACCTGGATCTTCTGCAGGTGTTCGGTGAGCGGACCGCCCGGCACCTTGATCGAGAAGAACTCCAGTTCCTCATCCCACGACGGCGAGGCCACGGAGTAGGCCCGCATCACCGGCTTCTGCGAATTGGGCAGGCCGATCATCACGAACTCGCCCGAGCGGAAGCGGAAGGATTGCGGCCGCGTGATCCGGAAGCGGAACAGCCGGTCGGTGTAATGCTGCACCTCCGTCACCTTCTCGGCGAAAACGCCGTCCGGAATGAAAACCGGGACGGCCTTGGTGGGGTCGGAGGCGAGGGCAGCGTCGTTCATGTCGGGCTCAAGGTTCAGGACAGTCATGTGGCTTCCAACGGACTGTTTGTTCGTTATAACGAACAGGCCGTATAGGCCACTCCCTGCCATGCCGCAAGCGCAAAAGCCATGACAGATATCAAGCGGCGGATGGACGCGTGAGCCGGCCAATCCGTCAGCGCCGCACGAACTCCGCGCCGCGCTGCTTCACACTCTCCACGATCTCCCGGTACACCTCCGCCACGCGCCGCGTGTCGTGGGTGTCGGGGTGGCTCATCAGCCAGTAGGTGCGGGAAAAGCGCATGTCCGGCAATACGCGCACAAGGTCAGTGTGCCGCGCCGCTGCATAGTCGTGCAGTATGCCAATGCCCTCGCCTGCCAGCACGGCTTCCATCTGCGCCACCACGCTGCCGCACTCATAATGCCGCGCCATCAGCTTGCCGAGATCGGCAGTGTAGTCCAGCGCCCGCGAATAGGCGATGTCCTCCACATAGGTGATGAACAGCTTGTCGCTGAGATCATCCGTAGACTGAATGTTTCCCTGCCGCCGGAGGTAACTCTTCGCCGCATAGACCGAGAGTGAATAGTCGGTGAGTTTCTTGATGATGGCGCGGCCCAGCTTGGGCCGCTCGATCGTCACGATGATGTCGGCCTCGCGCCGCGACAGCGAGAAGGACCGCGGCAGCGGCACCAGCTGAATGGTGAGCGCCGGATGCAGATTGGCAAGCCGCGCCAGCACGGCGGCGAGATGAAACGTGCCGAAGCCATCGGGAGCTCCGACACGCACCGTGCCGCTCACCGTGTTCGAGGTGGCGGGCAGCGCGGCATCTGCCTGCAGCAATTCCGATTCCATCCGTTCGACGCGCGTCAGCAGGCTCTCGCCCGCAGGCGTCAGTACCGTGCCGGTGGTGCGCCGGTCGAACAGGCGCGTGCCCAGCGATTGCTCCAGTGCATCCAGCCGCCGCGCCACAGTGGCGTGGTTGAGATGCAGTGCCTTGGCCGCACTGAGGATCTGTCCGGCCCGGGCGATAGCGAGGAAGATGCGGAGATTGTCCCAGTCCATGGAGGGTCCTGATGCAAAGGTCCCCCTCAGTCCTTCGGACAGCTCCCCCAACGAGTTGGGGTAGCGCAAGTCACCCTCACCCAGCTTGCTGGGGGAGGTGCCCGAAGGGCGGAGGGGGTTTCCCAACCACTATAATTCCCGCACAACGAAAGCGCAAATCTTGATCTTGCTGTGCAATTTGCGGAAGCGCATAGGGGGCCGTCATTTTTGGAGGAAAGCAATGGTCAAGACCATCAACCACTGGGTCAACGGCAAGGAAGTGGCAGGCAAGTCCGGCCGCAAGAGTGCCGTGTTCAACCCCGCCACCGGCGAGCAGACCGGCGAAGTCGTTCTTGCCTCGACGGCGGAACTGGACGCTGCCGTGAAGGTGGCACAGGCCGCCGCTCCGGCCTGGCAGGCCACGACGCCGCTGCGCCGTTCGCGCATCCTCAACGCCTTCCTGCGCATCCTCGAAACCCGCACCAAGGAACTCGCCGCCTGCATCACCTCCGAACACGGCAAGGTTCTGTCGGACGCCATGGGTGAAGTGCAGCGCGGCATGGAAGTGGTGGAATTCGCCACCGCCGCCCCGTCGCTCCTCAAGGGCGAATACACCGAGAACGTCGGCACCAAGGTCGATAGCTGGTCCACGCGCCAGCCGCTCGGCGTCGTCGCAGGGATTACGCCCTTCAACTTCCCGGCCATGGTGCCCATGTGGATGTTCCCCACGGCGCTGGCCACCGGCAACTGCTTCATCCTCAAGCCCTCGGAGCGTGATCCCTCCGCCTCGCTGCTGATCGCCGCCTGGCTCAAGGAAGCAGGTCTGCCCGATGGCGTGTTCAACGTCGTCCATGGCGACAAGGAAGCGGTTGACGCCATCCTGCATCACCCCGGCATTTCGGCGGTGAGCTTCGTCGGCTCCACGCCCATCGCCAGGTACATCTACACAACCGGCACCGCCAACGGAAAGCGCGTGCAGGCCCTGGGCGGTGCCAAGAACCACATGATCATCATGCCCGACGCCGACATGGACCAGACCGTCGACGCGCTGATGGGCGCAGGCTACGGTT